>Ga0105092_10002255_pt1 | contig 10271 bp, 5 predicted proteins | sample PPLLak2March2015_FD_87021 | JGI IMG/M metagenome (GOLD analysis project Ga0105092, IMG submission 87021) | Freshwater sediment microbial communities from Prairie Pothole Lake near Jamestown, North Dakota, USA - PPLs Lake P7 Core (1) Depth... | ecosystem: Environmental > Aquatic > Freshwater >...
CGACTCGAACAACGGTACCGGCATCAGGCCCGGATCCTTGTCGCTGCCTTCGACCTGGATTCCGCAGGCTCGGGCGAGCCAGACGACGGCCAGGACGTCACCAGCCGATCGACTGCCGCTGATGACGTAGGTCCTGATCGCCTCGGGCGGATAGGCCTTCTTCAGCCGCGCGACTTCCCGGAGACCATCGAGCAGGCTCCGGGTGGAGTCAGAGGGCGCCGGCGGCAGCGACCCGCCAACTGCGCCGCCGCCCTGCCCAAGCTCGGAAAGCGCCTTGGAATGGACCTCGGCATGGTCACGAATATCGAGGGTATGCAGATGAAAACCAAAAGTGTCAACCTGCCTCATCAGGGGCCTGAGAAGAAGATCTGCAACCCGTCGTCCGCGGTTCTCGAGGAGGCTGGAATGGACCACCTCGAGGTCGGCCCGGAACTCGCCGGCCGAGCGATAGGCGGCTGGGTGGGCGGCCGAGTCATCGGGCGGTTCGGCCGAAGCCTGGAGCCGACGGTATAAGTACCAGAGGTAAAGACGATACGGCTCTTCGGCCACAGGCTGGCCCGATACATTCAACGGGAGGTCGGCCAGCTTCCTTAGCGATTCCTTGAGGGCGTCCGAGACAGGAATCTGGTACAAGGAGGCCGTAATTCGATCCATCAGGTCCCGCACCCGGTGAAGATAGCGATCAAGAACCACTTTCCGGGCCAGCCTGAGAGCCTCCCTGGTGCATTGTTCATCGACATAGGGGTTGCCGTCCCGATCCCCGCCGATCCAGGAACCGAATCCCACGACAGCGGGGAAGTGTTCAGCTGCCTGGTTTGGAAATACCTCCTGGTACTCCCGGATGAGAGTGGTGTACAAGTTCGGCAGTGAGTCGAACAGTGGGTTACGAAAGTAGTCGATGCCCATGCGGATTTCATCGGAAACCGTCGGGCGTCTTCGCCGGACTTCATCCGTCTGCCAGAGAGCGGTGACCGTCGTACCAATGACCGCCTCCAGGCGGGCCGCCTCTTCCCTGGAGAGGGGCAACCTGTCGAGTTTAGCGAGCGCGTCCGCAATGCGCCGGCGTTTGATCAGAACGATCCGGCGTGCTATTTCGGTCGGATGAGCCGTGAAGACCGGGACGACTCGGATCTCTGCCAGCCACTCGAGCACCTGCTCTCCCGTGACCCCGGCCACTTTCATCCGAAGGAGCGTGCCTTTGAAGGAGCCGGGCAAAGGAGGGTGCTGCGGATCCAGTTGCGAGGCACGTCGGCGGCGCTTGCGATGATTTGTCTCAGCCAGGTTCGCCAGCTCGAAGTAAATGGAGAAGGCCTTGGCCAATCGATAGGCTTCTGGAACCGAAAGCCTCGAGATCCACTGGTCCGCCATATGGGCCAGCTGATGTTCGTCCTCGATGATCGTCCCGGGTCTTGCCCCGGATTGCTCGCGGCGCCGAACCGCCCAGCGCCGCAGTCTCTCGACAGGCTCGTAAAGGTCCCTGCCCCCCTGCTCGACGAGCACTTGCCCGAGCAAGCGCCCCAAGGATCGAACATCGCGCCGGAGCGGCATTTCTTTTTCGGGACTGCGGTCGCTGGTAATTTCGGCTAACCTGGCAGCCTGGTCTTCCACTCTCCAAAGCGGTCGTTTCGCACTCATGGTGTGTGAGGGGCCCTTTGAGGCATCGTACGTGGTTCCAAGGACGAACGTAAAGAGAACACCACGAACGGACGAACACGGACTGACACGGACTTGGCACGATTGTGGTTGTCCGCGTCCGTCCGTGTTAGTCCGTGTTCGTCCGTCCCGCTATACTGGTGCGAGGGGTCCTGCGCATGGAATCATTCAGCGGCGAGATCTTTGCGGCCTTACTTGCCCTTATAGGAGTGGTCATTATCATCGCAGCGCTCCTGTCGGGCCTCGTCGAGCGGAGCGGATTGCCGCAGGTTGCGGTGTTCCTCACCCTCGGTGTCGCTCTCGGCCCTTACGGCCTCGGTGTGCTCGAAATCGCTCTCGATTCGCCCGCCTTGCGTGTTGTTGCGACCCTCAGCCTGGCCCTCGTGCTGTTTACTGACGCGCTCACGCTAAATATCACGGAGGCGAGGCAACACTCCGGATTGGCCCTGCGACTGCTTGGGCCGGGGACCCTCCTCACGGCTCTCCTCGTGGCCGTGGCCGGCTGGGCACTGATCGGCCTGCCCATCGCGGGGGCCTTGATGCTGGGCGCCGCGCTGGCGTCGACCGATCCGGTCTTGTTACGAGGGCTTCTTCAGCGAAGGGATATTCCGGGTGACGCGCGCGTCGCACTGCGTCTGGAAAGCGGCCTGAACGACGTCGTCCTGCTGCCTGTTGTCGTCGTCGCGATGAGTTTCGTGAGCGAGGCGTCGCGCGTCGGGGGCGCGGGACTGGCCAGGCTGACTCTTGATCTTTTCGTCCTGGGACCGGGGGCGGGGATCCTCGTCGGGCTCCTGGGGGTAGCGGCGCTTGATCTGGTACGCTCGCGGATCGGGGTTCGCCGGGACTATGAATCGCTGTATTCGCTTGGTGTCGCATTTGCCGCTTTTGGGGCCGCCGAAGCAGTCCATGGAAGCGGTTTCCTCGCTGCCTTTGCCGCCGGCATGACAATCTCTGCGCTTGATGTCGAACTTTGTGACTGCTTCGCCGAGTACGGCGGGGTGACGGCTGAGATGCTCCTGCTCTTCACGTTCGTGCTGTTAGGCGGTTCTCTGATCTGGACAGGCTTCTCAATGACTGACGGCCCGATTTTGCTTTTCACCGCGATAGCGATCCTGATAAGGACGCCGGTTTACCTGCTGTCGCTCTCCGGCTCGGCCGTCTGCAGACGCGGCCGCCTGTTGATTGCCTGGTTCGGCCCGTCCGGGTTGAGCTCGCTCCTGCTGATTCTGCTGCCGGTCTTCGCCGGCGTATCCGGCAGTGATCGGCTGTTCGCCATTTGTTCCCTGGTCGTGCTCGCCTCGGTGGTGGTGCATGGCGGCTCGCCGATGCTCCTGGCGGGGGCCGAGCGCCGACGGGCCCGGCGAGAAGGCGCTCAGGCGGTCAATGGCCAAGCCTTGGGGGACGCTGAAAGGATTTCGATAGAAGAGCTTAAGCATCTCCGAGAAGCCGGCGAGCCGGTGACACTGTTGGACGTCCGTACCGCCCGGAGCTTGGAAGGAAGCGAGAACCAGGCGCAAGGCGCCGTGCGCGTGCCGCCTGATCGTGTGACAGAACGGGCGAAAGATCTGGGCCTGGAGCAGGAAGCCTGGCTGGTTGCCTACTGTACTTGAAAAAACGAAGGAACAAGCGCCCGGGTGGCGCGAGAGCTGAAAAAGGCAGGCTGGAAGAAAGCCCGCGCGCTGACCGGCGGCTGGACCGCCTGGCAGGAGGCTGGCCTGCCGGTAGAACCGCGTATGGCGGAGGCTTGAGATACGGTCGCGGGGTGTACCCCTGCCCTTTCTCCACTTGACCTTCAACCCCAAAGCAAGACAAGCTTCAACTTGGCAATGCGCGGTTCGGGTAAACAAGCGATCACCGGCCTTATCACCAACATCCAGCGTTACTCGCTGCAAGACGGACCCGGCATCCGCACAACGGTCTTTTTCAAGGGTTGCCCGCTTGATTGCTGGTGGTGTCACAACCCCGAGGGGCTGTCGCGCCGACGCGAAGTGGTGACGATCGCAAACCGCTGTCAGCAGTGTGGCGAGTGCATTAAAGCGTGCCCCGAAGGTGTTGCCCAGCCGGGCTCAAGCCCGGCTGGCTCGGTTTGTGTCCGTTGCGGTGCCTGCATTGGCGCCTGTCCAACCGGCGCCCGGCAGTTCGCCGGGATGACCATGACCGTCGATGACGTTCTTTGGGAGATAGACCGGGACCGGATCTTTCACGACGATTCTTCTGGAGGGGTGACTTTCTCCGGCGGCGAGCCGCTCCTGCAGCCCGAGTTTCTGTTGGCCTTGCTTCACGGCTGCCGCCACTCAGGTGTCCGAACGGCCGTCGATACCTGCGGGTTCGTGAACGAATCGACCCTGCTCGAGGTTGCCGCTCACGCTGATTTGATCCTGTTTGACGTCAAGCTGCTGGATGACAGCAAACACCGGAAGTTTACAGGTGTTTCCAATGCAGTCATTCTGGCAAACCTGCGCCGGCTCTGTGGTCGTCATCCTGAGGTCTGGTTGCGAGTCCCCGTCATCCCGACGGTCAATGATTCGCCCGAAGATCTGGAGGATATGGCGCGCTTTGCGGCCTCGCTTTCCGGGATCCGGCAGGTTAGTCTGCTGCCTTATCATCGTACCGGAATTCAGAAGTTCGAGCGGCTGGGGCGGGAGTACCGGCTGCCCGCTATAATTCCTCCATCGGCCGCCGAGATGAAAGCGGCGGCGGACTGTTTTCAAGCCCACGGTCTGAAGGTGAAGGTCGGAGGATAAATGACTGAAAGGACAAAGAGACTTCGAGATAAAAGCCTGGCCGCTCGGCCGTCGATCTCTGCCGAGCGAGCGAGGCTGATGACCGATTTCTACCGGGCCAACCTCGGAAAACTGTCAGCTCCCGTCATGAGGGCCGAGTCGTTCCGACATCTATGCCGCGAGAAGACGATCTACATTGGAGATGATGAGCTGATTGTCGGTGAACGAGGGCCTTTCCCAAAAGCCGTCCCCACCTATCCGGAGCTCACCTGCCACAGCCTGGGCGACCTTCGAATCCTGAGCACGCGGCCTAAGACCCATTACGATGTCGATGACGAGTGCCTGCGGATCTACGAGCAGGAAGTCATCCCTTACTGGCGGGGACGCTCGATGCGCGACCGGCTTTTCGAGCGGATGACCGAGGACTGGAAAGCGGCTTACGAAGCGGGCATGTTCACCGAGTTCATGGAGCAGCGCGCGCCTGGCCACACCGTTCTTGACGACAAGATCTACTTCAAGGGGATGGTCGATTTCAGGGCGGACATCGCCCGCGCGCTGGCCGAGCTGGATTTCCTCAACGACCCGGAGGCTTACGAAAAGAGCCAGGCTCTGAGGTCGTTTGATATTGCCTGCGACGCGGCGATTCTGTTTGCTGACCGCCACGCCGCGCTCGCCAGGGAAATCGCTCACAACGAGACCGAGCCGACGCGCAAGTCGGGGCTGGAAAAGATCGTCCAGGCGTGCTCACGGGTTCCGGCCTATGCGCCTCGGGATTTCCATGAGGCTCTGCAGTCCTACTGGTTCTGTCACCTGGCCGTCATAACCGAACTGAATGGGTGGGATTCCTTCAACCCGGGTCACCTCGATCAGCACCTGCTGCCGTTCTACGAGAAGGGGCTGGCCGACGGCAGCCTGACCCGGGAGAGTGCCCGGGAGTTGCTCGAGTGCTTCTTCATTAAATTCAACAACCACCCGGCGCCGCCCAAGGTCGGAGTGACGGCCGCTGAGAGCGGGACCTACACCGATTTTGCCAATATCAACATCGGCGGTCTGCTTCGAGATGGGGCCGACGGCTCGAACGAGGTGTCGCACATTCTGCTCGATATCGTGGACGAGATGCATCTTCTCCAGCCGAGCACCAACATTCAGCTTTCGAGCAAGAGCCCGGAGAAGTTCCTGAAGCATGCCCTGAAAGTCATCCGGCAGGGTTACGGTTTTCCGTCGATCTTTAACGCCGACACAGTTGTTCTCGAGCAGGTCCGGCAGGGGAAGACACTCGAGGATGCGCGGGCCGGCGGCTGCAGCGGTTGCGTCGAAGTTGGAGCCTTCGGGAAGGAAGCGTTCATCTTGACCGGCTACTTCAACATGGTCAAAGTTCTGGAACTGGCCCTTCACAACGGGATAGAGCCGAAGACCGGAAAACGGCTTGGGCCGGCGACCGGTGAGCCGGACTCCTTCCATTCGTTCGAAGATGTTTTCCAGGCGTGGCGGCTTCAGTTCCAGCACTTCCTGGATGTTAAGTTGCGAGGTAACCAGGTCATCGAACGGATGTACGCGCAAGACATGCCGGCGCCCTTTCTCAGTGTCTTGACGGACGATTGTATTGCCAAGGGTCGCGACTACAACGCCGGCGGGGCTCGCTACAACAACAGCTACATTCAGTTTGTCGGACTCGGAAGTCTGACAGACAGTTTCGGTGCGATCAGGGAAATGTGCTTCGACGGCGAGAGGGGCGGGCTGCGGGTAGGAGAGTTGGTGGCGGTTCTGGATCGGGATTTCGAGGGATGCGAGTCGCTTCGACAGCGCCTGGTGAACAAGACTCGAAAGTACGGAAACGATGACGACGAGGCCGATCGGGTCATGGTGCGCATCTTCAATACCTGCTTTGAGGAACTGGACGGAAAACCCAACACCAAGGGCGGGCACTACCGCGTCGAAATGCTCCCCACCACCTGTCACGTCTATTTTGGAAGCGTAACCGGGGCGATGCCGGACGGCCGGAGGGCGGGCCTGCCCTTATCCGAAGGCATTTCTCCAGTCCAAGGCGCCGATCGCCGGGGTCCGACTGCCGTGATCAAAAGCGCGGCCAAGCTGGATCACGTCAAGGCGGGGGGGACGTTGCTCAACATGAAGTTCACTCCGTCGCTCGTGGCGGGGGAAGAGGGAGTTGAGAAATGGGGGCACCTCGTGCGCAGCTATTTCAAACTGGGCGGTCACCACGTTCAGTTCAACGTGGTGGGAGCCGAGACGCTCCGCGAGGCGCAGAAGGACCCGGAGAAATACCGTGATTTGATCGTCCGGGTTGCCGGTTATAGCGACTATTTCTGCGACCTCTCGGCGGCACTTCAGGAAGAAATTATCGCCCGCACGGAGCACGAGGGGTTCTAGAGTTCTCGGGGCCTTGCCTTTGAAGCGAGACGGCCGGAGGAAAGGACCTCAAGGACCTCAAAGACCTCAAAGACCTCAAGGACAAAAGACACGAGCGCTGTCCTTTGTCCTTGAGGTCTTTGAGGTCTTTGAGGTCCTTTCCTCCGGCCGTCTCGCTTCAGAGGGAAGCCCCGAGAACTCGGGTCTTTTTTCGCGTTCTTCCGCGTTGCTTTTGTTCGCGTTTGTCCGCGGGTTGTTTTACAGTACATCCCCATGACTTGGACTCAGAATTACGATCCGCTGGGCTTCTGGCCTCTGTCGACGCTCGTTTCGGCTCTGCCGGTCCTGACTCTCTTCTTCGTGCTGGTGGTACTTAGGAAGAAGGTCTGGATTTCGGCGCTGAGCGGCATGCTGATGGCTTTTCTCCTCTCCTCCGTGGTTTTCGGCATGCCGGCCTCGCTGATCGGTTATTCGTCGCTGTTGGGATTCGTCTTCGGGGTTATGCGAATTGCCTGGATCATCGTGGCATCCATTTTCCTTTATCACGTCGCCGTCGAGACGGGGCAGTTCCAGGTGATGAAGGACTCGATCGCGAATCTCTCGGCCGACAAGCGTATTCAGGTCGTCCTCATCGCTTTCTGTTTTGGTGCTTTTCTGGAAGGTACCGGAGGAGGCGGTGCGCCGGTGGCGATAGCGGGAGCCTTCCTGATCGGCTTGGGATTCCCGCCGTTTCAAGCCGCGGTACTCTGCCTGCTGGCGAACACCGCCCCGGTGGCGTGGGGCGCAGTCGGAAATCCGATCCGCGTGCTGACCGGCGTAACGGGATTGCCCGAACACGAGCTCAGTGCGATGGTTGGGCGAATCCTCCCTCCGTTCTCGTTGATTTTGCCGCTGTGGCTGGTTCGCAGCATGGTTAACTGGAAGCAGACGTTCGAAGTCTTACCTGCAACCCTGGTCGCAGGTCTCTCGTTTGCCGGCATGCAGTTCTACTGGTCCAACTACCAGGAAAGCGGCCTGGTCGACATTATCGCGGCCATCTTCTCGCTGCTGGTCATGGTGGCCTTCCTGAAGTTGTGGAAACCCCGAAGTATCCTGGAAGTAGGCGAACAGGGGCGGGTCCGAGCGCAGGTGCCGCAACATAACGTCTGGGAAATCTTGAAAGGCTGGTCTCCCTTCATCATTGCGTCCGTGCTGATTTTCATCTTCGGTTACCCCTCGTTTAACAAGCACTTGAGGTTTGAAGCCCTGACTTTCCCGTTGACGGGAATCCACAACGCCGTCTTGCGAGTGCCTCCGGTCGTCCCGCAGCCGACTCCTGAAGCCGCTGTCATCGACCTGAACGCGCTCGCGCTGCCCGGGACTGCCGTCTTTGCGGGAGCTTTTCTGGCGATGCCGTTTCTGGGAATGAAATTTCGACGAGGTGTGGTGTTGTTGGCACAGACATTCAGGCAGCTGATTCCCTCGTTACTCGCCATCAGCTTCATGGTCGGACTCGCCTTCGTTACGCGCTATTCCGGTATGGACACCGTGCTGGGGTTGAGCATGACGCATACGGGCTTTGTGTATCCGTTCTTCGGGACACTGCTGGGATGGCTCGGAGTGGCCTTGACCGGGACAGACGCCGGGTCCAATGCGCTGTTCGGCAACCTGCAGAAGGTGACGGCCGAGCAGTTGAACATCAGCCCGATCCTGATGGCGTCGGCCAACAGCGCCGGCGGAGTTATGGGGAAGATGATCGACGCGCAAAGCATCGTGGTGTCGAGTACAGCGACCCAGCAGGTCGGTAAAGAAGCGGAGATCTTCAAAGCGGTCCTGAAGCACAGTGTCGTTCTGGCCGCGCTGGTCGGCTTACTGGTCATGGTTTACGCTTATGTCACTCCCTGGGTCGTCCCGGCGATGCCTCAGCAGGCAGCGCCCATCGTTTCGCTGTTGAAGTGAAAAGACCTCAAGGACCCCAAGGACCGCAAGGACGTTAATTGTCTTGAGGTCGTTGAGGTCCTTGAGGTCCTTTGGAAGTTTCCAACATGGACGAGCACAAACCCGAACTGGTTCGAGGCCTCGGGCTCGCCGCTGCCTCCAGTATCGTTGTTGGAACGGTGATCGGGACCGGAATCTTCCTGGTCACCTCCACGATGTTGGGGGCGGTGAAGTCTCCCTGGATCCTTATCCTCGTCTGGGTGGCGGGTGCCTTCCTCTCGCTATTTGGTGCTCTCACCTATGCGGAACTGGGGGCCATGCTGCCGGAAGCGGGGGGCGAGTTTGTCTTTCTCAGGCGAGGTTACGGAAAACTCCCCGCCTACCTGTACGGATGGACGCTCTTCGCGGTGTCCAAGCCCGGATCGATTGCGGCCCAGGCGACCGGCTTCGCCCTGTTCATCACCGTTCTTTTTCCGGCCTTCGATGTGACCTGGCGGCAGTTCGCCTTCAGCCTCGGCGGGAGCGAGTTTACCCTGCGCATTGGAGGCATCCAGGCGATCGCCCTGACGATGATTCTGCTGCTCTCCGCAGCGAACGCCCGCGGAGTGAGAGTCGGCGGCGGTATTCAGACGGTCTTCACGGCCTGCAAGGTAGGCGGGATCCTCGCCCTCGTCGCTTTGGGGTTCGGTCTTGGACGCGGAGACTGGGGGCATTTTCAGGAACGAGCGGTCGGGGATCTCGAATCCGGGGCATGGGCGCTCTTCGGCGTGGCTCTTATCCAAGCCCTGTGGGCCTACGACGGGTGGAACAACCTGCCGATGGTCGCCGGGGAAGTGAAACAGCCGCAAAAGAACATCCCTCGTGCGCTCATTGTCGGAATGATGCTGGTTGGCGGCCTCTACATCATCACGAATGTCGCCTACGTCTACGTTTTGCAGCCTGAACAGATTGCCACTTCGTCGCGGGTTGCCTCGTCCGTGGCCTCGCAACTGCTCGGGCCTTTCGGGGCCAACTTTATAGCGTTGGTCGCGGCGATCTCCACCTTTGCGAGTCTCAACGGCTCGATTCTGACCGGCTCCCGGGTCCCGTACGCCGCCGCCCGTGACGGCCTGCTTTTCCGCCCGCTGGCCCGGATTCACCCACGGTGGTTGACGCCGCACATTTCGATTGCGGTGCAGGCAATTTGGGCGATCCTGCTGGTTTTCTCCGGTACTTTCAGCGAGATCATCACTTACGTGATCTTCTCCGAGTGGGTCTTCTACGCGCTCGTTACCGCCGGGGTGTTCCTGCTTCGAAAACGTGAGCCGGATCTGCCTCGGCCTTATCGCACTTGGGGATATCCCTGGGTTCCGGCGGTCTTCGTTGGCTGCTCGGTGCTACTCCTGGTGAACATTCTGGTTGAGCAGCCGATTCAGTCCGGTTTCGGGCTTTTGATCATCCTGTCGGGGCTGCTCTTCTATCCGCTGTTCAGGCGCTCTGGCCGGGATCGCTGATGATGCAGCGGCCCGTTCTGGCGGGACTGGACTCCAAAAGACCTCAAGGACCTCAAAGACCTCAAGGACATTGCTTCCCTATTCCCCCCTTGCCCCCTTGCCCCTTTGCCCCTTTCCC
>Ga0105092_10002256_pt1 | contig 10270 bp, 10 predicted proteins | sample PPLLak2March2015_FD_87021 | JGI IMG/M metagenome (GOLD analysis project Ga0105092, IMG submission 87021) | Freshwater sediment microbial communities from Prairie Pothole Lake near Jamestown, North Dakota, USA - PPLs Lake P7 Core (1) Depth... | ecosystem: Environmental > Aquatic > Freshwater >...
ATGGTGAGAGGAGCGCCGCATCTCGGGCGTGTTCAGGACAGCGTCGGGTACCCCGGCCAGGATCCGCTTCTCGAAATCGTCCCGGATCTGGCCAACCTGGCTGCGAAACCGAGACCGGTCCGCTGCAGCGGCCTCCATGGCGGTGGCGAGGCCGACGGCGCCGGCTACGTCATGGGTGCCAGAACGCCGCCCCAACTCCTGGCCGCCTCCGTGCAGCACGGGCTCGAGTGCGGTCCCCTCCCTCACGAAGAGAAGCCCGGCGCCTTTGGGGCCACCAAACTTGTGCCCGGTGATCGTGAGGAGATCGACTCCGAAGTCGTCGACATCGATCGTCTCAGACGAGAAGGCCTGCACCGCGTCGCTGTGTACGAGTACGTCGGCCTCGTGGGCTCTTATCGCGCCCACGACGCCCTCGAGGTCCTGGATGACCCCGGTCTCGTTGTTCAGGTACATGACCGAGACGACGGCGGTGTTGGCATCGACCGAATCGACCAGGGCGGGAAGATCGACTCCGCCGTAACGATCGACGCCCACGACGCTTGTCGGGACTCCGACGCGGCGAAGGAAGTCGGTGGTCTCGAGGACTGCCTCGTGCTCGGTCGCGACCGTGACCACCCCTCGCCGGGGCATGCTGTTGAGGGCGGCACCCTTTATCGCAAGGTTGTCTGACTCGGTGCCCCCCGAAGTGAAGACGATTTCCCGTGGCCCGGCGCCGATGACCGCAGCGATCCTCTCCCGCGCCTCCTCCAGGGCGTTCTTGGCTCGTCTGGAGATCTCGTGGACGCCCGACGAATTGCCGAACACGTCCTCGGCGAATGGGCGCATGGCCTCCCAAACTCCGGGACGCATCGGCGTGGTGGCGGCATGGTCGAGGTAGATCACGTCGGGGTCAATTGTCGCAGGCCACGGTCGCTGTCACGATTCACCCACCTTGGGCAGACCCATCGAAGTAGCCATCGTCATCGACGCCTCACCGGATCGCCTGTGGGCAGAGTTGGCCGATTTCCGCTCACACCCAGAGTGGATGGACGACGCGGCGACAGTGCGATTCCTCACCGATCGGACCACCGGGCTCGGGACCCGGATCGAGGTCGCGACCAGAGTCGGACCTCTGCGGGCAACAGATGTGATGGAAGTGGTCGAATGGGAGGAAGAGCGGAGGATCGTGGTAGAGCACTTGGGCTCGGTCACCGGGCTCGGACGGTTCGAGATCAGGCCGGCCAGGACCGGCACCCAGATGCATTGGGCGGAGGACCTTCGCTTTCCCTGGTGGATGGGTGGACCGGTCGGCTTGGCGCTCGCCCGACCCATTCTGGGCCGGATCTGGCGTGGAAGTCTGAAGAGGTTGAAGGAACGGCTGGAGCTCAGCGGCCCTTGAACGCCGCTTCTCGCTTGGCGATGAAAGCGGCGACGCCCTCTCGCGCATCCTCGGTCTTGAAGGAGTCGTTGAAGGCGTTGCGCTCGATGAGTAGCCCTTCGCTGACCGGCCGGCCAAACCCGGCGTTGAGCGCCTTCTTGGCCGCCGCGACGGCGCGGGTCGCCTTGGTCGCCCAATCCCGGGCAACCTCGAGAGTGGCGTCGAGCAACTCCGCCGAGGGAAACATCTGGTCGGCAAGACCGATCTCCAGGGCCTCCCCCGCATCGACCTGACGACCGGTGAGAACCATTTCCTTCGCTCGTTGATACCCGACGATCCGAGCCAGCCGCTGGGTTCCGCCCGCTCCGGGGATCAGACCGAGAAGGATCTCCGGTTGCCCGAGTCGGGCGTCGTCGGCGACAAAGCGGAAATCCGCCCCCATGGCCAGCTCGAGGCCTCCACCCAATGCGTACCCCTGGACGGCAGCGACGGTCGGTTTCTCCATCGACTCGAGGGTCGCGATGGCCTCCTGCAGGGTCCAGGCGCTGCGCTCATCGATCCCCGCATCGAAAGTGGCCTGGAACCCTTTGATGTCGGCACCGGCGGCGAAGTGGGGTTGCCCGGTCACCACGACGGCGCGGACCCCGGGGTCGACGCAGTCCGAGAACGCCTCTTTCAACTCGCGGGCGAAGTCCTCCGTCATGGCGTTGACCGGGGGGCGATTCAGGGTGACTACGGCGACGGCCTGTTCCCTGGCGACTTCGACGAATTCCATCGGCCGAGGCTAGTTGTGGTGCAAAAGGGGGAGGCGGGGGCGTCGGCCCCTAGGTCCGTAGTCCGACGAGTTCTCGGAGTCGGGGATCGAGCAGGGGTCGTGATGGCGGGTAGATCTGTCCGTCGGATCTGCGGAAGACGGGTTGCCCGTCCGGGTGGTCTTCGACCCGCCATCCGTGTTCGTGGAGGAACCGATGGTGGTATCCACACACCAGGATCAGATTGGTCAGATCGGTGGGTCCACTGTCCGCCCAGTGCTTTCTGTGGTGGGCATGGATGAAATTCTTGGTCCCACAGCCGGGGAAACGACAACCGCCGTCCCGATCCCAGAGCTGACGACGTAGCCAGGCCGGAATCAGCCGGGAACGACGGCCGATCCCCAGCACTTTCGAGTGGTCGTAAACGGTGCATTCCACGATGGGATCACAAGACAGTCTCCGGGCAGTCTCATTGGCGATCACCGGACCGCCCTGAATCTCAGCGACCCCGCTGGTATGGGGATCAGAAGTCAATGCTTCGAGATCGGCATGGACTGTGATCTGCGTCGGTGCATCCGGATGCTCGCGTGAGGTGGTGGCGCAGAGCTCGACCAACCCATCGGCCATGCGCTGCGGATACGGATCGAACAATCCTGATTCAGGATTGACCGGAATCTGGTCTGCCTTCTCCCGGATCGCAGACTCCACGAGCGCCATGTTCGGACCGGGCAGATCGGCATCCATCCGCCCTCTCACCCCGTCCAGGGAGTATTGGATCGACAACCACCGTTCCCGCCAGGCATCCACCGCATCCCCGGTGGTGGGAGGATGGGATCTCCGAGCCGCCCGATCCAGGGTCGCATTGGACAAACCCAGGCATTCGGAAATCACAGCTTCTTCCGTCTCCGCTGTGGACAACTTCGAGATCGCATCCACCTGGTCCAGACTCAGCTCACCGGCGGCGAACCGGGAACGCAGAACCGGCAAATCTTCAAGGCGACGAGCTACCCGCACCAGCTGAGCCGCCGTGGAATGTCGAAGACCAAACCGTGCCGAGACCCACTGGACCAGATCCCTAGCCCCGTCGGCCAAGAACTGTTGGCTCAGATCAGCATCGATCAACCATCCGCAGATCGAAGCGTGAAAGATCGAGAGACCCGAGAACAGATTCCCCAGGACCTGCTCCACCTCATCATTGGTCAGCCTCTCCTTCACCATGAATTCCAACGTAGGAGCTCGGTGTGACAGATTCAGGTCAGAAACGATCGATCAGCGACGAAATCTCAGATTTCTTGGGCGATGGGCCGACCCACCGTGAGCGCCTCGCGGAGCTCGGGGTCCATCTCGTTGTACACCGAATCGGCAAGGGTTCCTGTGGCGTCGAGGACCTTGGTGAAGAAGCTGCGGGCAGCCGCGGCGAGCACGACCTCGAAGATCTCCCTTTCGGAAAGTCCGGCCGATCGCAAGCCTTCGATGTCCGCCTCGGTCACCGACGTGGCGTCAGCGGCCACTTTGCGCGCGAATTGGAACACGCGGGCGTCCACCTCGGCCAGTGGAAGCTGATCGGGGTTTTCGACGATGCGGACGACGACTGATGGCTCCAGATGATCCTCGGAGAGGATCTCTCCGTGCGCCAGCGAGCAGTAGGACGAACGCAATCGGCTGGCCGCCCCAACCGTTGACAGCTCATAGCGACGATCGTCCATCGGCTTGGCGACAACGCCGATGAGGTGACGCCAGGCTCGGTAGGCCTCGGGATGAAGCGAGAAGGTTCGCGTGTAGTTGGGGAGGAAACCCTCCTTCTCGATGTCCCTCTCATACATGTCGGCGACGTCTCCAGTCGCCTCATGCTCGGACACTGTCCTCAAGAACGACATCTGACCTCCCTCATGATGTGACACCGGGAAGGTCCCGCATACGGGGATGCCTCGCCGGCTCGACACGACGTATCTTCATACGAGCGTCGACTACTACCACTCCGTCCCCCGGCTCCAGGATCTTCACCGGGTTCAGATCCATCTCCAACAACTCCGGCACGGTGCTGATCAAACCCGAGACGCGCATCAGCGCCGACTCCAGAGCAGGCACATCACCTGACGGCTGGTTCCGATATCCCTCGAGGAGCCGGAAACCCTTGGTCTCTCGCATCATCTCGGCGGCGTCGACATCGGTGAGGGGATGAATGCGAAAGGCGACATCCTGGAGCAGCTCGACATAGATCCCACCCAATCCGAACACCACCAGCGGGCCGAAATTGGGGTCCTGGGTCATCCCGATCAGCACCTCGTGCCCTCCGGCGACGTACTCCTGGACCAGGACGCCATCGACATCGTCCACTGCCGCCGTGACCTGCCGATAAGCATGCCTCACGTCGTCATCGCCCTGCACACCGAGGACCACACCACCGACATCGGACTTGTGCAGGGCGGACTCCGAGATGACCTTCAGGACCGCGGGCCCGTCGAGTCCGGCGGCGGCCTCGACTGCCTCGTCTTCCGACGCCACCACCTCCGACCGGGGGACGCGAAGACCTGCTTTCTCGAGGATCGAGTCGACTACGTCAGGGTCGAGCCACCCACCGTCTGCCGGGACAGTCTTCAAAGCCTCGTCGATCAGAATCCGAATCTCTGCCTCGACCTCAGGGTGGAGCCTCGCCTCAACGCCAGGGTCACGGCGTCGCCATTCTCCGTGACGGACCGCTCGGGCCAGAGCGAGGGCTGCCGACTCGGGGAATAGATAGGTCGGAACGGCCCTCCCTCCATCGGATCCGCCCAGGAAATGTGCCGCCTCGCCGGTCTGCATGAAGACGGAGAGCATCGTGACCTCACCCTCGTGGGCAAGCTGGGAGCGGGTTATCGCCGCGGCGACGTCGTGCGCTCCCTCCGAGGTCACCGGCACATAAATCACCATCACCGCATCTACCTCGCTCGATTCGAGCAGGAGCGAGGTGGCGTGTTCGAACTCTCCCGGCCCTCCCGATGCGATCAGATCGACGGGATTCTTCGTGGATGCCTCGACAGGGAGTCTCGAGCCGATCTGTTCCTGAAGCGGGCGTGACAGCTCGGGGAGCGTCAGGCCATTGGCCTCGAGGGCGTCTGCCGCGAGGATCCCGGGCCCGCCGGCATTGGTGACGATCCCGACCCTTCCTCCGGCGGGGATCGGTTGTCTGGCCAGCAGGTTGGCAGCAGCGAAAAGCTCTTCGATCGTGTCGACCCGGATCACCCCGGATTGGCGGAAGAGTGCCTGCACTGCCACATCCGACGAGGCGAGGGCCCCGGTGTGCGAAGAGGCGGCCCGGCTCCCGGCCTCGGATCGGCCCGACTTCACAGCGATGATCGGTTTCCGGCGCCCGATCCGCCTTGCGATCCTCGAGAACTTCCTCGGGTTGCCGAACGACTCAAGGTAGAGGGTGATCACATCGGTCTGTGGATCGTCCTCCCAGGAGAGGATGAGATCGTTGCCGCTCACGTCTGCTTTGTTCCCGACGGAGACGAACTGCGAGATCCCGATGTTGTTCCGGCTCGCGTAGTCGAGGATCGCGATGCCGAGCGCCCCGGACTGACTTGACATGGCGACATTCCCGGCGGGCGGATAGACCGGGGCGAAAGTCCCGTTCAATTGGACCGAGGGGGCAGTGTTGAGCAAACCCATGCAATTGGGGCCGACCATGCGCATCCCCGAATCCCGCACGATCTCGAGCAGCTCAGCCTCGAGCTTTGCCCCCTCCTCACCGGTCTCAGAGAACCCGGCCGAGATCACCACGATGCCCCGCACGCCGGACACGGCGCACTGTCGGGCCACATCGATCACGAACGCTTGAGGCACGACGATGTATGCCAGGTCCACGTCGTCGGGCACCTCGCCGATCGTCGGGTAGGCCCGGACCGATCCGATCACCTTGGCCTTGGGATTGACCGGGTACAGAGGACCGTTGAAGCCTCCGTTGAGGATGTTTCGAAACAGGCGACCGCCGATCGATTTCGGGTCGGTCGAGGCCCCGATCACCGCGACCGATCGGGGGAAGAACAAAGGGAGGATCGAGGCTGCCACCGCTCTCTTCTCCCGCTCCCACTCCGCCTGCAGAGACCCCTCGCTCTCCGAAACAGGAAAGTCAACGGTGTAGACGCCTTCGTCGATGGTACGAGTCAACTCGTACCCCGAATTTCTGAACAACCTCATCATTTGGCGGTTCTCGGGGAGGACGAAGGCCTCGAAGCGCTGAACGCCCTGTGATCGGGCGTGGTTGGTCAGCAACTGCAGGAGCTGTGTCCCGATGCCGCGCCCCTGGTGCTCGTCGGCAACGGCGAAGGCCACCTCCGCTGTCCCTTCCTCGTCGTGCTCGCGGTCGTAGCTGGCCAGCCCGATCATCCTGCCATCGAGGACAGCGATGAGCGCCATGCGGTCCGAGTAATCGACATTCGTGAAGAACTCGACTTCCTTCGGCTCCAGCGACTCCTTGATCCTGAAAAACCGGAAGTATCGGGATTCGGGGCCGAGGTGCTCAAAGAACTCGACCAGGAGAGGCCCGTCCTCGGGCCTGATCGGCCGGACCCGCGCCCCGCCACCGTCCCGGAGGGCGACCTCCAATTCGTACTCGGACGGATACTCGACCATCACCAAACGCTACCGCGACTCGCCTGGGGCCAGCGACCCCGGTCGAGGGTTACACTTGTGGTACGGGGTTGATCTATGTGGGAAAGGAGAATCACAAGGACGTAGATCTTCCATCGCGCACCGTGGGGCCCGGGCCCGGTTCCTCTCCCCTCCCCCACCCACCGGCCCGGGTCCCACGACCTCTCTCCAAGCGCAAGCCTTCGATCGAGACCGACACATGGCAAGGACCTCCGGCAGCGACATCGCCAAAGAGATGGCGATTGGTCCATTGGCTGGATTGATCTAGGAACTGCCTGAGTCTTTACCCTTGTGGACATGACGATCCAGCGGATGGACAACGTCGGAGTCGTTGTTGACGACCTCGAGGCTGTTTCCGGGTTCTTTGTCGAACTTGGTCTGGAGCTGGAGGGCGAGGCGACAGTTGAGGGACGATGGGTGGACCGCATCGTCGGGCTCGAGGGGGTCCGAAACGACATCGCCATGCTGCGGACTCCGGACGGGCACGGCCGGCTCGAGCTGATCAAGTTTCACACGCCGCCGGCTATCACCGCTGAGACGAACGCACCGGTGAACACGCTGGGGATACGTCGGATCATGTTCGCCGTCGATGACATCGAGGACGTCCTTGTCCGTCTCCAGGCCAAAGGCGCCGAGCTCATCGGCGAGGTGGTGCAATACGAGGACAAATATCTGCTCTGCTACGTCCGCGGCCCGGAAGGCATCATCGTCGCGCTGGCCGAGGAGCTCAGCTGAAGCACGTCCTTCAGGACGAGGGCGCGTCCTTCCATTCGCACCACGAACGCAGGACTTCGACGAGCTCGCCGGCCCGGCGCTCGACGTCCCCCGCGTCGAACTTCTTCGCAGGGTTGAAGCTGAAGATGTTCCCTTGGTACGAGTAGGTCGGTGTCGACCATTTGATCGACTCCTCGATGCGCGGATCGGCCTCCAGAGTCACCCTGCGCACGACTTGCATTGCCTCCTCCATCGGATGCTGCTTCGCCTCGAACCATGCATCTACGTCAGAATTTCGCCTTGCAGCCATCTCTTCGGTCCTTGTGTGTGCGGCTCGTGCCCGGGGTGGGATTCGAACCCACACGAGCCGATTCGGCTCAAGGGGGTTTAAGCCCCTCGCGTCTGCATTCCGCCACCCGGGCCTGGGCCAGGCCTCAGGGTATAGCCAGCAACTCCATTGCGACAGCGTCGAGAGTGTCGTTCTCCGAGATGGTCACCTCACCGATGTCCAGAGTGTCCATGACACCCTCGGCGACGAGCGCCCCCCCGAGTATCACTGGAGCCCGCCGTGAATCGAGGGCCGGGATGGCGGCTGTCTCCTCAAGGGTCATCGAGGCCAGGGAATCGACAACGTCGGCCAGCGAACCACGGCTCATCCGGTGACCATGCACCCGCTCCCGCGAGTACTCGGGAAGCTCCTGGGCGATTGCCGCCAGACTGGTCCACGTCCCGGCCACCCCGATCAAGGTGCCGGTCTCCAGGTCGACTTCGGTGAAGAGCCCGGCGACGAGCTCACGCGCCGCGCTCATCTCGTTCGGCGACGCGGGGCGGCTGTTGATCGCTCGCTCGGTGAGGCGAACCGACCCGATATCGAAGGACACCCCGCCTCCGGCATTCACGAACTCCGTGCTGCCCCCGCCGATGTCCGAGACCACGATCGGGTCAGTGGCTTCGATCTGCCGAGTGGCGCCGGCAAAGGCAAGGCGGGCTTCCTCTTCCCCGGTGATCAGGCTCGGGCGCACTCCAAGGGCGGACTCGGCGAGGTCGAAGAACTCCTCGCGATTCGCCGCGTCCCGCGAAGCCGACGTGGCGATCGCCGCCCACTTCTCCACTTCCGCCCGATCCATCTCCACCCGGAAGCGCGCCAGAGCGGCCAGCGACTCACCGATCGCCTCTGGGGAGAGACTCCCGGTTCGATCGACGCCGCGGCCAAGCCCGGTTACCTCCACCCTGCGATCGATATCCACCGACCCGTCTGTCACCAGGAGCCGCATCGAGTTGGTCCCGATGTCGACTACTCCCACCCTCACGGGCGGGCGATCCATTCCGGGTTCATCTCCCCGTCCAGCACACAGGGCACCGTGCAATCGAGCGGCTCGATCCAATCCTGAACCAGTTCCCCCACCGGGTTGTCACCACCGGCCCGCGTATGTGCGTAGTGGGCGTGAAGGCACTTGATGCCGGTCCGGGTGCCACCGACGCCTCCCGTGGGCAGGTTCGGGGCGTCCGTACGGAGCAACGTCCGCCGCTCTGCCTCGTAGGACTCGTGCGCCTCGGTGAGCCTGGTCCCGAAATCCGGATCCACCTCGGCTTTGCGTTCGAGACGCTTGATCCCACCGGCCCCCTCCAGCCGGGCCACGCGGCCGACTGCAAGTGGGCAGGTCAGCCAGTAGAGGGTCGGGAAAGGTGTCCCATCGTCGAGGATGGGAGGGACCCGAACGACGACGGGCAGCCCGAGATGACAACGCGAAACCGGGGTGGATTCGGCGCGCATCGGGCGCCCGATCTGGATCTCAACGACCAGACGGTCATCGGAGGGGGTCATCCCGCCGAATCTAGGTCACCGCCGCTGAGGAAATCCCAGATCCGATCCACCCAGGTCCTCTCGTCGACCGTCAACAGTTCTTCGTCGACCGCGGCAGATTGGTTGGAGCCGGGCGGGTCGAGCACGACATATGCCGTCTCACCGGGGCGAACGTAGCCGAGCTTCTCCCGAGCCAGTTTCTCGATCTCCTCGTCGGTGTTGAGGGCCGCGGCGTCGGCCTGGAGTTCCGCGTTCTCCTCCTCGAGGGTGGCCAGGCGCTCCTGGGCTGCGGTGACCTGGCGCTGCGAATCGATGATCTGCCGGTAGGGCACTACCTGGGTGATGAACGACGCGCCGAGCAGCAGGAAGAGGAGTGTGACCAGGGCTACGCCGGGACGGCGTAGCAGGGTCATCCCACCCTCCGGAAGCTGTCCCATCCCGCGAAGCGGGCCTCGCCACCCAAAGACTCCTCGATGCGGAGCAGCTGGTTGTACTTGGCTGTTCGCTCGCCACGGGCGGGAGCGCCGGTCTTGATCTGACCGGAATTGGTAGCGACGGCGAGGTGGGAGATGAAGCTGTCCTCGGTCTCGCCGGACCGGTGGCTGACCATCGTTGCGTAAGACGCCCCCTTGGCGGCGGCCATCGTGTGCAGAGTCTCGGAGACGGATCCGATCTGGTTCACCTTGATCAGGATTGCATTGGCCGCGCCTTCAGCGATGCCTTTCCGTAGGATCTCCTCGTTGGTGACGAACAGGTCATCACCAACCAGCTGGATCCCGTCGCCCAAACGGGCGGTCAGGGCCTTCCATCCCTCCCAATCGTCCTCGGCCATCCCATCCTCGATCGAAACCAATGGATAACGGTCGACGAGGCCGGCGAGATATTCGACCATGTCCGCCGAGTCCAACTCGGCGCCCTCGAGGTGGTACTGGCCTTCCCGATGGAACTCGGTGGCGGCGACATCGAGGGCGAGCAAGATCTCGTCGCCGAGCCGGTAGCCGGCCACTTCGA
>Ga0105092_10002257_pt1 | contig 10265 bp, 8 predicted proteins | sample PPLLak2March2015_FD_87021 | JGI IMG/M metagenome (GOLD analysis project Ga0105092, IMG submission 87021) | Freshwater sediment microbial communities from Prairie Pothole Lake near Jamestown, North Dakota, USA - PPLs Lake P7 Core (1) Depth... | ecosystem: Environmental > Aquatic > Freshwater >...
AGAGGGATATGCGCTCGGCCCCGGAGTGCTTGGCGGCGTTGACCATCGCCTCATTGGCCGCGCCGAGGAGGGCCCGGGTGTCCTCATTCAATGGGTGATCCCCTACGACGACAACATCGATCGGCACCTGGTGATCGGCCTCGATCCTCCGGGCAGAGGCCTTGAGGGCGGTAGAGAGGAGGTCGGCACCCTCGAGGGGGGCATTCCCGTAGAGCCAATCCCGTAGCTCGGATTCCTGATGACGGGCGAGGATCGACATGCGGGCCGGATCGTCGCTGCGCTGGATCAATGCCAGCGTCTGCAACACCGAATCATGGAGGTGGGCTGCCATCTCGGCCCTTTCCTCTTGACGGATCCGCTCTCGACGCTCTGTGCCGAGATCCCGGGCGAGACGGGTGACCCATGGCCCGAAAGCCACCAGAATCCCAAACCCGGTGAGCGCGACGGCGAGGACTACGGGCCCAATACCGGAGATCGGTCCGACGCTCGAAGAGAAGACGGCAAGGCCCCCAATCAAGAGCAAGACCCCGACCAGCATGCGGAAACGTCCGGGTCGATCCACGCTCGGGTCCACCAGGGCGACGAGGGGGCCTGGCATGTTCCGATCGGTCAGGGCGGCCGTGCCGAAGCTGAGAGCCCCCACGGTGAGAACCAGAGCGTTCGATGGCCACCACCCCAGTGCTCCCAGGAAGAGCATGCCGCCCCCGAAGGCAAGCCCCAGACCCACAGTCTGGTGCGTCGCCACCGGCTCGGCGTGGGTGTCCTCGACCCGGTCCAGCGCCATGAGCCACAACGCCAGATAGACGAGTACTCCGAGGCCCCAGACCATGCTGAGCGTGACGAAGGCGGCCCGCACGAAGGCATCACTGACCCCGAGAGTGTCGGCCAGGCCGCCGGCAACACCGGCCACGATGCGATCGCGGCCGCGACGGCGGAAACGGAGCTGCCCGATTTGAGTCACGATGAAATGATCGCGGCGACGAGCCTCAACCTCAATAAGGGACATCCCCGAGAACCTCGGGGATGTCTCAGGGTCGTCCCCGATTGAAGGAACGGGGCGGAAACGGTCGAATCAGGGGTATGGAACAGACCAACACAACCGGGGCCCCTGAGGCCCCCGTGATCACCCGGGAGCTCGTCCGCCCCCGTGAGGGCAGGATCGTGGCCGGAGTCGCCCAGGGGCTCGCCAATCGCTACGCCCTGCCGGCGCTCCTGATCCGGGTGGTCTTCGTCCTGCTCACCTTCGCCGGCGGCCTTGGTGTCGCCCTCTACTCGGCCGGATGGTTCCTCATCCGCTCGGATGACGAGGCGGAGACGCCAGCCCAGCGGATCTTCTCGGGCGCATCGACATCGAGATCCTGGCTCGGCATCGGTCTGGTGTTTCTCGCAATCCTCATCCTCCTAGACAACTTCACTTTCCTCGCCACCGGCATCGTGTGGTCGGTTGGACTGCTGGTGGTTGGTGTCCTCCTCTACACGGGCGATCTCCCGCGCCTGGTGAGGAATCCGGAGAACGACGAACAGGAGGGAGTTCAACAAATGACAACGACCAATTCACCCGCAACAACAGAAGCACCCGTGACGGCACCGGTGGAACCGGTTGCACCATCCGGTCCCGGCGACACTGGAGGTGCCTTGCCACCCACGCCAACTCCCACGCCGCCCGTCGCACCCCCGCCTCCGCCGAAGCCGAAGGAGACTTCTTACCTGGGTCGCATAACGATTGGCGTTGTGCTCGTCAGCCTGGGCATCCTCGCCATCCTGGACAACATCCCGGGGCTTCTCATCGAGCCCCAGCCTCGCCATTACATGGCCCTGGCCACTGTCATCGTCGGTTTGGGCCTCATGGTCGGCGGCTTCGTGGGAAGGGCGAGATGGCTGATCCTCGTCGGGGCCCTCATGGTGCCGACGCTCCTCTTCACCCCTGTATTCGAATACAACTGGAACTCAGACGACTTCGATCGAACTGTGTCCCCGGACACCTTTGCTGAGCTGGAGGACAGCTACGCGCTCGATGTCGGCAACCTGGTCATCGACCTGACCGATCTCCCCTGGGATGGGGAGACCGTAGACCTCGAGGCCCGGGTCGACGCCGGCAACATCGAGATCTGGCTCCCCTTGGGTGTCGGGCTCGAGGGTGAGGCCATGGTCGATATCGGTCGAGTCGGCGCGTTCGGCCGGGAGACATCGGGTTTGGGTAACCCGACGCTCCATTTCGACAGACCGGGGCCTGAGGGAACGGTTGTCCTGGATGCGTCGGTCGATGTGGGCAACATCGACATCCAGATCGTCGGACGTTGAATTCGAAAGGAACAGAACTATGAGATCACACAGATTCGACGCCATCTCTTTCATCTCCGGGCTGGTCGTGGCCCTTGTCGGGCTCGTCTTCCTGGTACCCCAGACTCCGGTCGACCTGATCGACGCTGTGACGTCGCTCGGAGCCTGGTTCTGGCCGGTCCTCCTCCTCGGGATCGGGGTCGCGATCCTGGTGCCAGTGTTCATGGCCAGGTCCCGTGAGGACGAGGACGAGTCCCCCCTCCCCGCCTCCGGCGGTACTCCCCCCTCCGTGGGGAGAGACAACCCCGTCCCCGAGCAGAGCGACGACTTGGGCTAGATGGTCTCTTCGATGAGCCGGGTCTTGAGATCGGCGAGGCGTCTGGTCACCGACACGTGGTAGACGTGCGGGTTGACCAGACGCTTTACGCCCGGGTCGAGACGCTCCAGGTCAGACACCCGGCGCTTTCTGGCCTCGGCCACAACAGCAGGGTCATCGGAGGGTGCCACCAGGGTCGCCGGTTCCAGTAGCTCCTCGGTAGCCGAGACCCTCGACTCGTCGAGGGTCCGCCCGATCCCGCTCTCGCGATGATGTCGCACTTCGAGAGGGAATCCGAGTGTCTCGTCGGCCAACGCCATGAGGTCCACGGTGGCGAGCCCACGTTGGTCGTAGAGTCGATGGACCCGTTTTCGGCCCGGGTTCACGATCTTGGCCGGCGTGTCCGAAACCTTGATCGCCGGTCGCCATTCGTCCCGGTCGGCGATGGCGACCAGCTTGTACACGCCATCCAGGTACGGACGCCCGTCTGACGTCGCCATCTTGGTTCCCACCCCATAGAGGAGCCGATGGATCACCCGATCGGGATCGGCCCCGTAGCGGGGAGCTTCATCCGAGATCTGGGTGAGGATCTGGAAGATGGTCAACTCGTCGAGACCACTGGAGAGAACGATGTGCACGTCGTCGAAGCCAGCCTTGTCCAGCATCTGCGATGCCAGAACCGACAAATGAGCGAGGTCTCCCGAGTCGAGGCGAATTCCGACCGGCTTGTGGCCTCTGGCCCTCAGCTCCTCGAAGACGGTGATCGCGTTTGGAACACCCGACTCCAAGCTGTCGATGGTGTCGACGAGCAGAATGCATTCGTCGGGGTACATATCGGCGTAGGCCCGGAAGGCGCCCACCTCACCCTCGCCGAGCGCCATGAAGACCTGCACCATCGAGTGGGCGTGGGTCCCCTGCGGCATTACCCCCATCTCGTGGGAGATTCCGACGTTGGAAGATGCGTTCACTCCCCCGATCAAGGCAGCCCTCGTCGCTGCGATGCCCCCCTCATCGGGAGCCCGGCGCAAGCCGAACTCGAGGACGGCGCCACCCCTAGTCGCCTCGACCACCCTCGATGCCTTGGTGGCGACAAGGGTGTGAAAGTTGAGATGATTGAGTAGCGATGTCTCCAGGATCTGGGCGACTCCGAGCGGCCCTTCGACGACCGTCAGAGGTATGTTGGCGTGGGCGACCCGCCCTTCCGGCATCGCCTCGAAGCGCAAGACATCCCAGCTCACACCACCCAACCACTCGATGAAATCGTCAGAGAAGAGGCGGTGTCCCTCGACTCGATGAGCCCTGAGGGCGTCTCGCTCCTCGGCGCCGAAACGGGCACGGTCGGCCCATCTCCCCAGCCAGCCCCAGCCGGCGTTGATTGCGTATCCGGCCTCATGTTCGCCGTAGTCGGGATAACGCCGGAAGAAGTGCTCGAAGCGGGCGTCGCGTTCATGGAGCCCGTGTCTGAAGTAGAGCTGGGCCATCGTCAACTGGTATTGATCAGTGAGTAGGGCGCCCCGGGAGATTCCCATGCCCCAAGCCTATTGCCCGCTTGTAGCCTGCCGAACGTGATCAGCTACGACACAAGCACCGCTCTCGTCGTCGTCGACGTTCAGAACGACTTCGCCGACCCCAACGGGAGCCTGTTCGTCGAGGGTGGAGACGCTGTCGTCCCGCGAGTCAACATCGAGGTGATGCGGGCCCTGTCGGCCGGCGCCTTCGTGGTCTACACCCAGGACTGGCACCCCGAGTCGACCCCGCATTTCGAGAAGGACGGAGGCATCTGGCCGGTGCACTGCGTCCAGGGCACGTGGGGGGCGGAGTTCCACCCCGGTCTCGAAGTGTCGGGTCCCATCGTCCAGAACGGCGCCAACGGCGAGGACGGGTACTCGGGGTTCACAATGCGCGATCCCGTGACTGGTGAGGAGACTCCAACAGCCCTGCGTGGGATGCTCGAGGAACGGGGCTGCCAGCGGGTGGTCGTCGTTGGCCTGGCTCTCGACTGGTGCGTCAAAGAGACCGCCCTCGATGCGGCAAAAGATTACGAGACGTCTGTGATACCGGATGCCAGCGCATCGGTCGACCTCGAGCCGGGGGACGGGCAACGCGCCATCGACGAGATGCGAAGCCATGGAGTGATCATCGGCTAAACAGGCTGGCGCTCCGACGTGTAGGCCTGATACAGAGTGCGGGAAGCGACCAGGACCGCGAACGCTCCGAACAGGGCAGACAACACTCTGCCGTCGACACCGAGGGCGGCCACTGAAGCGAGTACGGCACCAACGACCCCGCCGGCTCCAACCATCACCGCATCCCTCAGCTGTACGCGGCGGTTCTTTCGATTGATGATCGTGGCGGCGACCGAAGTGAGGATGATGGCCAGTAGCGACGTGCCTTGCGCCTCGTGCTGTGTGAAGCCAAGCAGCAGCACCGTTGCCGGGACGATGACGATGCCACCACCGACTCCAGCCACACCGGCCAGGAACCCTGAAAAGATGCCAATGCCCACGGCGATCAATGCCAAGGTCAAGTCGTCGAATCCGCCTGCCAGCGGAAGCGGGTCGGTGCTGAAGATCATGCGGATTCCGGCAGCAAGCAGCACCAGGCCGAAGAAGATGCTCAGGGACCTGGTGCTGAGACGATTCATCAGCGAGGCACCCACGATCGATCCGACTACGCCGCCCACCCCAACGAGCACCCCGAGGCCCAGATTCACCTCGCCGGAGATGGCAAAGGTCACCGCCCCTGCAGCCGCTATCGGGAAGATGCTGGCCAGCGATGTCGCGTGGGCGCGATGACGATCAAGGCCAACCGCCACCAGCAGAGGGACCATGACGACTCCCCCACCAATCCCGAATCCTCCGGAGAGGAGACCCGCGGCGAGGCCAATCAGGACGAACTTCCAGCGCGTTACTGCCGCAGCCTCGATCACCGGGGGCAGATTAGGGGCGGGCGACTCCGGGTCTGGCTGCCCTCACCTTCAACTGACGTCCAGCGACACTCGATCCATCGAGCGCTGCAATGGCGGCGTTCGAGGCCTTGGGAGTCATCTCCACGAAGCCGAAGCCACGTGACTTCCTGGAGTCTCGATGGGTGACGACGGTGGCCGAGTGGACCCTCCCGTGCCTGGCGAAGATCCTTTCCAGATCCTCCCCGGTGACACTGAACGGAAGGTTGCCCACGTAGATCGACTCGCTGTCGCCGGATCGGCGTGGATGGTCTGGTCTCGACGGCGAGGGAACTCGCTCCTTGGGCATGCGTGGAAGGGGTCCCGTCACCATTGCGGAGTCGAGACCCAAGACCCGTTGCAATCTCTGGGCACTCCTGACCTGGCTCCCGTCGACGAGTGAGACCACCATCCCACTTGCGCCGGCTCGGGCGGTCCGCCCCGACCGGTGCACATAGGTCTTCTCGTCCTCTGGCGGGTCGAAATGGACCACGCTGGCAACGCCGTCGACGTGAATGCCCCGGGCCGCCACGTCGGTGGCCACGAGGGCCTGGCTGCGCCCGCTGGCGAAATCCTTGAGCGCACGATTCCGCTGCTGCTGTGACCGCCCACCATGCAGAGCAACCGCCGTGACTCCGGCGCCCGCCAGCTGTTTGGCCAACCGATCGGCTCCATGACGGGTGCGGGTGAACACGATCGTGGGGCTGGCCGAAGAGACCACCCTGGCGACGTGTGCGGTGCGATCCGCCCTTTCCACCTTCCAGAAATGATGCTCGGCGTTCGCAGTGTCATCGTCCTGCAGTTCGGACTCGTGCCGAACAGGGTCGCGCTGGTACCGCTGGGTCAACACGGCGACGTCTCCGTCGAGCGTCGCCGAGAACAAGATCGTCTGGCGCTCGGATGAGGTCATGTCGAGGATTCGCTTGACGGCCGGGAGAAATCCCATATCCGCCATCCGATCCGCCTCGTCGACTACCACCAGATCCACATCCCGAAGGTCTACGACTCCCTGTTCGATGAGATCCTCGAGACGTCCCGGGCATGCCACCAGCAGGTCGATTCCCTGCTGGAGACGCGAACGTTGCGGGCCGTAAGACATGCCGCCGTAAACGGCCACCATGGAGCGACCCACCGCCTTCGCCAGCGGCTGGAGCTCGGTGAGGATCTGGTCGGCGAGCTCCCTGGTCGGTGAGAGGATCAAGCCCCGTGGCCGGCGACTCCGGCCACGGTCGAGCCGGGCGAGCGCAGGCAGCCCGAACGCAAGCGTCTTGCCTGACCCGGTGGGGGCACGACCGGCCACGTCACGTCCGGCGAGGACATCGGGGATTGTCATCGCTTGGATGGGGAACGGGCTGGTGATGCCACGTCGCGCGAGCATCTCGGTAAAGGGCTCGGGCAGGCCGAGCTCGGCAAAGGTAGACAATTGGTGTTCTCTCCGCCCCGTGTCCCGGGGCTGTGGTCAGTTGGCGATCTCCCTCGATGCGAATCCGGGACCGGATTGGCGCGAGATCGGCAGAAGAGGCGGTCTGACCGGATGAGAAGTATTGCCGTTGATCACCGTGGAGCGTCTGAACGCTGGCCTCCCGGTCGGTGCGGCTACGTCAGGTTAACGGCTTCGGGCCGCTAACACCGACAAGGAGGACCGATCACCCGAGGTTGCCGAAGTATCTGGTCTTGGGCTCGACGTACTCGTGAATGCCCTCGAGCCCGGACTCACGCCCCAGACCCGACTGCTTCACCCCGCCGAATGGCGCCTCGGGGGTGCTGGGGTGCCAGTCGTTGATCCCGATCATGCCGAACTCGAGCGCTTCGCTCACCTTGAAGGCGGTGGCAAGGTCACGGGTGTAGACGTAGGCGGCCAGGCCGTAATCGGTGGCGTTGGCCACGGCGATGGCATCGTCGACGTCGTCGAATGGGATCACCGGCATCACAGGCCCGAATATCTCCTCTTCATGGACAGGGATCCCGGGCTTTACGTCGGTGAGCACGGTGGGCTTGTAGAAATAGCCGTCGTGATCCGGGCGGTCGCCTCCGGTGAGCACCCGAGCACCCTGGTCCACGCTCGCCGAGACGAGGTCGACCACGCGGTCCCGCTGTCGGGCGTTTATGAGGGGGCCAACTGTTGTTTCCGGATCCAGACCGTTGCCGACCACCTGTTGTTCGGCCGTGGCGACGGCGCTCTCGTTGAACTCCTCGACCACCGAGTCGTGCACGTAGAACCGCTGGGGGGCGATGCAGACCTGGCCGTTGTTGCGAACCTTGGTCCGCATGGCACTCTTGGCCACGGCGGCGATGTCACCGGCGTCGGGAAATACCAGCACCGGAGCATTGCCTCCGAGCTCGAGGGAGAGCCGCGTGACTGTCCTCGATGCGCCGTCCATGAGCAACCGCCCCACACGGGTCGATCCGGTGAATTGGATCTTCTTCAAGCGTTTGTCGTCGAGCATGACCTGGCCCATCGGCTCGGGGTCGCCGTTGATGACGTTGAGAACACCTTCGGGGAGACCGGCTTCGGCGAATGCATGCGCCACCAGCATCGCTGAACGGGGCGTGAACTCCGAGGGACGGCTCACGACCGTGCATCCGGCGGCCAGGGCCGATGAGATGGCCCTCGTTTGGTTGTATACCGGGAAGTTCCATGCCGTGATCACGCCCACCACTCCCAATGGCTGATACGTGACATCAATTCGCCGGTTGGCCAGCCGCGAGGGGATCCAGCGCCCGTAGAGACGCTGCGCCTCGCCGGCAGCCCAGCGAAACTGGTTGGGAGCGGTCTGCCACTCCCCTCTCGATTGGGCCAGGGGTTTGCCCGACTCCTCGGTCGTGATGCGGGCGAACTCGTCAAGATTGGCCTCGACAAAAGCGGCCGCCTTCTCCAAGATCGCCCCCCGGTCGTACGCGGTGAGGTGTGACCACTCCGGGAAGGCATCGGCGGCGGCGTCGATGGCTGCTGCGGCATCCTCCCCGTCACCGAACGGGATCTGCTCAATCACTTCTTCGGTGGCCGGATTGACCAGATCCCATGTCCCGCCACCTAGTGCATCTACCCAATCGCCACCGATCCGCTGCCTGAAATCGATCATCTGGCGAGGTTACCGGCGTTCGTTGTCACGGTGTTTCAGGATCCACGCGAGGTGGTATGCGGCGCTCTGACGAGGGTCAAGAGGGCCAGGAAGCCCCGACCCGCGAACAGAGGAGAAAACCCCATGTCCCATGATCAATCAGGTCGCGCCCGTCGTCGGGTGACAACGATCGCCGCCACCCTGGCGCTGATAATCGCGGTGCCGGTTGCTGTGATTGCCGCCCACTCCTTCGACGACGTGCCCGACTCGAACCAGTTCCATGAGTCGATCGCGTGGATGCAGGAGAACGGGATCACGATCGGCTGTAACCCGCCGGCCAACACCCAGTACTGCCCCGAGGACAACGTATCCCGGCAGCAGATGGCGGCGTTCATGCGTCGTTTGGCGCAGACGGACGGAAGCGCTGGGATCGGTGTGACGGACCCGGCAGATACGGTCACCGTAAGCGGCACGACCTATGTCGAGCTGCTCACACTGGAGGCAAACGCCACCGCCGAGGCCAACGTCACCCTCAATGGGCACGTGACCCTGTCCAAGGCTGACACAGAGGGCTCATATCAGGTGATCGTCGCCCGGGACAGCTGCACCGGCACCGTGGTCGGGGCAGGCGGCTGGGACTCCGCTGCGACGGCAGAATCCGTCACCGTCGCTGTGACGGCGTCGGATGTCGCCACGGGAACGACGACATACGTTCTCTGCGCTGCGGAGACAGTCGACACCTCTCCCGATACGACGGCCACCCTTCGTGGACTGACCGCCACGTGGGACGCCACCGCCTGAGCTGAAACGGCTGGGTCCCTTGGACTCAGACGTTTACCCATACTGTCGTGTCCGGGGGCAGATGGCCCGCCACGAGCCTCGAACTCGCGAGCAGGACCTCTCCCTCGGGCATGACGGTCGAGTCCGGCCCGAAGTTGATAACGACCAGGACCGACTCCCGCTGGAAGGCCAGACACCCGACGCCGGCGTCGACCCACTCGAAGGCCTCGGATCCGGCCAGGTGGTGGTTCCGCAACCGAATTGCAGTCCGGTAGAGCTCGAGCATGGAATCGGGCGTTCCCTCCTGAGATTCCACCGAAAGCCTGCCCCAATCTGCTGGCTGGGGCAGCCATGACCCGTCCGACCCGAAACCGAACGAGGCACCCTCGGCCGTCCACGGAATCGGGACCCGACAACCATCACGGCCTTTCATGGTTTGGTCCGAGCGGTTGAACGTCGGATCCTCCAGGACTTCCAAGGGGAGGTCGTGCACCTCGGGAAGCCCCAATTCCTCACCCTGGTACATGTATGCCGAGCCGGGCAGCCCCAACATCAGGAGCGCCGCCGCCCTCGCCCGGCGGAGGCCGAGCCCAGCATCGAACAACCCCCGGTCGCCATCCAGCAGCCAGTCCCTCGCATCCAATGTCTGAGGCAGCCCATACCGGGTGACCTGTCGAACGACGTCGTGGTTGGAGAGCACCCAGGTCGGGACCGCCCCGACAGCAGCCGACGCGGGGACCGCGATGGAGATCGCCGACCTCATCGCCTTCTCCTCCCACGGTGCCTCCATGAACTCGAAATTGAAAGCCTGGTGGTACTCGTCGGGGCGGAGATAGCGAGCCAGCCTGTCCCAATTCTCGACCCAGGCCTCGGCGACGAGGAT
>Ga0105092_10002258_pt1 | contig 10264 bp, 8 predicted proteins | sample PPLLak2March2015_FD_87021 | JGI IMG/M metagenome (GOLD analysis project Ga0105092, IMG submission 87021) | Freshwater sediment microbial communities from Prairie Pothole Lake near Jamestown, North Dakota, USA - PPLs Lake P7 Core (1) Depth... | ecosystem: Environmental > Aquatic > Freshwater >...
CTTACCGAATTCTGTTAATTGTTTGTATGCCATATTATTGAATATTAAAATTATACATCGAAGTATATTGTACTTTACTTTCAGTATCTATAATGTCTGTTGCTGCAACGAGTTGACCAGAAGACATTGCGTTTATGTTGGTTTCATCAGATTCACCACCGTCAAAACCAATAAATGCAAGCGGACTTTTTACTCTTGGTACTGGATATCTCATTATTTTTGTTCCAGAAAAACTAGTAGTCATTTTATTTGCACTAATATCATGTTCAACGGATAATACAATATATGCACCATTAAATAATGGAATATTTTCTAATTGAAAATATTGTGTTGGTTGAATCATTGCGTTCCCCAAACCAGTTATTGTTGCTTTATATGACCTATTTTCATATAGATTATATAAATTCTGTCCTTTAGGTACTGGTGAATATTCTTGATTATCACCAGCTAATCTTGATAATATTTGAATACTTTCATTTGTTTCGGGATATTCTTTACTATCGATTTTAATACTAGAAAACATTGATTGATTCTGTTCTCCAAATCTGACTCTAAATGCTCGAACATCTCTATATGGAAAATCTTGGTTATTTACCACCTGATTATCATCATCTTGATTAGGAAAACAATCTTGTGTTGTAAAATCTTTCGCATTTGTATTGCCTAAATCAACAATACCATCATCAGTAAAATTATTTCCAACATTTGTAGGATAACTTGATGTACCACCAATATACATACAAACAAAAGCCGAACGTTTTTCCACAATACCACTTGTATCAATCCTGAAACAATCTTCCCATGAATCTTTGCCTACCATGAAATTTTGAAGCGGGAAAAATTCAAACCCGTTTAATGATAATAGTTGTGAAAGTGCACTAAATACAGTAACATTTGGGTCATCAAATAATTGTATAAGTAATTCGGCATTGAGTATTGTATCACCAATTGGATTCATTGCTCTATCAACGAAAACAAATGAATCAATTAATGATTTACCCACAATATTAAATGGGTATCCATGAACGCCAATTACGGTAGGACCTGAAATCCACTTATCGTTTATATTTTTAAACGAATAGTAGGTTTGTGTTATAATATCAGCATCAGCTTTTTTCTTATTGTTTTCTTCTTCCTGTTTTTTTACATCATTTTCTTTACTAACAATTTCGCCATAAAGTTTAGACAAGAATATTTTAAAATATTCATCATTAACTGCTTTATTATTGGTAGCTGGAGCATCATTTAAAGTTTTAAGCGATACGTATGTTGGTGGATATGTTTCTGTCATCTTAAACGTATTCTGACTGAACACAATAAGATTGGTTCTTTTAATCAAAGGTTTAAGTATTAAATTATAATGCGCACCATTTTCATCGGTCTTTGGATTTAAAAATCTTTCATATGCTTTACTTTTTTTCTCGTCACCATTCTTTACGTCATTATATAATGTCTGTAATCTGGTTAAAAGAAGATAATAATCGCCACGACTTGCACCATTTACATAATAATCATTAAATGCTTGTTGAAACAATTCTTTGTCTTTTAATGATAGATATTTATTAACATCTGAATAATCGGCAAATATCAAACTACGAATATCTTCAAATGGTGTTCCAGTACCACCACTGAAGAAATTAACAACATCATCAAACCAATCATTTTCTTTTGCATCAATTAATGCCCCAAAATACAATGGCAAAAATGTTGGTACTTCAATAGCTGCTGGAATATTAAAAATTAGATTATTTAAATCACTTGGGTACTTATTGAAGAATCCCAATGCATGACCAAAATTCGAAAGTATGAACAATGCACTTAATTTAGATGGTGCAGCAATAATTTCGGTATAAATCATATCATCAAAATCTAATTCACCATATTTTTTCGATAATTGATTTGCCCATATATCACTTACATTTTCAAATCTTCTTAAATTCTGTGCATCTGTACCCAATGCACCACCCAATACATTATTACCACCACTTAATAATAATGGTATTGATACGTAATGTCCAACACCACTACCATCAGTATCTTTAAAGAAACTAACATCGGTTAAAAATCTGGTAATTAAATTATTTCCATCATTATCGCTAACATTATCGTTGGTTTCATCGCCCTTTTTATTAATCATCACATCACGCACGAACTGTACGTTTTCTTTTGTGAAGTCATAATAAACTTCCTTACGTCTTCCAGCGAATATTTCACCAAATCTACTTCTTTGAACACTGCTTTTAAATTTATCGACTGGTTTATCAGATTCTGCTTCAATTGTTTGTTTAACTATTGTTTGTTCGTATATATTAACGCCTTCATATTCTGGATTATTTTTATCTACGTATGCTCTTTTTGTATCAGAAACTCTAAATGAAGTAACCACATCACTATCAAAATCGTAAAACGGTGCTGCATTATTTTCCAACGCAGTGTAAAAACCATCAACATTATCTTTATTTGTTTCTGCAAATGTTTTCAAATTATTACCATATGTAGAATTACTCACTGACGATGCTAAGTTAACTGCTTCCGATTCTGCATATAATTTAACGTATGCTTTATCAGCACCATCTCTTTTTCCATCAATAGTTTTATAGAAACTATTTGGTATTGAATTTTGTGATAAAATGTAAAATCTTTGTAATACTATTTTAAGAATTTGAGATAATTTACTGTCTTCGGATATATTAACAGAACCAGTGGTCGTATCAACGTCAATATACGGACTTTTTGAATCATCTGTGCCCAGAGTAGAATCGAAAGGAGATATTGGTAACCATTCTCTATTGCCATCAGCATCTTCAGCATTTCTCATGTTCGCAAGATTTTCCAATCTTTTCTGTGTGAAGAACGTATCAACAAAATCATTAATGAATTGTATTTCTGGAAATGGTGTTGTTGTTCTTTTACTCAATTCAATAGGTGCGATTCTTTCTTCTTTATTTCCACCACATACCGTTTTTTCTCTATCCACAATAAGTGGGAATGCAAATATTTTTGTTGGAAAATCAACATAATTATCACCGATTATGATATTTTTGTTAGCATCTATATTGTGATGATTATTTTCTGCTTCTGTTGATACTCTACGTAATTGTTCAAAGAATGTGTCTACATCATCCAGAATGATTTTAAATACATTATAGATTGTTGGTAACATACCCAATCTTTCTGCAACTAAGCTATTAACTTTAGCTGCAATATTTTTTGAAATGTTAATTTTTTCAGTGTTAAGTTGAATTCTTTGTTTATATATATTAATGTAATAATCTGTAATATCGAGACCTACGTATTTTGTTGTTGCTGCGCCTTGTTTATTATTTTGGATATCATATGAATTATCAAATTCAACTGTTGATGTCTGTGACCTTAATACTGCTTTATCAGCACCAAGAACTTCACTTGTTCGATTTACTAATTTTGTTTGATAATCAAGCAAACCCGAATTCATTATTCCTAATTTAACAGGGTCTGTTGAAAGAACAGGACCTAAATTGAGTTTGACCGGAAATACTATAATAAGTCTATCTGTAATAGTTGTTGGTGCGCCCTGCACTCCAAGTCCTTTTATTTTTTCGTTATATTCAAATAAGCCATGTAATAAAGTAATAGTATCTTCACTATCATTAGTATCTTCATTTAAATTAAATCCGAACGTTTGGTTTGATGTTTTTGTTATTAAATATGGTGTACCAATTTGTTTTAAAACAATATCTTCTTTATAATTAGCAATTATTGATGTAATCGAATCAATGTCGTTAATTGTTTTATTTGTACTATCATATTTTTTACTATCCACATCGGTTTTAATTTTATCTGCAACACCAGCGTATAAGTTTTTTAATTTTAAAATTAATTGATACGTATTTTTTGGTTTAGTATTTGCTTCCGGTGATATGCCATTGTCATCAGGTATCATTAATGGCGAATTAATGATATATCTGAGCAATATGTCAGTAAGCGGAGCATATGTAACGGCAATAAATTGAGCGTCAATAATGAAATTTCCACTTTCCGATTGAAATTCACTTGTATATTTTACAAGATGTAGTTGGTACGATAATGTTTTGCCGTAATATCCTTTAATCGATAATTCGAAAATTGGTGGTGGAAAATCAAAGAGTATTCTATATGGTGAACTTTCTTGATTAAAAAATGACAATCCTCTAATATCAATAAATTGAATACTTACTTGTGGAACAAACGAAGAATTTATTGTGACTTTAATGTTATTAATACCAAAACTTTCGTATTGTGTATAATTACCTGTACTACCATCATAATAGTTTGTGGTGAATTTTAAATAATTTGGATTATCGTTTTCTTTGTTTTGATTTACACCCAATAGATTAACATCTTTTGGCTTTTCGAAACCCGTTTTAAATACACCTTCACTAACATTACCGTCATTTGTTGTTACTATAACTGTTCTACCTTTACTTTTTGCCTTTAATTCTGCAAATATGTACATGTCTTGATATTGTGGGATGCCATTTACAAATGGAATTCCATTACTATCAGGAGTTGTATTTATGTTAACACTGTTAGGGTCAATTAGATTTACATTGCTTGCCATTCTATCGAATTTAAATATAAATACTCTTGTCGAAAAATGTAAATATAATAAGATTTATCGACATAACTTAACTATTTATTAGAAAGTAGAAAAAATGATAAGACTGATGTGTATATTGATGATATTTCCTATTTGGCATAACGTATTTTTTTACTTATTTGTCGGATTGGCTGTGCTTACAATGGTTGTAGCCTTAATAATTTCAAAAAAAATAACCAAAAAAAATCTAGAAATAAAATTAGTACAACAGCAGCAAATTGCGAAAATCGATAACATTCGAAAAGAACATTCAGATACACTGGAAAAATTAAGACAAGAAATGCTTAGACGAGAAGAAGAAAGAACTCGTCAGTGGATTGAATCCGAAAGAGAAACACTACATGTTTTGAATGGTGTTTCCATTTTATTGGACTTAGGTGAAAAACTTGGTAAAGTTGATTCAGAAAAAATCTTAAAGAAACTTGACGAAATTCAAACTAAAGTAGAAAAATTAACAGTTAACTAATAATTTCACGTTATATGACAAAAATGGAAAAATTATATGAGGTTAATATGCAACTCGAACAGATTCTAAATCGTATCGAAACCTATATGTTTGTTGAGAAAATTGATAGAGACGATAATCATAAAATCAATAATGAAATGCAGGATGTTATTGTTGAGATAAAACAATAATTAAAACTATTTATATAAAAGGTAATTTATTATGGGTAAGATATTACAAGCGGGTGAAACCGGATTTGGAATTTTGATAGAATCGGACGCAGGATATGTTGACAGAAATATTAACAAAGACATTCTCAATGAAAGTTTTGAATTAAAACCGAATGAACCAGTATTGGTGAATTGTATTTTACAGAAATGGGGCGTAAAAAATAAAAATGGTCGTATCTACCCCAAAGATGTATTAGTACCACAAGTCAATGCTTATCAAGAATTAGTTGGTTCGAATAGTGCAGTATCAGAAGCCGACCATCCAGACAGTAGCATTATTTCATTACAGAACATCTCACACATGATTACAAAGATGTGGTGGGGTAAAGGTTCAGAAGAAAACGTATTGTTTGGACAGCTTAAAATTATTGTATCACCGGGATACATTAAATACGGTGTTGTTTCAGTGGTTGGTGACAAAATCATCCTTTATTTACAGAATAAAATTATGTTGGGTATATCATCACGTGGTGTTGGTACACTTAAAGAAATTAACGGTGAAAACCTTGTTCAAGGCGATTTTGAACTAATTGGTTTTGACTTGGTAGCTACTCCAAGTACTCCCGGTGCTTATTTGTTCCCAGACAAACAAAGCAGTATTGGATTTGCTGAACATTACGTAAATAAAAATGGTATTCTTCTTAAAGAGGACGATACCAAGTTGATAACAGCTTTGAATAAATTCTTACTTTAAGATAGGTTCGAAGCGGTATAATATAAGTATAATAAACCGAAATAGCAAGAAAATTATAAAAAAAATTGCTTTTTCATAAAGATTATGTATTTATATAAAAATTATAGTATTAGATACGACTTATTAAGGATATGAGCAACGAAAAAAAATCATCGATAATTAAAGAAGCATTGACAGATTACAATGCAATTAAAGAAGCTGCAGATATCAATGCTAAGAACAAACTGGCAGAAGAATTTCCTGAAAAGTTTAATAATTTATTAAAAGAAGAATTACAAAATAAAAATAAATCAAAAAAAGAGTCCTATAAAAAACTGGATGAAAGTAAAGAATCTGACAAATCAGATGACGTTGAAACAAATAAAGAATCTGTTATGAAGAATCAAGTTAAAGAGACCAATAAGGTTGTAAAAGAAAATGCTGGAGAAGGAAAACCCTTCAATGAAAAAGCAAAAGGAGTAGCAAAAGTGGAAGAAGATGTTCACATCACTGACACTGTTGGAAAAGGTGACCCATTCGATGAAAAAGCAAAGAAAGCTCAAAAGGTTGAAGAAAATGCTGGCAAAGATGGTGTTTTTACTGAAAATCCAAAGAAACTCCAGACCGAAGAATTTGATGTAACAGAACTCGATGTTGATAGTGTGGGTTCTGCTTTAGAAAACGCTGATAGCGATGATGAAGTCATTACGATGGATGAAATCGAAAGCGAAATTGCTAACATGGAAAACTTAGGCGAAGAATTAGATGGAGTGCAAGCTGCATCCCCTTCACCTTCAAACATGGAATCTGGCAATAAAGGCATGGCTTATGACCAACTTATGGAAATGAAAAATCAACTTGATGAAATAATTAAAGGTATGGATGGCGTTAACGAAATGCATCAGGGTGAATTCCCTCTCGACAAAATGCATCAGGGTAACTATGATGAAAAGTTAATTGACGAAAAGCCAGTTGACGAAATGCATCAGGGTAACTTCCCGCTTGACAAAATGCATCAGGGTGAATATGACGAAAAGTTGGTTGACGAAGAAAGTCCAATTACCGATGCTGACATTGAAGCAGTATTGGGTGCTGAAAAACCTGTTGAAGAATCTCATGGTGTAGATTACGCTAAGAGACGTAACGTAACTGGAAGACATTTACCACAGGCTGAATATTTAAGTCAGGGTGAATTAGACCAGTCACCGGAATGGGTGAAAGAATCTAAGAAAAAAATTGGTGGATTAATTGAAGAAAACAAGAAATTGACTAAGAAATTAAATGAAACCAAGAAATTCAAAGAATCGGCAACTGCTTTAGTTGAAAGCTACAAGTCCGCACTTGAAAAATATCGCAATCAATTGAAAGAAATGGCAATATTCAATACCAATCTTGCTCACGTGAACAATTTATTGGTGAATGAAGAACTTGCTTTAACTCAAGAAGATAAAATTAAAATTATCAACGAATTTAAAAAGGTTGATAGCATTACAGCATCACAGAATAAGTACAAAACTTTCTTATCAGAAATGAAAGAAGGAAAGAAAACTTTGACTGAAAGCATTGAGACCAAAGTAGGTGCTTCAATACAACCGTCCTCAAAGCAAAAACTTGATGAAGTAGTGGAAAAAACAGCCTATGAAAACAATGACCATCTTAAAAGAATGAAGAAACTCATTGAGACCATAGAGCATAGGGGCAAAAAAAATAATCTTTAAAAATATAAAAATTTAATAAAATGGGATTTTTAATGGAAAGTGCTGAAGTTGGAAACATAGGTTTAAAACAACTTCGTGAACAAAGAGAAATTACTACCAACCGTTGGGAAAAAATCGGTTTGTTAGAAGGTCTTGAAGGTAATGTAAAAGAAAACTGCGCACAGTTATTCGAAAATCAGTTGTCATACATGATTAATGAATCGTCAGATTCTTCTTCAAGTGGACAGTTTGAAACAGTTGCATTCCCGGTTATTCGTAGAGTATTTGCTAAATTGTTGGCAAATGACATCGTGTCTGTACAGGCATTGAACTTACCGATTGGTAAATTGTACTACATCAATCCAAAAACAAGCGTTAGAGTTAACGAAAATGTAAATCAGTACGAACATACATCACCAGATGGTGCTTATGGAAACGCTGCTACAAAAGCTCTTTCAGCAAGAACGCAGTTCGAAACTCGTTCATTATATGATGCTTTCTATGCAACCGAATACGGTCAGGAAGGTACTTCATTATTCGATAATTCAAAGGGTGAAATTACAGTTGTAACTGGTGGTACTGTTATTGTTAGCGGTGTACCGGGAACAGATAGTTACATCACAGTTCAGATTACTGGTTTCACATCGACAAACGATGGTAAATTAGTAGGTCCTGCTGGTGTTCCGGTTGATACTGAATCATTCCTTGCTGGTTTGAGAATTTACTCAGACAGTTCTTTCACAGCATACAGTTCAGTTGATAGTATCGCTGCTGGTGCTCAACTTCCTTTCAATGTAAAGGTACAGAAATACGGTCAGGCAATTGTTGATAATACTCATACAATTACTCTTATCGTTGACTTATCTGCTCCTGCTCCTAATGGTTATGCTGCAATGACTGGTGTATCCGGTGCAACATTTAGCTATGCTTACAGAGTATACAGTGACCTTGAAGAAGACTCACAGATGGCAGAAGTAACTTTCGTACTTGACCAAGTTACAGTATCCGTAGAAACACGTAAAATGCGTGCTATGTGGACACCTGAATTGGCACAGGACGTTAGTGCATTCCATAACATTGATGCAGAAGCTGAATTAACAGCATTGTTATCAGAACAGATGGCTGCAGAAATCGACAGGGAAATCCTTCGTGACCTTAGACGTGGTGCTGCTTGGACTGCTCGTTGGGACTATAACGGTCTTCGTAAACAGAGCAATACCTACTACGGTGTTCAGAAAGACTGGAATCAGACTTTGGTAACAAAGATTAACCAGATTTCGGCTCAAATCCACAAAGCAACCCTTCGTGGTGGTGCAAGTTGGGTAGTTGTTTCTCCTGAAGTTAGTGCTGTATTCGATGACCTTGAATATTTCCATGTAAGTAATGCTGCTCCTGAACAGGATAAGTATAACATGGGTATCGAAAAAATCGGTACATTAGGTGGACGTTACATCGTTTACCGTGACCCATATGCTCCTGCAAACACGGTTTTGATTGGACATAAAGGAACAAGTATTTTGGAAACTGGTTACATCTACGCTCCATACGTTCCTATGCAGTTGACCCCGGTTATGTATAACCCATTCGATTTCACTCCGATTCGTGGTATCATGACTCGTTACGCAAAGAAAATGGTTCTTAACCGTTACTTCGGTAGAATCTTCTGCGATGGTCTTCAGACATTCGGAATTGGTGACTTGAGATAATCTCGAACCATATAAGCAAAAAAGGGGTCTAAACAACCCCTTTTTTTATTTTACTTCAGTTACATCTGTTTCATCAGATTTTTCAGCAATTAATTTAATCAGCGAAAATCCTTTATTAATTTCCTCATATATTTCAACCCTTTTCTTTAATGAAAGATATACCTCAGAAATTACGTTTTGAATTTCTTCTGCGGTTATTAGCTCAAAGTCATAAGCAGAACGTACTGGTGAAATATCATAATCTTTACGTATTTCAACAAAATTAAACCATTCTACATTATGTTGTTTATATTGCCCTGTGAAAATTAATTGTTGATTTAATGGGTCAAATTTAACAACAATTCTTTGATTCGGTTTTCCTTCAATTTTAACTAACCATTTCATATATTTACTTTTTTTAATAATTCCTCATATTCTTCGTAATCAAAACCTTTATAATTTTTAATGGCTTCAATCATATCCCTTGTCCATATCATAACAAATGCTTCAAATCTACCGGGAACTGAAAAAGAATAACCAGCAAATGAATCATCGGATATTACCACATCACCCCGTTGTTCAATTTTTTTAATAACATATCTTCTACGGAGTTCCAAATACTTTAAGGCTCGCTTGTGTGTACTAAATGTCATCATTATTTTAGTTTAATTTTAGGGAATTCGATTTTATTACAATCCGATGTAGTATTACCACTTTCATTAATTACGAAAGATAATTGCGCTTCGAATAACTGTGCCATATTTTTATTAAAATCGCCATCAAGACCTTCCAATAAACCAGCTTTTTGCCATCTTGCGATAGTTATTTCCTTTTGTTCACGAAGTTGTTCCAATCCAGCATATGGATTATAATCTTTTTTTCTTTTTTTACTCATTTGTCCAAGTTCTATCGAATA
>Ga0105092_10002259_pt1 | contig 10264 bp, 8 predicted proteins | sample PPLLak2March2015_FD_87021 | JGI IMG/M metagenome (GOLD analysis project Ga0105092, IMG submission 87021) | Freshwater sediment microbial communities from Prairie Pothole Lake near Jamestown, North Dakota, USA - PPLs Lake P7 Core (1) Depth... | ecosystem: Environmental > Aquatic > Freshwater >...
CACCTGTGATCACAGCCACCTCTTTCACGGCTACTTCCGTGATCACAGTGACGCCGGTGATCACCGATACACCCACATCCCCTCCGGGCGCGACTATTCAATTTTGGGCCGATCTCGCCCAGATCCAGGCAGGCGCGTGTACCACCATCCGCTGGCACGTGGAGAACGCGGCGCGCGTCATTTTTGGCGGCGTGGACCAGCCCTTCGACGGTTCCTATCAGGACTGCCTGTGTCAAAGCGAGCTCTATCGATTGCGAGTCATCCGGCTGGATGCCTCCGAAGAAACCCGCACCTTGGACATTGCCGTGAGTGGCTCCTGTGAGCCGCCTACAGATACTCCGCCCCCGCCGCGGCAGCAGGAAGAGCCGCAGCCACAGCCACAACCTCAGCCGCAGCAGGATACTACGCCTCCGCCTGTCCCGGCACCTGCTGTGCCTGCCAATGGGTTGACGCTTTCATGCCGCGGCAGCCAAACCCTGGCCTGGTTGCCTGTGACGGATGAAAGCGGTATTGCCGGATATTATGTAAAACTCGAGATAAAGGTAACGGCAAACAACTGGCAATCGGCGGGAGGGTACGGCCCCGTCAGCGGCAAGGAAGTGAATGCCAACGTGCAGTGCGGCGGGATCTATCGTTGGATGGTGCGCGCGCAGGATAAAGCCGGAAACATCAGCAATTGGTCCGCGCCTTCGGGCTTCGCGATCAATCTTGACTGAGCAGGGGATCGGAGGAAACAATGAAAAACAGACAATACTCGCAAGATGTTACGATGGTCGCCCGCCGGAGCGGGAAAGGCAAGAGCAAACTGCTCAGCCTGCCCGCTTGTGTCGGAGGACTCATGCTTTGCGTGGTCCTTGCAGCGGCCGCGGCGTTTGGCGGCTATACCTTCCTGGCGCCCGGTGGGCGGTCGACTCCGCTGGTGTTGATCCATGCCCCTCAAAATGGCGAACACCTCCTCGCAGGACAGCCAGTTATGGTGCAGGCTGTTGCGAATGACCCGCGCAAGGTCGTACGGGTCGAATTGTGGGCGGATGGCCAGCTGCTCGACTCGCAAGCCAGCAACGTTCCCGGGGGGATTGCCTCCTTTCCGTTGCTGGCAGATTGGGAGCCTGCCTCCGCCGGTGGTCATACGATCATGGTCAGGGCCTTCAACAGCGCCGGCGCTCGCGATCATTCGACGATCAGTGTGAGTGTGGTCGCTGACCGGGATGGCGATGGCGTCGCGGATGAGGCCGACACCTGTCCCGACCAGCCGGGCCTGGACATTTCCGGCGGCTGCCCGGACCGGGATGCCGATGGCACTCCTGATTCCGGCGATACCTGTCCGGATACCGCCGGGTTGCCTGAGGCGGGCGGTTGCGCGGCAGCGGGAGAAGGAGATCGCGATGGAGATGGCTCTCCTGACGCGGTGGATGTTTGCCCGGATACACCCGGCTCCTCGCTGACGGAGGGCTGTCCCGATGCGGACGGCGATTTTGTGCCCGATGCGGTGGATGCCTGTACCGGAGAAGCCGGTCCCGTCGAAAGCGATGGCTGCCCCACCCCTGGGGATGTTGATGCGGATGGCGTCGCCGACGGGGCAGACGTCTGCCCCGCTGAGTGGGGCTTGCCCGAACATGGCGGCTGCCCGGAAGTGTTCGCGGGTTCCGAAGAGGGGGTCGTGCTGGGCAGTGGCATGAGTGACAGTGATGGCGACGGCGCCTCGGACGATGCCGATCCCTGCCCGGCTGAGGCCGGTTCGCCGGAGGATGGCTACTGCCCGCCGCCGGGGCACGAACCTGAATCCGAAGGAGGACTGGATCCCTCAGACTTTCTTCCGGGAGAGGAAACAGCCTCTACCCTGGTGGAGTTCGAAGCCCTGCACTTCGACGTTGTCCAGGATTACAACGAAGTCTGGTGCTATGCCAAGCTGGCGGATGGGGACATGAACCGCTATGACTTCGCGCCGAGCGGTGCACGGCAATGGGATATTGCCCAGGTCCTCGGCGGAGAAAACAGTGCGCACCTGGGGCTCCCCGAAGGTGAGCCAGTGGGTGTGCTGGTAGAGTGCCTTGGCTCCATTGACCCTGCAGATCCACCTGCCTATCTGGGTTCTATCACCCGCCACCATGTGGCTGAGGAGTGGGATGGTCGAGTGATCCCGATGGATTCTGTCGGAGGGGATGGCGGCCATTCCTTCCAGGTCCGCTATCACCTTTGCACTCCCTCCTGTGCCGAGACGGCGCTCCCGCCCCCGATCATCACGGGCTACGTTGCGGAGGCGGACCGGATCCATCTTGACTGGGAGTGGGAAGGAGACCCGGCTTTGATTTCGGGCTTCAAACTATACCTGAATGGGAATGTTGTCCAGGCCTACACGGGTGATGTACGCGATGCGACGTGGCTGCCTTTTCCGATGGCTTGTGTTGATAACTGGGAACTCTATCTGACCGCCTTTAGCGGTCCTACCGTGGAACCCGCCGACATCGAGTCGCCTCCGGGGAATACGGTTACCTGGGAAGACCTGCCATGTCGGGAACGAATTCGGGTTACGTTTCAAACCCTGGACCTCCATCATCCTCCCGCGGATGAAGGTGGAGACCCCCCGGGGCCAGTTTATGGAGGCTTCACCGTCAGCACGGGTGCACACATGGAATCCCTGAGACTGGATGGAAGCTATTGTATGATCTTGCCCGACCCTCTTGGTGAAATCTGTTGGGGCTTGAGGCTGGCTGCAGGGGCACACAGCATCCAGGGAATCTTTGACGAGATTCGAGCGTCGCCAGACCCTGCCTTCAGTGCTTCTGCCAGCGATACGATCACGATCGCGGCAAATCCCGGTGATGAGATCACGATTGCCGCCCACATCCGGGATGCCGATGCAGGCAACCCTGACGATACTCTCTTCCGCGAACACATCACTTTGAATGTTGACGACTTGCCTCGCGACTCCACGCTGGCAGTTACCCTCCCCGGGGCGCACGCCGACCTGATTGTTTTGGTCGACCGCTTCCCCTTTGACCCGTGAGCCTGGATTCGCGAATCGCTTATTGATCAACAAGCCGCGCTCATCGCGCGGCTTGTCCTTTGGGATGGTGAGTTGTGTCTATCCGGCGGGCAGGTCAGGCGCCCACCTCGACGGAGAATCCGCCCGGCGCCTTCACGTAAAAGCCGTAGGCGTGCCCGTTATTTTCCGGAGCGGGTACATCAAAACCGTCCTGCTTCAGGCGACGATGGATCTCGTCCACGGTCTCTTTGCCCTCGATAAAGAAGCCGATATGGAAGGTGCCGGGGTAACTGCCTTGCGTGTTCCCGGTTGCCTTCATCAGGGTCAGCACAAACCCCCAGCCATCCTTCTCGTCCGTCAGGAAGCCCATGCCCTGGTTGCCTCCCATGCTTTGCATCCCGAAGTATTTGACCAGGAAATTGCTCGCCTCCTGAACATCAGTGACCGTCAGATTGATATGATTTAGTTTCATCAGGGTAACCTCCAGATACAATTAAAATTGGTTGGTTTGCTCTACATAAAGTATAAGAGACTGGTGTAACGCTGGAGGGTTTGGGCGATGAGAGGTTCTCTACCTGTGATATGCATTTTCCATCAGAGGCGAAATCTGCCGTATGAAAGGCTGTGAAATCATCCCTGTCGGCTTTCTATTTGCCTGTAAACCAGGCACTGAGGGGTAAACCCTACAACGTCGTACCAAGGTTTTATGGATGTCTGGTAAACAGGATCATTCCTGAGATAACCGATTGCAGAGATTATCCAAACAGCCACCATGCAAAATATATCCCGGTGAAAATGTAAATGTGCTGGTAATCAAGGCTCTGCCAGCGTGAAGTCCAATCAGGATGGCGTGGCAGACATTGTTATCAAGGTGTGTTTGTGCTTTCTCCCTTTTCAAATAAGATCTCAATTAGTTTTGTATTAAATATTTCCACTCCGTTTTGATTTAAGTGATGGGAGTTGTAAAAATGCAATTCGTCATCTAATTCCATGAGTTCATTGAAATTATAGTAAACACCATACTGTTTCATTTTGGCGTCGAATTCACTGTTATTCCTGAAGGATGTATACATGGATTCTGTGATGGGTGCTTGTACTAATATAACAGGTATGTCTCGTTCTTTTATAAGAAGCAGAACTCTCTCGAAATATTCATATTGCCGGCCTTTGAGATTCCAGCCGTTCTCCTCAAATCCCATGGGCTCAAAATATCGTAGTTCCTTTTCGACAAAGCCGCCTTCGATATATGTGTCCTCTCCCTTAACCAGCTCCTCCTTGTAATTAATATTTTTTCTAAAGACATCCCTGTAGAAACCGTAAATCAAAGCGTTGTATACTTTTATATGGTTTTGGGCTAACGCCATTTTGATCGACTCAAAATCATTTTTGTCGTTGGCAATAATGTCCAGCGACGACTCAACGCCATCACTGGAAAACGTCCCGGCATATACCTCATAGATAATTAATTTAGGATCTATCTCGTCCAGATGCCTCTTGAGAAGAATTTCTGTTTGCAGGTGTGACTGAGCACTTGAACCCAGGTTGAATGTATTCAATCCATGCTGTTTAAAAATTCTTGGGTCAAAGCCGCGGTAGGCATGTGATGAGCCTAAAACAAGTATGTCAACGTCCCTGGCCTCTTTGATGTTTTGGATCCTTGAGTACATGTGCCCGTACGAACCGAGTGGATAGTTCAAGTTCTTTTTTAATGTGTCAGGAGCGTAATTCCCCCAGAGGATAATAAACAATGAATACATTGCGATTGAAAAGATGATAAATGTTAGCGTTGACTTTATGAAACGTGTCATGAGGTTAAAACCGAAAATAGAGAAATGGAACTTCCGTTGTTTGAACGAACATACCAATCAAAAAGATGATTGATGAATAGAACACCCATCTGACCGGTCTTGGCCAGTTTAATCCTAAGCGTTCAACAGCATACTGATCTTCTTTGCCCAGCCATTCCACACAAAGAAAAAACATGATTAATATAATTAGAGCCTTGGCGTTCTCCTGCCAATCATAGTAAGGAAGCAAGATCAATGACCCGGAGAAGATTTTGGTCAAAATGCTCATGGCATGCGCAAGATTATCAGCTCTAAAAAATATCCATCCAAAACAAACCAATGCAAAGGTAAAACCGATCTGAAATCCCCGATAAAGACCGGAGACAATTTTCGAGCTTGATTTTTCAAAAAATCTGTCTGCGACGGGCTTGAGACTATTTTCAACAATTAAGTAGACACCATGCAAAGCTCCCCAAAGGACGAAGGTCCAGTTGGCACCATGCCATATTCCGCTGACGAGCATGGTGACAAGTGGCGGCAGGAATTGAACCGCCCAACCCGGCAGGCTTTTTTGCCTCAGAAGTTTTCTGCGTAACGGAAAAAAAACGTAATCGCGGAGCCAGTTTGATAGCGAGATATGCCAGCGTCTCCAAAACTCCCCGATGTCTCTTGAGAAGTAGGGGAAAGCAAAGTTTTTCATCAAGTCAAAGCCAAAGAGTCTGGAAATTCCAATCGCAATATCCGAGTAACCGGAAAAATCACCATAAATCTGGAAGGCAAAAAAGAATACACCTAATAGTAATATGCTCCCCGGATACTCAGTCGAGTTATTAAAAATCAGATTTGCAAATTCGGCACAGTTGTCAGCGATAACCATTTTCTTGAATAATCCCCAGAGAATTTGCCTTAAACCGTCGACCGCCCTGTTGTAATCAAAAACACGTTCTTTATGGAATTGAGGCAGCAAAGTTGTCCCCCGATCAATGGGTCCTGCCACCAATTGAGGGAAAAAAGCAACAAACGCGGAATAGGCAACAAAATCTGTGGCTGGCTCAAGTTGTTTTTTGTAGACATCGATGATGTAGCTCAGCACTTTGAATGTATAGAAACTAATACCAACCGGTAGAATGATGTCCAGGGATTGGGCTTTTATTTCGATCCCAAGAAATGAAAAAGCAGTGACGAAGTTGTCCAGGAAAAAATTGTAATATTTGAAAAAGCCAAGGAAACCAAGATTTACTAAAATACCTGTATAAAATAAAAATCTCCGTTTTGTCTCATTCTTCTCCCTGGAAAGTCCTAAGCCCACAAAATAGTCAACAATGGTAATGAACAAAATGGAAAGCAGGAACCGCCAATCCCACCATCCGTAAAACAAATAGCTTGCGGCAACGATAAATAAGTTCTGTATTTTTAAGTTTTTATTGGCTACAAACCAATACAGTATAAAAACCACCGGTAGGAATATTGCAAAATCTATTGAGTTAAAAGGCATTTTACCTATCTCTCATTCTTTGGTTTGTTGTATGTTATCAAGGAGGATTAGATAAAACACCTTATCCCACGTAGAGACTTTTCAGCCTGGATCCAGGCTGAAACTTTATCTATTTGAGAATTAGCAAGCTCTCCCAGGGGACGTACTGTGATCCGGTTCGCTCCAGGCACAACCACTTTGTGAAAACCAGCGGCTTGGGCTGGCCTTCCTTTTACAAGTACCGCCTGGCTGAGTTGAATTATAACCTCACCCTCACTGCAAAATCTGCCTCTTAATCCTGTCTTTTTGGAGCAGCAGGTTCTCTATCATTTCTTAAGTAGGCATTCACCTGGCTGAAGATGCGGTTTTCTAGCCTCCAAATATCCACTCGTGCAGCATACGGCCAGGCGAGAATGCAAACGCGCCCGCGATCAGGATTCCGCCAAAATACAGCCCAAGCATAAGGGCGCGATGTGTCTTGATATTTCCGCGGCGGGCAGCCAGATAGGCAGTTGGAACGTTAAAAAGCGCGAGAAAGCTGAAAGCGTGGATGAAGCCAAAATGGTTCAGAAAGCGCGGTCCCACTTCCGCAGGCATCACGAGCGTGATCAATCCGGTTGCCAGCATCAGTATCATGTAAATCTTTCCCAGCAATTTATGGGTTGGGGTGCCTTTGCGCCTGAACATTTGCAGGGCGCCAATCGCAAATGCAGGGATCACTGTGGCCAGGTGTAAATATGCAAGTTGTGTGTACGTCATTTCGATACTCCTAAAATTCATTCACAAACATCTTATGCTTCAGGCGGTCTGTATCCTCTCAGCCCAGCCTCGATCAACTCCAGGTTTGCGCGCATTTGTCGCAGTTGAGCAGGGGAGATACCGGACAATGTTTCATCTGCCAATTCCACGGCAAGCGGGATGACTTTATCCAGCAATTGCCGGCCCGTGGGAGTCAACGCCAGGCGGTACGTCCTCCGATTTTCTCCGGGATTGCGCACCAGCCATCCACGCTGGACCATATGATTTGTCAGGATGGATATTGTGCCGCGCTCGATCAACAAATGGTTGGCGAGGGCAGAGGGGGCGATTCCATCCGCGCCGCCTTGTTCCCACACCGCTAACAGGATGCGAAATTGTGCCTGCGTAATCCCGAACTCAGCAAAATGCTGGTCGAAGCCGGTTGCCATACGCGTTCCGATCCGCATCAGCGCCGTACAAAGCCACGACGTTAGAAGTTTATCTTCCACAGTTTGAAATATAACTGTTATATATATATAACTGTCAAGTTGGGAAGGGAATGCCTTTTAAACAAAGCAGGCCGCGTTCGTCACGCGGCCTGCACACGAGTAACTAAAAACGGATGGTTGAACCATCCTCCCTATTTTTGAGCAGCGAAGGCATTGAGAATGGCCTCGCTGACCGGCAGCGATATTGCGCTATCGGTAGCCAGGGTCACAAAGGTCAAGTCGTGCTGTGGATCGACCGCGATCGTTTGTCCGCGTATCCCCACTGCGTAAAACACGCCGGGCCGCTCGAGGTCGAGCCACCAGCCTGCCCCATACTCCGGGTTGGCAGCGCTTGGAGTCCGGGTGTATTCCACCCAGCCTTCGGGCAGGATGCGCTCGCCATCCCAGACGCCGTCACGCAGGTAGAGCAAGCCAAACCTGGCAAAGTTGAGGGCGGTGGTGTCCGCAGAAATCGCGCCGAACCACGTCCCGGTCGGGTCGAACATTGTCTCCATGCGGTTGACGCCAATTTTGTCGAGCAGTTCGGTTTCCATAAATTCACGGAAGTCATGTCCCGATCCAACCTGTTCAGCCTGGATGCGGTTGATCAGCATCGTGTTCCCTTCGTTGTACGCAAATTCGGCGCCGGGCTTGTGCAACAACCGCTTTGTCAGCGACGTAGGCGGCTGCATCCTCGGAAGCGAGCATGCGCGTCAGGTCCGCGGCGGGATCGGGGTAGCGCATCCCGCTCCAGCGCAGGCCGCTGCTCATGCGAAGCAGGTCGTCGATCGTGATGTCGCCGCGCGGATCGCTCTCCGCGCTCCAGTCCGGGATCGGGGCCGGAGCGTAGACGTCCAGTTTGCCCTCTCTCACCAGGATACCAACCAGTGCCGAAGTAAAACTCTTGGCGATAGAGTAGCTGGGCATGATTTTTCCGGGACCGTCTTCCCGGTTGGGGCTGTAGCGTTCGTAAATGAGCTTCCCGCCGTGGATGATGACGACCGCGCGAACCCGCTTCGAGCCTCCTTCGGCGAAGGCGAGGTCAACTGCCTCGTCAACTACCGCCCGGTCGACACCGGTCGGCCAGTCTCCTTTGGGCCACGTTTTGGTCGGGAACGGTACACCATCCGGCTGAGTTGGAAATGCGGATGCTGGCCCAGCTGTCGTTGCCGATCCAGGCATGCCGGTAGAGGACGGAGCAACGCATCCTGCGAGGATCGCTGCAAGAACAAGTAGATATATAAGGTACTTTCTCATTTGGAATCTCCAGGAAGACAAGCCTCGAAGAAACGTTAATACGGAAACAAGCCGGTACTGCTGTGAAACCTTGTAATACTTACTTTGGAATGATTCTACCCGAACAAGCCGCACAAGAAATGATCATCCCTGCCACGTGCCTCGATAACTCATACAACTTCTTATGCTAGAATAAAAGACACAATTCAGCAAACAAGGAGGCAGCCATGCGGAATGAAGGGTATATAAAGATCGACCGCGCTCGCTTTGGGCCCCTGGCTTTTTTGCGCTGCAAACAATGGTGGTACTTCGAAGGTTTGGACCCAAAGCAGGGACTGTATTTTGTGTTCCTGGCCCTGCAGGCCTTTCCTACCGATTACGTCTCCCTGAAAGTGATTGACTATCGTACCCATCGCCGCTGGACCAAAGATTATCTGGGCTCGTTCCAAACCACACCGGGCGAGGCGGTCGACGTGCTGGCCAGAGGCAAGTGGGGACAGATGCGTTTTCAGGGCCGTGCCGAAGATGGCTGGCAGATCGAAGTGGATACTCCGCAGATCAAGGCACGCTGCAAGCAAATTCCGCGCTCTCCACAGCATAAGGATTGGCTGCTCACCCAACACATCGACTACACCATCACCCAGTTCGTCATGTGCGATACCGAGGGACAGATCGAATTCGAAGGTCAGGATTATGTCTTCTCCGGGTATGGTTACCACGAACATAACTGGGGTGTGCAGCCTCGCCACTCTACAGCGCACTGGCTGCATTTCTGGAGCCCGCAGACCGCCGGTGTTGTTTTGAACTGCTACTACGATCATGGTGTCCCGCATCACTATACCTATCTCTGGCATGCGGAGCGGGAATACGATTTGCACTCCCCGGCGCGTTTCACGTTTGATCCACTCGCTCCTCAGAACTGCTGGCAGATCCATTCCCCGGACCTGGAACTAAGCATCCAGCCCCTGGCCGCGCATCACAGCCGGATGAAAATCCCACCTTTGCTGGCTTATATCAATATCGATTACTACGAGCAATTGCTCGAAGTCAAAGGATTTGCATCCGTCGATGGACAGCATATCCCGATTGAAGGTCTTGGCAAGCTGGATCATAACTGGAACCGCTGGTAGCGAAACGCTCGCCGGAATTGTATTTATAAAACAATAAGCCGCATCGTTGCAGATGCGGCTTATTGTTCACTATTGACAGTGCATCAAGCCAGACGTCTCGCTCAGTTGATCATTGCCTACCTACGCCAGTTCAGCAAATGACTCGCGCAGATCCTTTGCAAACACTTCCGGGGCGTCCAGAGCGGCAAAGTGACCGCCTTTCGGCAACTTCGTAAAGCGCCTGACGTTCAAGCCCTGGCGCTCTGCCCACTCGCGCGGGAACTGGGAATCGCCGGGGAAGAGGGCGACCGCGGCCGGTACATCACTCCTTTGAGGTGCTGCCAGTCCGGCATTCCAATCGCCGCCATAGGTAGTCTTGGCTTCTTCCCGGTACATGCGGGCCGCAGAACCGGCGGTCTCGGTCAGCCAATAGATCATGATATTGG
>Ga0105092_10002260_pt1 | contig 10261 bp, 6 predicted proteins | sample PPLLak2March2015_FD_87021 | JGI IMG/M metagenome (GOLD analysis project Ga0105092, IMG submission 87021) | Freshwater sediment microbial communities from Prairie Pothole Lake near Jamestown, North Dakota, USA - PPLs Lake P7 Core (1) Depth... | ecosystem: Environmental > Aquatic > Freshwater >...
CGGTGATTTCCCATCCTTGTGCGGTCTGCAAGGTCCTGGCAACGCCTAACTCGTGGCCTCCTGCATCGTAAACTCGAACCGCCAGCTTTCCTGCTTTCCCTACCTGATCGATGACCGAAGCCAGGCCGTGAGAAGCCAGGCGTCGCCCTCGCACGGACCCGATGGCTATCTTGTCGACCGCCTCGATCGCGACGATCGAGAGGCCTTTTCCCGTCCGGTCGCGCCTCACTGCCACGCTTCCTGACGTTGAGACGCCATCGACCGACTGGATCGACTCCCGGCCATCAAGAAAGACGTACTCAGGCGAGCTAACCCGGTCGCACCGCTTTCCATTCACGACCTCGGAGGCTTCGTAGAAGCTGTTCCCCTGGATGGCCAGCCAGCCGAACGGCGGGAGGACGACCTGCCGCCCGTTTGCCTTGACCATCCAATTCGCGGTGGCATTGCCGTTAACCCAGACGTCGAGGCCTGCCGGGTATCGGACGTACAGCCGGGAGGCTTTCCACTGGTCGTTAAGCATCGCTTCCGACGAACTGATCGTCCCGGTCGGCGTCGCATAACGGATTTCCTCGGGCTTAGCCATCGCATAGCGGGATTGAAGCTGTTGGAGCATGTAGTAGGACCGGCAGGTCCGGCGAATTCCGTGGGTTTCCTCGACCAGCCATCCCATGTGCCCGTAAGCCGCGGTCGCCGCAATAAACTGATCGATGCTCGATTCGATGTTCTCCGGTTTGTTCCAACCTTCCTTGTCGAGGAAGAACTGCGCGGTCCATGGGATCCCGATATCGACACTGAGCGGGTGCATTTTCAGCAGGTCGAAGTGAGGCAGGTAGGGGTATTTCCACAGCCTGAGGTCACTGTACGTCAGACCGTAGTTCCCGGCGCACAAGCCGGCGTAGAGCCACTGGTGGTGCCCCTCCGACCAGCAGTACCCGTCGTACACCTCCTGATCATGGAGGAGAAGCTCCCCGTATGCATAAAAAGTGGCGGCGAAGGTTCCGGCGCCGGGCACACGCGCATCGTAGTCTGTTCGCTCCCAGGGAGAGACCGAGGTGTGAACATCCGTGTAGGCCGCGCTGCTGTTGAACTTCTTCTGGATTTGAGGGGCCAGTTTCCGGTCCATTTCCACGGCGAAGAGGGCCTTCGGCGAATAGCAGCGGGCCCACGCGGTCACGAGGTTCCCGTCCGTCCGCCGCATGACCCTATCCGGGTCCCAGAAGGCGTTGACCGGTGCAAAATCGCAGTAATTGGTGTACAGCCCGGAGCGCCAGCCGAGACCCCGCTGAGCGGCCACGAACTTCTGAAGCGCTTCGTCCCCTCCCTTCCCGGGCGCCGCCTCAGTCCTGAACGTGAAGCTTTCTCCACCGTCGCGCCACGTGATCTCGTGATTGCATCTCGTCAGCTGGTCGATTCCGTAGGATTTGAGCTTCTCCGAGCGTTCCTGTTCTTTCGCGTAGTCCTCGGGACCCCAGCTTTCCTGCCACAGTCTGGAACCTGCCTCTTTGCCGCGCGTGGCGGGAGGGTTTGCAATAGTTGGCAACGTCTCCTCGAACACCGGCGAGAAGGTCAGGAAGAACCGCTCGAAAAGGTCGTTTCGGCGTCCGTCCGTCTTAGCCAGGTAACGAACTCCTCCATTCAACTGAACCTCCCCGTCCGCGATTCGGTCCTCGGCGTACGGCTGGGAACCGTTGGAGCGGTACCAATCCATCCACACCGACGCAAAACAAGGCTGCGATCCGCGTGACATCATGACGTTCAGGTGGTGGGAACCGTAATTGATGAAGGGTAAAAGGATCAGCTCAGGTCGGGAGACGTCGACGATGCGACCATACGAGAGCCCCGTGGCGGCGCCCCCATGACAGAAGTAGTCGACGACCAGGCTCTTCTGCAGGAGTCGCATCTGGGATTCAAAACGCACCTGTGCTCCCTTGACTGTCTCGCCCTCCCAGGTCGCTTTCAGAGCATTGGAATCGAGCCCGCTATCAACCAGGCGAAGACGACGAAGCTCATCCTCGAAGAGCGGCCCCGCGCCGACAAGCGCCCTTGCCACCCGTGCTTTGTTCAGCTTGACGGTAACCGGTCCCCATCCCTGATTGTCGGGTCGAACTTCATATTCCACGGAGCCGTCCGATCCTCGGTATCGGAAAGTGAATGAGTTGTTTCCCGTGCGTTCGACCGTGGCCTTGAAGCTCTTGACCTGGTTCTCCGGCAGGATCGTCTCTTCCCGGGTTGGAAACGGCAGGCGCCCCGGTCCCTGGTTGGCGCCCGTATCCTGTCCAGGGAACGGTTCAATGCCGCGCTTGGGTCTTGGGGCAAAAGACAGCGGCTTGAACGATTCCTGGATGAACGACAGGTCTTCGAAGTACAGCTCCCGGTCCTGGGAGTTCGCAGCTCCGGTCAGGCGAACACCGACCAGATCCAGAGGAGAGTTCTTGTGCAGCTCCGGCGGAATAACTCGGTGGACCAGGAACCACTCTTTCCACCCAAGCTTACTGACCAACTCCAACGCCTGCTGTGTCCCGAACTTGTTCCGAAGCAACAGCTCGATGTTTACCCGCGGCGTTTCGGGATCGGGTGCCCAAGCCCAGTTGTTTCCGTAGATCCAGACAGTAACGGCTGACGAGGATTCAGGGATTGGTATCGGCCGGGGAGGCCGCAGGATCAACGAACTGTTTGGCGACGTTCCCCGGTAGACCAGCCTGGCAACGGGGGATTCCCAGACGCGCTGTTTTTGCGACCCGATGAGCTCTGCGATGGCGCCGCTTTCACAGGCGACAGTCCACCCTTCCAGCGAATCGAAACTGACGAGCGGCGGATGGGGGCGACTACGACCCGCACGCACCATCTCGTAGGGCCGCTGGCCCGGAGCCTCTCCCGCCGGCATTGGTTTGGCTTGAAAGATCTCAGCCTGCTGCGCTTCCGCGGGACGCGGAGGCTTGAGGGCAGTGAGGCCTCCGAGCAGGAGAAGCCCGAGTATTCCCGAGACAAGCGGAGTGCGGCCGGGGTGAGAGTCGAACGGATTCATCGCCTTGTCCTCCTCCTGACAGGATTAACAGGATTTACAGGATTATGAGCGCTCAGCCTCAGATTTCTTCGTAGATTTCTCAGCTCGAGCGTTACTTATAGTATGAATCCTGTGAATCCTGTTACCTACAGGAGCGCGACCCGGTACGTTCTCCCGGAATTCAGCGTGGTCACCGTGTGGTCGGACCACGGGCCGGCGTGCTCCGTGAGGTTCAGCAACATCGGCTCTGAAGCTGCCCGCTCGCGTCGCTCCATCAGGAGCCGTTCGACGAGCTGTTCATCTGTGAGCAGCTCGATCGGAGTCTTCATAAGCGGCGGCGCCGCCAGCCCCAGGGCTGTCTTCTCCTCCAAGACGAGGGAGAGGGCCGCGCCAACGTGCTCGCAGGCCGACCGGCATTGGGAACAGGTCCAGGCGATCCGGTTCCGGGCCGCCGGGTTGAGGTAAAGTTGCGCCGTTGCCTCGGGGAGACAGAGTTTCAGCGATTCCTGTTGTTCTCTTATCGACGGCTTCGTTACCGATTTCATTGCCCCTCCTCTGAGGTCTGCCGATTCTACTGGAGGAGGGTGCCGAGCGAAATGAAATGCACAATGTTCGCTCGGGACCGGCACGCGGTTGGAATACAATGCCGGACGGAAAAGCGGGCTGGCAAGCGTTGCAGGCTCGCGTGAGAATGGTAACTTCCCCTATTGAGGTCCAGCACATGGTGACCAGAATCTTCCTATCCATCGTTGCGGCTGCGACGATCTCGGCGGCCGCTCAACCGATCCGACTGCATCCGGACAACCCTCACTACTTCGAGTTTCGCGGCAAGCCAACGGTCCTTATTACGTCGGGGGAACATTACGGGGCGGTGCTTAACCTGGATTTCGATTATGTCCGTTATCTGGACACGCTGCAGGCCGACGGCCTGAACAATACTCGAACGTTCGCGGGCAACTACCGGGAGGTCCCCGGTTCCTTCAACATCCAAGGCAATACGCTCGCTCCCCAGCCCGCCCGATTCATCGCGCCCTGGCCGCGGTCCGAACAACCTGGCGCCGTCGACGGACTGAACAAATTCGATCTCAGCCGCTGGAATGACGCTTTCTTCTCACGGCTGAAAGATTTCTTGCATCAGGCCTCAAGCAGGGGAATCGTCGTCGAAATGAACCTGTTCTGCCCGTTCTACGAAGAGGTGCTTTGGGATTGGAGCCCGATGAACACACGGAATAATGTGAACGGGATCGGCGCGGCCGGCCGGCTGGATGTCTATACATTGAAGGACGCGGGATTGACCAGGCTGCAGGAGGACCTGGTCCGCAAGATCGTTTCCGAGCTGCGCGATTTTGACAACCTGTATTACGAGATCGCCAACGAGGCGTATTTCGGCGGCATCACCCTGGAATGGCAGGCGCATATTGCGAAGGTGATACAGGAGGCCGATGGCGGGCGGCATCTGATTTCACAAAACATTGCAAACGGTTCGAAGAAGGTCGCCGAGCCTGATCCGCGGGTTTCGATCTTTAACTTCCACTACTCCCGGCCACCCGAAAGCGTCGGAATGAATTACGCTCTGAACAAGGCGATCGGGAACAACGAGACCGGGTTCGACGGCAACGCGGACGCCACCTACCGAATTCAGGGCTGGGACTTCATCCTCGCCGGCGGCGCGCTGTACAACAATCTCGATTACTCCTTCACGGCGGGGCGGCGCGAGGACGGGACTTTTGCCTACCCGTCCACGCAGCCAGGCGGCGGCTCACCGGCTCTGCGCAAACAACTGGGGATCCTCAAGCGGTTCATGGACTCTTTCCGGTTTGTCCGTATGTCGCCAGCCAACGGAGTCATCGTAGGCGCGATTCCGGAAGGGACTACAGCGCGTGTGCTGGCGGAGGTTGGCAAACAGTACGCCGTCTACCTGCATCGCGGCCGGCCGGTGAAGGACGCCAAACCAGCCTACCGGGTCGACGACGCCCAGCGCGAGTCGACAATCGTTCTCGATATCCCAAAGGGACGGTACAAAGCGGAGTGGATTAATGCCAAAACCGGAGCGGTATCGGCGCAGGAGCAATTCGATCACCCCGGTGGCAATCGCACGCTCGTCTCCCCTCAATACAGTGAGGACATCGCCCTCCGGGTCATGCGGTGAGGATGGTCAGTCCGCACTCAACTAGCGCAAAATGTCCGGCGTTGGTCCGACTTCCAAGTCGGACATTGGCATGCGACTGGCTGGGCTCGATATTGCTGGCGTTACGAAGTGTCCGACTTGGAAGTCGGACCAACGTCGGACATTGGCATGCGGTCAGCTGGCTCGATCTTTTGAATGCGCGTCGCTTCTTCCCACTTCGGGATTTTTCCAACTGAGAGCCACGAACTATAATGGGCGCCAGTCAACGAAAGGATCAGATTCCATGCCTACTGAAAAGAAGACGCCCGTCAAGAAGACCACCAAGACAGCCGTGAAAAAAGAGATGCTCGACACCTATGCCGAGTTGCTTCCCCAGATGGAAGAGGAAGCTGAGGCCGAGTTGAAACCGGAGAAGAAAGCCGAACAGAGGCTCGCTGCAAAGGCAGTGGCGACAGCGGATTCGATCTCCGCAGACGGTGTTGTCACTCAGATTGCCGCCTTGCGTTCCGAGGTTGGCAGGCTTCTGTCCCGGCTTTCCGACCAACTGGAACAGGAAGTGGCGCGCTATCAGGCCGTTCAGAAGGCGATCCAGGAAAAGGAGAGCGACCTGAACCAGACCTACGAGATCGAACGGTCGGCGGGTACCCTCGCTGCCCTGATCGAGGCGCAAAACGTCAGAAAGCAGGAATTCGACGCAACCCTGGAAGCTCGCAAAGAGCAGGCGCTGGCTGAGGTCCAGTCCAGCCGGGATCAATGGGAAAAGGACAAGGCCGAGTGGGAGGCACAGCTCAAGGAGCGCCAGGAGGCCGAGAACCGGAAGCGTGAACGCGACAAGGAGGAGTACGAGTACCGCTTCAAACGTGAGAAACAGCAGATGCAGGATCACTTGGCCGACGAACACTCCAAGATGGAGCGTGACCTGGCGAACAAACGGACCGAACTGGAGCAGGATTTGGCGGATCGCGAAAAGGCGGTCGCCGAGCGCGAACGCCAGGCTGACGAGCTGCGGGCACGCGTCGAAGTATTTCCGGGCGAGCTCCAGCGTGCGGTTGACACTGCCGTGGCCGAAGCGACGGCTCGGTTGCAGGCCCAGGCCAAGAGTCGGGAGGAGATTCTGACAAAGGAGTTTGACGGAGAGCGCAAGGTGCTCGCCACGCGCATACAGTCATTGGAAAAGGCCGTCAAAGAACAGGCTGACCAGATCGACCGGTTGATTCAACAGATCGATAAGGCATACCAGCAGGTGCAGGACATCGCGGTCCGCGCTATTGAAGGCTCCTCCAACTCGAAATCGCTTGCCGGTCTGCAGCAGCTGTTGTCCGAATCGGCCCGCCGGCCGAACCCCTGATAATTTTCGCTATCCGTACAAGATTTTCTGCATTTTTCTTCGTATTTTTTTCGACTCAAGCGTTTTAGTAATGGGAGGTTTGATCGAGTCTTCAAAACGCCAGCCTCCCGACGGAGGATCACATGGGTCGAAAATCACGTGAGAAGCAAGAGCGGAGGCAAAGACAGGCGGCTGGGCAAAACGGCGGGCAGTCGGCGGCGAGTCGGCGGGCAGCCGATTCGGATCGGGGTGAACGAGTCCGGGAACTGGAAGGACAACTGAGCAGGCTTGCCGACGGAGACTACGAATCGTGGGGCTCCCCGACCTGTCCGGATGACTTGCGCGAAGCGCACCTTCAGGATGTCCTGGCATTTGAATCCGTGGAATCCGGAACCAGCCTTTTCGAGGGACTCCAAGAACACGGGTTGGAGCTTCCGCGTCCGGAACAACTGGACGAGGAGGAGAGCGCCGACAAGGTGCTCGAGATCGTCAACGCTCTCGCCGGCCTCGGTGTTTTCCTGATCGGTTTCGAGCACCTGACCGCGTGCGAACTCTACTCGACGCTCTTTAACGAAACGCTCTGGGAAGGCTGTTACATCAAAAGAAAACACCCAGGCAGCATCACGATGATCGACGTCTCGCATGGCATTCCGCGCTCCGGGATCAGGCGTTGGCTCAAGAGCATGTGCGCGGCAAGCGCGGTTCATTGAGGCGGGCGGGAGCAATCGAGAGGGTGCGCCTTATTCCGCCATCAGCACGATTGCGACCGAAGCGAACACCATTCCCGAGATGATGACCGGGTGAGGGATGACTCCCCAGAAGGTCAGCGAAATGATGATTGTAAGAACGGGGGCCAGGGCCGTCATCGGCACGACGATGATCGCCTTCCCGTATCGCACGGCATAGACCAGGCAGAGAGCTCCGATGGAATTCAGCACCTGGATCAATGCGGCAAGCCACGGTCCCTTCGGTCCCCAGTTCACCGGACGCGAGAAATCGGTCATCAGCAGGGCGAGCGGGATCAGCAGGATTCCAGAGGCCATCATGTAGAAGAATATGGATTCTGCCCGCATCGTCTCGTTCGAATACTTCATGACCCAGGCCTGGGTCCCCCAGGCGATGAACACGAGGATGGCGAGAAGCAGCCAGAGGTAGCCTCGCGTGACTGCGTAGTTGGGCGGCTGATATGAAAGCAGCGTCACCGCGACGAGCGCGAAACCGATCCCGAGCCAGGCCTTCCGGGATGCCTTTTCCTTCAGGATGGAGACCGAGAGGATGATCGTGAGCACCGGATAGAGCGAAATGATCGGGAAGACGAGGTACGCCGGGCCAAGCCGCAACGTTTCGAAAAGCACCAGTTGGCCGCCGGCCCCTAAGAACCCGACGAGGCAGCCGAGTAGCACCGAGCGGCGGTCATACTCGAGACGCCATCCGGCGATCCGCAGGGCGACCACCGCGCAGGGCAGCATCGTCAACGCCCAGACGGAGTACCCGAGGGTTGCGGGAAAACCGTTCTTTTCCGGGATCTCGATGAACGCACCCCAGACTCCCCAGAAGACAGTGGTGATCAGCGCAAACGCCAGCCATATTCTCGATTTCAAGAATCCTCCGGTTTGAGACGTGACTCTACCAGTGTATTCGAACGCGTGTCGCTGGTCAGGTTTACCTTTATTTCTCAACGTCGCGCCAAATAGAGCCCTCGGAGCCGCGCAATAGGCGGATAGACCGGCGAATTCCCGGCGGAGGGCGAGATCGAATGGAGCCGCGCACGACAGCGAGAGAAGCGAGCGAGAGTAAGCGGACCACCTGACTCGCTCCACTGCTTCATGTAAATGTCTCGACTTAGCGAATGATTGGTGGTCCGCTTACTCTCGCTCACTACCGTTCGCTGTCGTGCGCGGCTCCATTCGACCTCGCCCTCCGCACGACATCAGCCCATAACAAGTCCGTCAATACCTGTGGGCCGAACGCGCTTCTCCGACCTTTTTCAACACCCTCGCTGCGTGCGTGCGGCTCCGATCATAATTCCGCCGGGTTTGTGTGAGAAACCCGAGTCCAGTCCCTGTCAAGAGCTTAGCCAAGAATCTCCATTCGCAGCCCGGTTGAGTCACGGGGAGGGTCGCGGGGCAAAGTAATCGCCTGCCCGCAATAGATCCGCTCGGCCGTCCAGCAGGCCACGAACGCGTCGAGGAGGTCGTCAAGTGGGCAGCCATGAGCCCGGCGGTCCGCGATTGCGGAGTGCACGCAGTCGCCGAAAACCGATTCCAAGAGCCGCAACCTCTCCTCGCGACCCTGCTTCGTTTTCTTGCCGTGCTCCAGCGGGCGGCCGGCCAGAATCGAAAAACAGACTTCCGGATGGACCTCGCGGATCTTGTCGGGCAGCTCCGGGTCGGCGCGGAGCAGAGTGTCGACCGAGCGAATCTTCGGCAGGATTGCCCAGGTTTGCCGCGATATTTTCCTGCCGTCGGCGAGGAAACGGAGCTCGCAAGCTTCCTGGTAGCTGCCCGCGCCCAGAAGGCTGCGGATTGGCGCCGGGAAGACGCTCGAGCCCCGGGGGAATCCGAGGCGCCGGCGAGCCTCGAGGTCACACAAGCGAGGGCCGCAGTCGGGAAGCCCGATCGGCATGTCGAGACCGAGGAGATCCGGGGCGTCGTTGCCGTAGAACAGATCCTCGGTGGAGGTGCAGACGTGGCAGGAGACGCTTGCGCAGGAACGGCGGGCAGGATGCCCGCCGGTGTCCGACTTGGAAGTCGGACCAACGCCGAACCGGTGCCCCGGGCGCGACCTGAGTGCGGACGAGACGTCCGCGCTCAATGACGACCCGTCCAGTTCCTTCAAGACAAGGACCCAGCCGTGCCGGCAGCCATCCGCTCCACCGACTCTTGGCATGACTGTCTGACTATAACCCGCTTTTCGGCTCCCTAACTGGGCGAACAAAAATTAGAAAATGCAAAAGTTTGCAGCCACTGTCTAACTAGTTGCAAGGTCTATACATCCGGCACAGGATCAAGCGATTGGAGTTTCGGGGACATATACTTAATTCCCACTCCGTCGGCGTTATAACGCGTAAGCAATGGAATTAAGTTTTGTGTCCCCGAAACTCCCGCAGATCCTGTTCATCCAGCCAAAAGACGAGGGTCAGCGCGCTCACGATTCGTTTGCTCTCAAAGGAGCCACGCACGAGAGAGGGTGTCGAAAAAGTCCCCGAGAACGCATCCATCCGCTGAGCCTGAATGGAGCGTTGATCGCGATCGAATGGAGCCGCGCACGACAGCGAGCGAAGCGAGCGAGAGTAAGCGGACCACCCTTCTTGCGCCCCCCTTCAGTGAGGTAGTGCGAACGCTACCGCCCTTGATTCGTGGTCCGCTTACTCTCGCTCGCTTTGCTCGCTGTCGTGCGCGGCTCCATTTGATCCAGCGTCCGCACGACAGCCGCCCTGCAACCAAAATGCTCCGGGCTGTTGGGACGGGGGATCGACAAGGCCGATTACGACTACGAGCACGAGCACGAGACGGGAGTACCGCTTGGAATTGCGGGATGGTTCAGGGAGGCAGGGGGACGGCGGGGCGTCAGTGGTTCGGGAGAGTTTCGGGGACACAAAACTTAATTCCTTTGCTAACACAAGATAAAGCTCAGTGGTGTGGGAATTAAGTCTTATGTCCCCGAAACTCTCCTCACCTCAATCGAGGAAGGCTACCCGGGTTACACCGGGCGCACGTCCCTCGGTGTTCAGCTCGACCCGGTGCCAGTCACGCAGAATCACCGTGGCATGGTCCGGGTGGCGCACCCATCCCTTGGCATA
>Ga0105092_10002261_pt1 | contig 10260 bp, 4 predicted proteins | sample PPLLak2March2015_FD_87021 | JGI IMG/M metagenome (GOLD analysis project Ga0105092, IMG submission 87021) | Freshwater sediment microbial communities from Prairie Pothole Lake near Jamestown, North Dakota, USA - PPLs Lake P7 Core (1) Depth... | ecosystem: Environmental > Aquatic > Freshwater >...
CCTCGCCCGCCCGCCCCCCACACCAGCCGAAACACGCTCCCGTCAAAGAAAACCGACACAGCGCCTCAGCCACCCGCCGTTAATCCCACGGATGCGGATGGCGACCCGGAAAAAAATGACTAAATTCTTCAAAGCACTCTGGCGGGTGATCACATTTCCATTTGTTCTGCTTTTCAATATTATCGCTTTCCCGTTTCGAGTCATATTCCGGATCAGTCACTTCCTAAACGAAGAACCGCCGGAAGATCGCCCGCTCCTGGATACCTTTTCAAGCCTCACCACGGAAGAGGAGACTCGCGCCAGCCTTTGGGATCATGTCGAGGCGTTACGCGCCCATCTGCTGCGGGTGGTGATCGCCCTGGCAGTAGGCGTGGGGGTTTCATTCTATTACGCGGTCCCGTTAATGCGCTATCTGGCTATTCCCGTCGGCGGCCTGGAGAATTTGCAGGCGATCAAGGTGACCGAGGAAGTGGGGGTCTTCATGCGGGTCTCGCTGAGCAGTGGCATTATCATCATGTTTCCTTACATCGCGTTCGAGCTTTGGTTTTTCGCCGCACCGGGCTTGCGGCCTCGGGAGCGCAAGTATGGACTGCTGGGTATACCGCTGGCAACCGCCTTGTTTCTAACGGGGGTTGCCTTTACATATCGAATCCTTCTGCCCGCTGCCCTGCCCTTTCTGGGAAGTTTCACAGAGATCAAACAATTCTGGACCGCGCAGGATTACTTCGGATTTATTACCGGTTTGATGATCTGGCTGGGAATCTTTTTCGAATTTCCGCTGGTGATCTACATTCTTACCTCCATGGGACTGGTCAAGCCTGCTGTCCTTGTGAAACAATGGAGAATCGCCATCGTCATCATTGCGATCATCGCCGCAGCGGTCACACCGACGATTGACCCGGTAAATATGGGTCTGGTCATGCTCCCATTGTCCTTGTTATACTTCGTCAGTATCGGCTTGAGTTACATCGCCGAGGCCGGGCGAAGAAGAAGGAACCCGCCAGAGACGGAAAGCTCCGTTTAACGGAATCGGGCCCAGGCTGGTACGGAGCAGGCATCCCGGCAGGACGCATCGAGGAGAGTTATGAAATCACAGTCCCTTTTTTCGCGCCGCATTTTATTCTTCATCATCATTCTTGCTTTGACCAGCCAGGCTTGCGCCATTTCGCTCATCGAATGGCCCACTTTCCCCACATCTGTGCCTTCCACGCCCGGTATTCCAACCGGTCCCGCCGCAACAGCTCTGCCGCGCGCCGAAGTAACGTTCACCGTACGCCTGCCCGAGCCATTAGCGGCGAACGAGGTCCTTGCCATCAGCATCCTCGACGAAGTGACCGGGCTGGCCCTCAACGCCGTGGATTACCAGATGACAGCCGTGGATACGGTCACATATACCGCCACGCTCGCCATTCCGGATCAGGCTGTGATCAGGTACCGCTATGCGAGGCGCGGAGCTGCGCGCCTCAACGAAGACACAAACCTGGATGCAGGCATCCGCTACCGGCTCCTGCGTGTCAGCGGGCCGACGCAGGTGATGGACACCCTCAATAGCTGGGCAGATAAACCTGCCGGCACCCTGTCCGGCAATGTGTTTGGGACCGTGGTGAATTCAGACACCGGCGCGCCCCTCCCAGACATCCTGGTGACTGCCGGAGGCGTCCAAGCGCTGACCGATTCAGCCGGCCGCTTTCAATTGAACGGCCTGCGGGGCGGGAATCACAATTTCGTGGCGTACGCGCTGGATGGAGCCTTTCAGACGTTTCAACAGGGCGCCATGGTTGCCGAAAATCAAAGCACACCCGTGGAAGTCCGCCTGAAGCCCGCGCAGCTGGTCAACATCATCTTCACCGTCGCCGTCCCATCCGGAACGCAGCCCGGTGTGCCTCTGCGCCTGGCAGGAAATTTGCTTCAGCTTGGCAACACATTTTCCGATCTGCGCGGCGGCTTGAGCACGGTTGCAGACCGTATGCCGGTGTTGACGCCATTGCCAGATGGAAGATATTCTGTATCCCTGTTCCTGCCCGCGGGCGCGGAGATCGAATACAAATATACACTCGGGGATGGCTTCTGGAATTCCGAGTTCACCTCCACAGGTCAATATGTGACGCGGCACCTGATCGTGCCCGCCCAAAACATGACCGTGGAGGATATCGTCCAGTCCTGGCAGGCCGGACCCAATTCGCCGATCCTTTTCGAAGTGACGGTGCCGCCAAATACGCCCACCGGCGATATTGTTTACATCCAGTTCAATCCGTACGGTTGGACGCCGCCCATTCCGATGTGGCCCACGGGAGCGAATAAGTGGGCTTATAAACTCTACGGGCATCTCAATATCGTGGGGTCGTTTGGGTATCGTTATTGTCGCAACGCCCAATGTGACTCTGCCGATGACGCCCAGACCGCCGGAGAGAGTTCGCGCGGACATACGGTCACACCCAGCATTGCCCCGCAGGATATTTTCGACACGGTCAATGAATGGGCCTGGCCGCAAAAGTCAGGCAGCCCCTCTCTTGTGGCGGCGGATATCCCCTCACGCGGCACTGGTTTTATGGCGGGCGTGGAATTGCAGGCCTACCATGAACCCAATATACCGGTGTTCATCCCCTCTGCACTGAAAAACATCCAGGCCATCGGTTCCAACTGGGTGATCCTTACCCCCTCCTGGACGTACGCGCGCAATAACCCGTTGATCTTTTCCGAGCAGCCCGGCAAGGACCCTGTCTGGTCGGATACGGTCACATCCGTCACACAGGCCCGGGCGATGAATTTGAATGTCGCCTTGTTCCCTCAGCCGCGCTTTGCGACGAACGCCAACGACTTCTGGCGGACGGCCCCGCGTGATGAGGCCTGGTGGAATAGCTGGTTCGATCACTACCGGGCGTTTGTCGTTCACTACGCAGACCTGGCGAGTCTCGCCGGCGCCCAGGCCCTGGTCATCGGCGGCGATTGGGTTACGCCCTCCCTGCCGGGAGGCACACTCGCGGATGGCACCGCCAGCGGAGTCCCGGCGGACGCAGAGGCGCGCTGGAAAAATGTTATTGCTGAAGTGCGGCAGCACTTCCACGGCAACGTAGTCTTTGCGCTTCCCTATGACACGGGCGTCATCACAGCACCGGTCAACGTCCTCAAAGATGCAGATGCCGTGTACCTGTTGTGGTTCGCGAAATTGAGCGACCAGCCAAGTCCGAACAAGGGCGATATGCTTGCCGAAGCCGGACGTCTGCTCGACAACAACATCGCGCCCATACAGGTCCAGGTAAATAAGCCATTCATCATTGGGCTTTCCTATCCTTCCTCCACTTATTCCGCGACCGGATGCATTCCAAACGGCAGCGGAGGCTGCCTGTATTGGACAGCGCTCAACCGTCCAAATGCAGATCTCGGCTCGGTCAACCTGGACCTGCAGCAGCAGGTGGATATTTATGATGCAGTTTTCAACGCGGTCAACGCGCGCACGTGGGTCAGCGGACTGGTGAGCCGCGGCTATTTCGCCCCGGTGGCTTTGCAGGATAAGTCCGCCTCCATTTATGGCAAACCCGCCGCAGACTTGTTGTGGTACTGGTTCCCGCGCTTGTTGGGAAATATTAAATAATATGTCGTTGCGAGCCCCTGGTTTCGACGTTGCGTTGAAACCAGGGGCTCGCAACGACATGAATTGGAAAGAGACGTCCCCTCGGGGGCGTCTACTGTTTAATAGATATGTGTTCGACCTTTAGAGTTAACCGGAGGAGCGATGAGGAGAATTGGTATCTTTCTGGGGCGCGGGTTGGGAGCGATCGCTGTCCTTGTGCTGGTTTTGGGTGCCGCAGGCACTTTTTATTTTAAGAGTCATCTACCAAACACCATCGCGCCGAAGTCTTTCCCGCAGGTTGATGGGGAGATAAAGCTCAAAGGTCTGCGCGGGCCTGTCGACATTTACCGGGACAATATGGGTATCCCTCATATTTATGCGGCCAGCTCTCATGACCTGTTCTTCGCGCAGGGGTACGTCCATGCCCAGGATCGCTTTTGGCAAATGGATACCTGGCGGCACATCGGTTCCGGCACGCTCTCCGAAATGTTCGGCAAGGGACAGGTCGAGACCGACACGTTCCTGCGCACGCTCGGCTGGCGACACACGGCCGAACAGGAATATGCCGGCCTGGATCCCGAATCGAAGTCGATTATCGATTCCTATACCGAGGGTGTGAATGCCTATCTCGACGATCACGATACGACCGCGTTAAGTCTCGAATACGCCGTCCTGGGTCTGCTCTCACCCGATTACAAGGTCGAGAAATGGACTCCGATCAACAGTCTCACCTGGGGCAAGGCAATGGCCTGGGACCTGCGCGGCAACATGGACAAGGAGATCGAGCGGGCGGTCCTCCTCAAAACACTCACACCCGAACAGCTCGCCGAACTTTACCCTGCCTATCCTGAAGATCATCCCGTCATCGTCAACCAGATTGGCGCCGGGATTTCCGCCCGGGCGCCCGCATCCGCCTCTGCAGTTGACCTTCCCCACGAGACCCTCGCGGCGCTCCAGGGCAACGCATCTCTTCTGGACCTTGTGCTGGGTCCCGCGGGCGACGGGATCGGTTCCAACTCCTGGGCCGTTTCCGGCGCGCGCACTTCGACGGGCATGCCGCTGCTGGCAAACGATCCGCACCTGGGGATCCAGATGCCGTCGATCTGGTATCAGATCCATCTGGAGTGCAAACCTGTGACGGACGAGTGCCCCTACAACGTAGCCGGTTTTACCTTCGCGGGCGTACCGGGAGTCATCATCGGTCATAATGACAGGATCGCCTGGGGCTTCACCAACCTCAGCCCCGATGTGATGGACCTGTACATCGAACGGGTGAACCCTGCTGATCCAAATCAATACGAGGTGGACGGCCAATGGGTTGATTTCGAGACCCGGACAGAGACTGTTCAAGTTGTCGGAGGTGAACCGGTCGATGTCACGGTTCGCCTGACGAGACATGGGCCGGTCATTTCCGAATCCTTTGGACCGCTCAAAAACGAAAATACGGACGATGACCCTGAGTTTGTTCCCTTCAAAGAGCGCGCGGGCGTCGAACTGCCTGAGCAATATGTGATCGCCCTCAAGTGGACAGCCCTCGCGCCTTCGACACCGTTCAGGGCAATCTGGGGTTTGAACCGGGCTCAGAATTGGGAGGATTTCCGTGCGGCCGCCCGCAACTTCCATGTGCCGGCACAAAATCTGTTGTATGCCGATGTGGACGGAAACATCGGCTATCAGATGCCGGGCGATATACCCGTGCGTGCGAACGGAGATGGGACACTGCCTGTCCCCGGCTGGACGGACGAATATGAATGGACCGGCTTTATCCCATTCGAGGAGCTGCCTTACACGTTCAATCCGCCTGAGGGATACATTGTCACGGCAAATAATCGCTGCCAGCCCTGGGACTATCCCTATTTGATCACACGTGACTGGGACTACGGCTTCCGCGCCCAGCGCATCGTGGACATGATCGCGAACGCACCTGGCAAAATCGATATCGCCTACATTCAGCAGATGCAGGGTGATTCGTTCGACCCCAATGGTCCAACGTTTGTGCCAATGCTATTGGAGTTGAGCGAACTTTCTGATAATGAGACCCACGCACAGAACCTGCTCAGAGATTGGGATTACCAGGCCCGTTCGGATTCTTCGGCCGCGGCCGTGTTCAATGCCTTCGGGCGTCACTTTCTGCAAAACACATTCAATGACGATATGCCGGAAGAACGTTATTTCCCCGACGGCGGTTCACGCTGGAATGAGATCCTGCGTCATTTGGACAAGGATAGCCCATGGTGGGACGACAAAACCACAGCCGGCGTGAGGGAAACGCGTGGCGATATCATTCGAAAATCCTTCGAGCAGGGTGTGGCTGAACTCGAAGAAATATTCGGAAGAGATGCCGCAAAATGGAATTGGGGTGAGATGCATGCCTCCACGTTCAGGAACAGCACTCTCGGCGAATCAGGAGTTCCACCTATCGAGGCGCTGTTCAATCGAGGTCCCTTTCCCACAAGCGGCGGCGCTTCGATCGTCAATGCGACGGGCTGGTCTGTGGAAGATGGTTATGAGACCAACTGGCTCCCGTCCATGAGAATGATCGTGGACTTGGGTAACCTGAATAACTCACTGACGGTCCACACAACGGGACAATCCGGGCATGCCTATCATCCGCATTACGATGATATGCCGTCCATGTGGGCAAATATTGAATATTATTCGATGCTGTGGGATGAACAGGCGATCACATTACACGCGGAAGAACATCTGGTGTTGGCGCCAAAGAAAACCGAATAAGTTGAGGACAGGACTGTTCTTGATGGACTGGCGTGGGGCAAATGGCGCCTCGGTAGTCGCGCGATGGACCGCGATCTTATCCCCGTAAATCTAACCCTGGTGTTCCTCCAACCATTTTCGTGTTTCGACCACGGCATCTTCATAGGATAATTTGCCGCCTTCCGCCATGGCTGAAAAGAAGGCTTCCTCGCCTAACGTCTCACGGATTTTTGCAGTCCAATGCACGACAAATTTTTCATCCGATGGGTCAAGTTGATATCCCTTCTTTCTCAATTCCATTGCAGCTGCCCCAAACAACCGCGCGCCTTGAAGATGCTGGCCAAGTATGAAGCGCAGAATGGCAGTTGCTTCGATTGTAAATTGCATATATTCTCTCAAATGTGTTTCTTCGGCAATCCGGGCAGCCTCTCCCAATTGCGACCGTACTTTATCAAGTTTGCCCTGCATCAATGCGTTTCTGGACATGTTGACAAGACCCAAAACAATCCCTGTTGAATCCTCCCGTTCACGATCAATTGCCAAAGCCTCCTCGTAGCGGGGGGTTGCTTTTTCATACTCTTCATCCATGCGATATAACTCAGCCAGGTTGTTGAGGGCGGCTGACACCGGGCGTTTGTCTTCTATCTGGCGTCCGATCGCGATCGCTTCCTGATAAATCCTGACCGCCTCCGCATGATACCCCAGGTTCATCTGCGCCCATGCCTTCCGTGTAAGCGCCATCGCCAGTCGTACATGGTCCCCATGAGCTTGAAAAATGGAAATACTCTTTTCTATATGCTCCAATGTTGATGGGTCTTTCATCATACTTCCATAGACGCTGGCTCCATCATGCATCAGACCTTGTGCGAGTGTATGTTGATCGTCTGTATTTTCTGCCAATGCTTCGCAAAAAATCTTGAAACCCAGTTTCGCCAGACCGGCATATGTCCAGTAATATCGCGTTCCCCCAAGCAACCGAAACCTTTGCTCGGTTCTGGATTTTGAGTGCTGGCACCAATCATTTGCGGCAATGATGTTTTCCTGCTCCTCACTCAGTTTCTTCATCCACAACCCCTGCTCTTTGCCAAGCAGTTTGGGCTCGGCCTGTTCAGCCATGGCCACATAGAAATCGAGATGTCGGTTTCGGGTTATCTCTTCCTCATTTGCCTCCTCCAAACGTTCGAACAAGTATGCGCGGACAGTCTCCAGCATACGATAGCGTTCGTTCTCGCCATTGAATATCACCAGCGATTTTTCAACCAGGTTGCCAAGGAGGTCAAACACATTTGAATCGTTTATCCCCGCACCGACAGCTTCAGCGCCTTCCAGTGTCCAGCCGCCTGCAAACACGGCAAGCCGACACAACAAGGTTTGCTCCGATTCCGACAGCAGTTCCCAACTCCAGTCAATGGAGGCGCGTATCGTTTGATGACGTGGAAGCGTTGTGCGACTGCCTTTGGCAAGCAGACTCAGACTCTCATCGAGCCGGGAAGCGATCTGTTCCGTGGAAAGCAGGTTGACGCGCGCGGCGGCCAGCTCGATCGCCAGAGGAATACCGTCGAGACGGTAGCATATCTGAGCGATGGAAGAAGCGTTCTCAATTGTCACGGAGAAATTTTCCTGAACGAGCCTGGCGCGTTCCTCGAACAATTGGATCGACTCGTATTCCAAAAGTTTTTCAACCACTTGTTGAACGTTCGGCGGCCCCAGAGATGGAACCTGGTATTGAGCTTCACCTGTAATTCCCAATGTCTCACGACTGGTGGCAAGGATCTTCAAGTTCGGGCAATTCTTGAGCAATGCATCTGCCAGTTGTGCACAGGCATCGAGCAAGTGCTCACAGTTATCGAGGATGAGGAGGATATGTTTCGAGCGCAAGGCACGGATCAGATTTTCAGTGGGGGAGACTTCGGACTGTTCAAAGATGTTAAAGAGCGCGGCGACAACTTGCGGCGCGCGGGCGGGGTCGCTTAGTGAGGCCAGTTCCACCAGCCAGACGCCGTCGGTATATTTATTTATTGATTGTTCCCCCACTTTCAAAGAGAGGCGGGTTTTTCCAATGCCGCCTGTGCCGATCAGTGTGACAAGACGATGGCCCGTGATCAGGTTGATGATCTCGTCCAATTCCTTTTCGCGCCCGATAAATGTACTGACCTGGAACGGGAGGTTATGCCGTGGCGCACCCATCTCTTTTTGCTTTAACGACCGAATCGGTTTGATCTCCCCTTTGCGGATCTGCCTATAGAGGGCGCGCGTCTCCGGCTGTGGGTCAACGCCCAGTTCCTTGCGCAGGATCTTCTCGCAGGTCTGATATTGTTTCAACGCCGCGCTGTGCAGTCCTGCCTCGATATAAGTTTTCATCAACTGGCGCTGTGAGGCCTCGTTCAACGGGTCGAGTGCTATCAATCGCTGTGCATAGGGGATGGCTGTTTCGGCTTGACCCAGCGAACAGTGGTCATCTGCAAGCACGGTCAAGGCACTGGCGAGTTGATGACGCAGGTCCTCAGATTCGGCAAAAGCCCACTCGTTGAAATTGGATGCATCCTTGAGGCTGAAACCGGCCAGGAAATGGTTGCGATAAAGTTTAACGGAATCAGTTAGCAGGGAAATGCGAAGCGAAATATCCTGTTGGGCGCGGCTCTCAGTGATCAGGGATCGGAAACGAGCCACATCCAACCTGATAACTCGCTCTGCTCCCGCCGGGGGTGGCGAATGATCAGCATACGGAATTAATCCGAGGGTATCGCGGCCGGCAACGATCCAGCCATCACCAATCGTTTGCTGCGCTTCCCACAAGATGTGACGGAGGTTGGTGAATGCTTTCGTTTGATCGTGATCGGGCCACAGCAACGCGCTGACATGGTCGCGATGATGCCGCCAACGGTTGACCGCGAGATAGGCTAACAGAGCCAGCATTTTGCGCTGGTCAATAACAATAGGCGCGTTATCCAATTCCAATTTTGGGGGACCGAGCAGATCCAGGGCAAGACACGGTGACATATCAATCCATTTCCCTTTAGGTCAACCAATAGGGCAATTATACCCCTAATCTCGACCAAATACATCAAATTGCTCGCTTTTGCACCCTACAGGACACGCTGAGGACACGCGGCATGAATATACTGACGTGAATGTCTATGAATCTTAGTTTCCATTCGCTCGCGCGTTGTGTCGGACGAGTTCCATTAGTATTTATCTTAACTACGCGACAGTTCGTCATACGGCTCCTATTAACTAAGCGATATCCTGCCCATCGAAGCCATGTGAACGATGGTCAGCAAATTTCTTGGAGGAAATATGAAAACCACCCCGTTCTCACCCAGATGTTCTGCCTGCTATTGATGTTCTTTGTTTCAGCGTGTCAGTCTTACGCACTTACCGCGACAGCTATTCCTTCTCTCCCGCCTGCAAAGATAAGTACACTCTCTCCCACCGAAACTCCAACTCTCTTGTCAACCCCACCGCTGGCACCGACACCGACAAATATCCCCGCTGCATTGGGTGAACGATCCTATAAAGATCGTCCTGATGACGTTCCAGGCCTGTACCAGGTGCACCTTTTCTATGTCCTACCAGCGGATGCGACCGATCAAAATCGCGACCTGGATGGGAAAATCAACAAAACCATTGAGGCTGTGAATACATGGTTTTTTGAACAATCGGGCGGCTCGAAAATACGTTTCGACACGTATCAGGGACAATTGGATATCACGTTTGTCCAGATGGATATGACCAACGCACAATTCCACGAGGCTTCTGTTGCAACCTATGGAGGTCCATACTGGATACGCGACATTCTGGAAGAAAACCTTGCAAAAAAGAATCTTTTTCAGCCTGGGAAAATTTACCTTGCCATGTTCGAGATTGACAGGCAACCAATTGCCTGCGCCGACGCGGCACATCCGCCCGACTTGATGGGCCGAATGGCAGGACTGTATCCCTCAGTTGTTGTGGAGGCAGGTTGGAATTGTGCA
>Ga0105092_10002262_pt1 | contig 10257 bp, 10 predicted proteins | sample PPLLak2March2015_FD_87021 | JGI IMG/M metagenome (GOLD analysis project Ga0105092, IMG submission 87021) | Freshwater sediment microbial communities from Prairie Pothole Lake near Jamestown, North Dakota, USA - PPLs Lake P7 Core (1) Depth... | ecosystem: Environmental > Aquatic > Freshwater >...
ACCCGGCGATCGACTCGATACCTGCTCATGCTTCTGACTTTGTTCTGACACGCATCCTTCGGCAGGAGCTCGGGTTTGACGGGTTGGTTCTCGGGGAAGGCGGAGGACTGGGATCAATCGTCTATGAAGGCTTGGCTGACAATCCCAAGGATACGGCACGGCTGGCTCTTCAGGCCGGCCTGGATGTCGGGATTTCCTACGAGCCGGCCTACCTGCAGCCGCTCGTGGAGGCGGCCAGGGAGGGGACCGTGCCGATGCATCTGATCGATCGGGCGGTGCGCCGGATACTGAAGCAGAAATTCCGCCTCGGCCTTTTTGAGACCCCGTACGTGGATCCAGCCAAAGCGGTGGTGCCTTCGCAGGCGCCCGAGCACAAGGCGATGGCGCTTGAGGCTGCCCGGGAAGGGATCGTCCTGCTCAAGAATGAAGGAGAGATCCTGCCGCTCAAGAAGGACCTCCGCTCAATTGCCGTGATCGGGCCGAACGCCGATCATGTCCGCAACCAGCTGGGCGATTATACGTCGAAGACCGTATTGCAGGACGTTGTGACCGTTCTCGAGGGGATCAAGGCGAAAGTTGGCCCTTCGACCAGAGTCACCTACGTCAAGGGCTGCGACGTCCTTGGTAACGACACGGATGAAGTTGCGCAAGCCGCAGCGGCCGCTCGCGGGACTGAGGCGGCGATCGTGGTTATCGGTGAGAATGAGTGGCAGGCCCCGGGTCGAAAAGGAACGGACGGCGAAGGCTATGATTCAGCCACACTGGAGCTGACTGGCCGGCAGGAAGAGCTCGTGAAAGCGGTGGTAGAGACCAAGACCCCGACCGTCGTCGTCTTGATAGCCGGTCGGCCGCTGGCGATTCGCTGGATTGCGGAGCATGTTCCGGCGATCGTGCAGCCGTGGATTTGCGGTCAGGAGGGCGGGCATGCGGTCGCGGATGTCTTATTCGGTGACTACAACCCGAGCGGCCGTCTTCCGATCACCGTCCCCCGGCATGTCGGTCAGTTGCCGGTTTACTACAACCACAAGCGTTCCCGCGCTTATTGGGTCGAAAAGGGCTGGGGTCGGCCGTACGTCGATATGAATCCGCTCCCGCTTTACCCGTTTGGCTTTGGCCTGAGTTACACCCGTTTCGAATACAGTAACCTCCGTTTCGACCGAGCCAGGATCCCTTCCGGCGGCGAAGTCGAGGCGAGTGTCGATATTAAAAACGTCGGGTCACGCCCGGGGGCCGAAGTGGTTCAGCTTTACCTGCGCGATGAAGTCACGTCGGTCAGCATGCCGGTCCATGAACTAAAGGGGTTCGAAAAGGTGGTGCTCCAACCGGGGGAGACGAAGACGGTCAAGTTCAAACTGAACCCTGAGCACCTGTCTCTTTTCGACCGGCACCTCGAGCGGGTTGTAGAACCGGGGACATTCGAAGTACGCATCGGCGCCTCGTCGGCGGACATTCGGTTAAAGGGGAAGTTTGAGGTGACGGGGTAATGGCGGTATTTCTGATCCGCGAATTCACACGAATCGAGTCATCCACGAACCAACACGAACGAACACGAACGAAAAGCCTTCTGTTCGTGTTCGTTCGTGTTGGTTCGTGGATGACTCATTCGTGTAAATTCGGAAAATTCGTGTAAATTCGTGGATCAGAAAAACTGAACCCGAACTTGAATCGGAGTCTGATATGAAAAAGTGCTGGCTGGCTCTCGTTTTGTTGGTGCTTCAACTGGGCGTCGTGCCCTCGCTTGCTGCTGGTGCTCCTGCTCTCAAGGTGGGAGTGGCGAGAATCGATATTACGCCCCAGGACCCTGTCCAGATGTCCGGCTATGCCAGCCGGAAAGACCTCTCGACTGGCGTCCATGATCCACTCACAGCGCGCGCCCTGGTGTTCGAAATCAATGGATCTCAGCTGGCCTTCGTCACAACCGACTTGATCGGATTCTACGGGGGCACGGCGGAACCGCTGCGAGAAGCGATTATCGCCAGAACCGGATTGCCGCCGGCTGCGTTGTTCCTTTCGGCGATCCATACACATGCGGGCCCCACTCCGACCCTCGACGCGGAGAAGAGTCACGCCAACAACGTGAAGTACACAAAAGGGCTCATAGAGAAACTCCCCGGGCTTGTCGCCAGCGCGATAGAGAACCTGCAACCGGCGACCGTCGCGGTGGGCGTGGGATCGTCTCCGGTTGGTGCTAACCGGCGCGAGTTGCGCATCAACGCCAAGTCGGAAAGTTCGATAGTCCTCGGGCGCAATCCTTACGGGCCGACCGACAAGGAGGTCCTCGTCCTGCGAATCCTGAAGGAGGATGGAAAACCGTTGGCGGTTGCGTTCGATTACGCGACCCATGCCACCTCACTCGGGCCGCAAAACTACATAATCAGCGGCGACGTGCTCGGCCTGGCGGAACAGGTGATTGAGAAGATTACCGACTCCGGAGCGGTGGCTGCGGCGTTTGCGGGTGCCTCAGGGAACATCGATCCCTGGTATCGGATCCTGCCCGGCTTCAATACCGAGCCGGGATGGACGCCCGAGCCGGTGCTGCTTGGGACGCTCCTTGGTCAAGAGGTGGTCCACGTTTATCGAAAGGCGGCCGAGCCCCAGACAATTGATCAGATCCGGACAGCGCTCAAAGTGATCGAGCTTCCTGCCAAACCTCCTGCCGCCGGCTCAACCGAACCTGCGGTCGATCGGTTGCCGTACGTCATCACCGCGGCTCGGCTCGGAGATCAGGGTTTCATCGGACTGGGCGGGGAGGTGTTGACGGAAATCGGGATGGCGATCAAGGCCGGCTCACCGTTCCGGCACACTTTTGTCATTACTCACTGCAATGGCGCGGCCGGTTACCTGGCACCCCGGCACCTGTTCGTCGAGGGGGGCTACGAAGTCCAGACCACCCGCTTTACCCCCGACGCTGCTCAGATCGTGGTGAAGGAATCGCTCCGATTGCTGCACAGTCTGAAGCCGGTGGGTGAGTAACCGCTGGAGTCTCGCCGGATCGGTGTGGCTGGGAACTATCGGCTCCGGGCGGTAATATAGCGGGCACGCATGCAAGCTTCCCTGAAGACACTCAAGGTCATCAACGGCGAAACGTTCGAGTTCCGCGCCCGCATCGTCGAAGGGGAGATCCGCGTCGATTGCCGGCCTCAGGACCACAAATACTCCCCGCTCTGCCTGGTCGTTGACACCTCGTGGCGTTACAACCCTTTGGACTTGATAAAAGCGGTGCTGGATGAGCACGGGCAGTCGTTCGAGGGGGAGGTCTCATTTGCCTTTCATCGCGATTACCCCGATGACTTGCCTCCTGGGGTCACGGTGGACTATCTCGGCGGTGAGCTGGTTCTAACCGAACGAATGTTCGCGCAGTTTGTGCTGGAGTTTGCCGGGTTCTATCTGGAGGCTCAGCAAAAGCTTGGAGTGTCCGACCCGAAGCGACACGAAGAGCTGGGGCAACGGGTCGAGCAGTTGAGACAGGCTTGTTGCCCCTAAGCTGCCCGGTCCCCGCCGGCGCCTTGCCCAGGTAATTCGTGGATAAACGTCCCAGATTTCCGCCAGGAATCCTTCAACAGTCAGGAAAGACTCCAGCATAGTTTTCAGGCAAAATAGCCAAGACGCCGTCATTCTTTACCAAAGGAACTCAGATGATTGTCCACAAGTTCGGAGGAACTTCCGTCGGCGACGCCACCCGTTTTGCCCGGGTGGCCGACATTGTCGCCCGTTGCCACAAGAGGCATGAAGCGGCTCAGCCGGAAGAGACCGTGGTCGTGGTCTCGGCGATGAGTGGCGTTACTGACCAGCTGATCGCCGGTGCCCGTGCTGCGGCCGACGGCCAGGATGCCGTCTATTGCGGGATCAAGGCCAGCCTGCTGAACAGGCATTTGCAGGTGGTTGAGTCCGTCCTTGCCGACAGCCGGGAACGTCCCGAAGCCTTGCGCTGGGTCGAGGACCGTTTGTATGACCTGGAGAGGCTGTGCGGCAGTATCGCGGTCCTCGGAGAACTGACCGCCCGAGGCCGTGATGCGGTCGCCTCTTTTGGGGAGCAGTTGTCCGCCTACATGCTCGCCGCGGTGCTGCGGGATCGCGGGGTACCCGCGCAAAGGGTCAGTGCCACCGAGGTGATCGTCACGGATGATGCTTTCGGCCGGGCCCTGCCTCTGTCGGAGCCGACCGGCCGTCGTTTGAAAGAGCGCGTCCGTCCACTGCTCGAAAGCAGCATTATCCCGGTCATTACCGGCTACATCGGCGCGACTGAACAGGGTGTCACGACCACTCTCGGCCGTGGCGGAAGCGACTACAGCGCCGCCCTGGTCGGGGCCGGGTTATGCGCTGATCAGGTGTGGATCTGGAGCGATGTGAACGGGATTCTGACGGCCGACCCGAGTATCGTGCCTGAGGCTCGCACCATTTCGGAATTGTCGTATTTGGAAGCGGCTGAGCTCGCCTATTTCGGCGCCGACGTGTTGCATCCGAAGACCATTCGCCCGCTGGTGGACAAGGCTATTCCCCTGAGACTTCTCAATACTTTTAACCCGAACGACCCGGGGACGCTGATCGTCTCCCGCCCGAACCCCGATCGTGAGCGTTGGCCGGCCATTATTTCCAGCCGAGGCTTGTCGATGATCGCCGTCGGCACCCGCGACGACGCCTGGACGCCAAGGGCGTCAGCCCGGGCGCTCGAGCTGCTCTCCGACGCGGGGGTCGAAGTCTTCATGTTTTCCCAGTCCTTCTCGGAGCACAGCCTGAACCTGGTGGTCGATGAGCAGAACCAGTGTCACTCGCTGACCCGGCTCCAGCGGGAGTTCAGCGACGAAAAGACGTACAGCATCGGGTGCAAGGAACGAGTGGCGATCGTTTCCACAGTGGGGGTGCCCGATTGGAACGGTGGGCATATCGTCTCCCATGTTTTCGCCGCCCTCGGGAAGTGCGGGACACGCGTGATCGCAGTGGCCCAGGCGGCGACCGAGTACAGTGTCTCGATCTGCATCCCGGAGGATCAGCTCGAAAGTACCGTTCGCTTCCTCCATCGGGAGTTGGGGTTGGAGCGATGAGGTCACCGTTCAAGCTCTCGTTTTTTCGCGTGAAGATCGTACGTCGGGGTGCTGCGATTTCGAACAGAGCCGCAAGCGCAGCGCTTTTTTGCGGAGCGCGTCGGATACGATGGGCCGGCACAATCTGTTCGCCTATAGGCGCCACGCGAACAGAGTGTGTGCCGACCCCTCGTATCCGACGCCCTCCGCAAAAAAGCGCTGCGCTTGCGGCTCTGTTCGATTTGGGCTATGCGCCCCCTTAATCCTTCTCCTGTTAAGCCAAGGAGGCTGCTTGTGTCCAAGACGGTTCCGAATCGAGCGTTTGTCGTCATCTTCTGGTTTCTGGCAACGTTGCAGCCGATCACGGCTGCCAGCCCCAGGGAGTCCGACCTTGGTCTCCTGCCGCGCCCGCTCGCAATCGAGCTGAGGGACGGGAGCTGGGCTTTGACGCCGCGTACCCGGATCATCGCCCAAGCAGGAGCGGCGGAGGAGGGTCGGAAGCTGGCCCGGGATCTGGCGGTCCCCCTTGGGCGGCCAATTGCTGTAGCCTCACAATCTGCCGGGAAGGACGACGTGAGGTTGATCCTGCAAGAAGCTCGGCAAGACCTGGGAGACGAAGGTTACGAGCTTGACGTTTCGCCGGCCGGTGTGCGGCTGACCGCCCGACGGCCGGCGGGTCTCTTCTACGCCGGGCAAACGCTGCGTCAGCTGCTCCCATCTGAGATCTGGCGCCGCGCGCAGTCCCCGCGAACAGATTGGACGGTCCGCGCTCTGCGGATTCTCGATCGGCCGCGCTTTGCCTGGCGCGGCCTGCTCCTGGATCCGGCAAGGCATTTCATTCCCAAGGCGGCTCTTTTCGAGTTCCTGGACGCCATGGCGATGCACAAGCTTAACCGTTTGCAACTGCATCTCACGGACGATCAGGGTTGGCGGATCGAGCTTCGGTCTTTCCCCAAGTTGACGGCCCGATCGTCCTGGCGTGAGGGGACGCTGATTGGTCATCTCGGGCAAGAGCCTCACCGTTTTTCAAGCGTACCGCACGGCGGGTTCTACTCCTGCGAGGATGTCCGCGAAATCGTCGAGTATGCGGCCGCCCGTCACATTGTCGTTGTCCCTGAGATCGAGATGCCGGGTCACGCCCGGGCCTGGCTTTCGGCCTACCCCGAATTTGCCGTCTTCCCGGAGAAGGCCAAGGGAATGGACCTCTGGAAACGGTGGGGAGTGAGTAAAGACCTCCTTGCCCCGCGTCCGGCGACAATCGAGGCGTGCCGGCAAATCCTCGACGAAGTGTGCGATCTTTTTCCATCACCCTGGATCCATACGGGCGGCGACGAGGCACCCAAGGACCAGTGGAATGAAAGCGCCGAGATCCAGGAACAAATCCGCAGTCTCGGGCTGAAGGACGCAGATCAGCTGCAGGCATGGTTTACCGCCCAGTTGAGCACCTATCTGGCCGGAAAAGGACGGCGACTGGTAGGGTGGGACGAGATCCTCCATGGCGGCGACCTATCGGGGGGTGGCGGCAAGACGTCGCTCCATCCGACGGCAATCGTGCATTCCTGGCGAGGCGTGGAAGGGGCCGTGGCGGCCGCCAAGGGCGGGCATGACGCGATAATGAGTCCCTATCAGTGGGTCTACCTCGACTACTATCAGGGTCCTCCTTCCGAGGAACCGCTCGCCATCGGCGGTTCGAACAGTCTCGCGCGGACCTACGCCTTTGAACCGGTACCCGCGAGCCTTCCGAGCGCAGCTGCAGCCCACATTCTGGGAGGGCAAGCGCAGGTCTGGACGGAGTACATTCCGGGCTTCGAAGGGGTGGCCTACATGACGTTCCCCCGCGCCAGTGCGCTGGCCGAGGTCTTCTGGAGTCCCAGCGAAGGGAAGGAACTGGCCAGTTTCCTGTCCCGGCTGGAGCGGCACGAAGAGCGGCTGCAGGCGGCCGGCGTTTACTACCGCCCGCTTGCCCGCTTGACCAGCTGGCCGGAGACCTCTGGCCGGGTGGTGGCGGAAGCGAAAGAGGCGGTTGTCCATGGGACCGAAGTCAAACGGCGTGAGGACGGGGCTCTGGTCGAATGGAAGAACCCTGAGACGGTCATCTCGTGGCGAGTGCAGCTGCCCACTGCGGGCCGATATCGAGTCTTTCTGGAGGTTGATACTGCTTCCAATTCAGAAGGATCGTTGGAAGCGATCGTGGCGGGAAGTGTGTTGAAATCCCGGGCTCCCTTTTCTGCGCGCGTAGACTTCGGAGCCTTCGAGGTGGCTCAGCCCGGCCCCCGGTTGTTGTTCCTTCGCGGCACAGCGGTCGGCAAGTCGGCTGGCTTCCCCGTCATCAAGAGAATCGAACTGGAGCCAGACCGCTGAGAGCGGATGAAGGACCTGAAGGACCTGAAGGACTTGAAGGACCAAGAGGAATTCTCGTCCTTCAGGTCCCTCAGGTCGTCCCTCAAGTCCTTCGTGTCCTTCAGGTCCTTCGTGTCATTCGTTCAGGACCCCATCGCGGCTCACCACAGTTCGAAATCAGCCAATCGCTGTTGGATTTGCCGCACTGGCTCGTCTGAAACCCCCCGTTAATAGGTTTATTCCCTTGGCACGATGCTTGCTTTACCGGCATATTATGAGAAAACAAGGACTCTTCTGGTCATCTCTGTTGTCTTTATTATTTGCCCTCTGGCTACCAGTCGGGGCGGCGCCGAACGTGAGTGCCCCTGCTTTTGAGAAGATTCTCGGTCACTACTATCAGATTCAGGAGGCACTTGCGCAAGACACGACGGCGGGAGTTGAAAAAGCGGCGCAGGCCATCGTAAGGGTTGCTTCCGAAGCGCAACGGACGAGTGCCAAGAAGGGGCCCGATTACGCGGCGATCAGTCGAGCAGCCACCGGGCTTCAGGGAAAGAGCCTGGAACAGGCCCGACAGCAGTTCTTTGAACTGAGCAAACCAATTATCGCGGAACTGAAGCGGAATCCGGCGATCAAGAAGCAAGCCTATGCTTACAACTGCAGCATGGCCAAGAAGAGCTGGGTCCAGGCTGACAAAGGGATCCGCAATCCCTACTACGGCAAATCCATGCTGAAATGCGGCGAACCGCTGTAAGAGGCCAGATTCAGGCTGAAGGACACGGATGGACACGTACTAGACCGATCCCAGTCCGTGTCAGTCCGTGTCCCTCCGTGTCGAAAAACTCGCAACTGGCCTATTCGCCATCCAGCTTCTGGTCCATGGAAAAGGCCGGTGCCTCGGTCTGAGGTCGGCCGACAACCTTCGCCGGGACTCCGGCCACTGTCGTATGCGGCGGAACGTCATTGAGCACGACGCTGCCGGCTCCGATCTTGGCACCGTCGCCGATCTGGACGTTTCCCAGCACCTTTGCTCCCGCCCCGATCAGAACGCCATGGCCGACCTTGGGATGCCGGTCTCCGGTTTCCTTGCCCGTTCCCCCAAGGGTCACTTCGTGCAGCATGGAGACGTCGTCGCCCACCACGGCCGTCTCGCCGATAACCACGCTGGTCCCGTGATCGATTAGGATTCCCTTTCCCACCCGCGCAGCAGGATGGATGTCGACGCCAAACACTTCTGAGATGCGGTTCTGACAAAAGAAGGCTAGAGCAGGGCGGGCCTGGAGCCACAGCCAGTTCGATACACGATAGGACTGAAGGGCGTGAAACCCTTTGTAGTGAAGAAAAGGCTGAGCAAAGCCGCGGGCCGCGGGGTCCCGCTCCACCACGGCCACGAGATCACATCGAACCGCTTCCTGAATTTCGAGAGACGCGCAAAAGGCTTCATCGATGATTTCGCGGAAGGACATGGCCGAAAAATAGGACGAGGCCAACCTTCCGGCCAGAAGAAAGGACAGGGAGTCTTCGAGAGTTCGATGATTAACCACCGTTGCGTGCAAATAGCTGGCGAGCATCGGTTCGGAGTCCGCCATCGTCAGGACTTCTTCCCGAAGTCTTCCCCATACCCCCTTCGTCTCGCTTGTCTCCACGGTTCATACCTCCTAGCTCAGACTGGCGCGCAGTATCCGCGTTATCTTGTCCGCGTCGATATCCTGCCGCTCCCCGATCGGAAGGGTCCCTCGGTCCGCCAGCCGCCTGGCAACCCGAGCCGGTGTATCAGCCGCGGCCTCGTACGTCGAAAGCCGGGTGGGGATGCCGAGCGATTCGAAAAATGTCTCGGTTCGCCTGACCGCCTCTTCAACGCGCCCGGAGTTGTCGCCTTCCGATATTCCCCAAACTCGCGCGCCATAGCGCAAAAGCTTCTCCGCCTTCCCGGCCGATTGGACGCGCAGCAGATGAGGCAGGACGACCGCCAAGGTCCGAGCATGGTCGATACCATAAAGAGCGGTCAGTTCGTGCCCGATAGTGTGAGTTGCCCAATCCTGAGGAACTCCGTTTCCGATCAAGCCGTTCAAGGCCAGAGTTGCCGTCCACATGAAATTCGCCCGGCTCTCATAGTCTCGGGGATTCGCAAGTGTTACGGGACCTACTTCGATCAGGGTGGACAGGATGGCCTCGGCGAACCGGTCCTGTAACTCTGCTCCCACCGGGTAGGTCATGTATTGCTCGAAGGTGTGAACGAAAGCGTCAACGACTCCGTTGGCGACCTGACGGGTCGGGAGGGAAAAAGTGGTTTCGGGATCCAAAACGGCGAACCGTGGGTAGAGCAGGGGGCTTGAAAAAGCGAGCTTCTCGCCGGTCTCGCGGCGGCTTATTACGGCGAACGGATTAGATTCCGACCCGGTTGCCGGAAGTGTGAGCACCGTGCCTAGCGGGACTGCGGACTGGAGCCCGCGCCCTCCCTTTCGGACAAGCTCCCAGGGATCTCCCGGATGGCGGATGGCGGCCGCGATGAATTTAGTGCCATCCAGCACTGATCCGCCTCCGACCGCCAGAAGCAGGTCCACTTTCTCTGTCCGGGCCTCGTCAACCGCCCGCATGAGTGTCGCATGGTCGGGATTCGGTTCGATTCCTCCGAAGTCGATAACCGGCCTGGTCCCCAAAGCCGCCCGCACCTTGTCATAGACTCCATTCTGCCGGATGCTTCCGCCCCCAAAAGTGATCATCACTCTCGCGTCGCCCGGAACTTCCCTGGAAATGCAGGCGATCTGGCCTTTGCCGAACAGGATCTTGGTCGGGTTCTTGTACTCGAAGTTATACACGGGAAGCCTCCTCAGAATGATCCCTAATAGGAGTATCAGGATCGACCCCAGTGCCGCAAGGGCGGCGCTCAAGCACTAGC
>Ga0105092_10002263_pt1 | contig 10252 bp, 9 predicted proteins | sample PPLLak2March2015_FD_87021 | JGI IMG/M metagenome (GOLD analysis project Ga0105092, IMG submission 87021) | Freshwater sediment microbial communities from Prairie Pothole Lake near Jamestown, North Dakota, USA - PPLs Lake P7 Core (1) Depth... | ecosystem: Environmental > Aquatic > Freshwater >...
CGCCCTGATTTTGAAAATGGGTCTGCAGCTTCCCGATCCCAACAAGGGACGGCTCTACACGTAATCGGGTTGATCTTAACAAACCATGTTTTTCAGACCGTTCAAAAAGGTTTCAGATGCGAGGCGCGCGAGAAATCGACGAGCGGAGGCGTACTCTTTGCAGTACGTTGGAGCGAGGCGATCGAGCGGAACGAAGCAGATGAGCCTTTTTCAACGGTCTGAAGAGGGAGACCATGCAGCCAGCAGCTAATACCGACGCCTTAGATCAACAGTTCAAAGAGTTTATCCAAGCCCTCAAAGGCGCGGTGAACTCGGCCCTGCCGCATCTCAAGGACGATCCTAAAGTCGTCGATAAGGCGATTACGGATTGTAAGGAAATATTGGACGTCGTCATGGAGGGCAACGTTAAAGAGTGGTTGTCGTAGTCTTGTCGCCGGCGAATTTCTAATCGCCAAGTTCCGTATCGACGAGGCGCCTTGATCCTAACGGCGCCTTCGTTGTATCTGAAGCCGGTGTTTCAATTCACAGGAGCATTAAGCATTGAACGTAATCGTCTGCGGTAAGGTGATTCCCGCCAGTTCAGTGACGATCGAGATCGATTCCAACACCAAGCGCATGGTGCGCAAGGGCGTCACCCACGAGCTGGATCCGGCCGCGGCGAGCGCGGTCGAGGAAGGACTGCGCCTGACGGAGAAGCACGGCGGCACGGTGGTCTTGGTCACGATGGGGATCAGCGACGTGACGATCGGTATCCGTAACGCCCTGGCAATGGGAGCGGCTTCCGCCGTCCATATTCTCGATGACGCCGTGGCGGGATCGGACACTCTGGGCACGGCCAAATTATTGGCCGCCGCCATCAAGAAACAAGAATTTGATCTCGTGATCTGCGCGACGGAAAGCAGCGACAGTTATTCCGGCATCGTCCCGGGGCAGATCGCCCACTTCCTCGGCGTTCCGCCGGTGACTTTCGCCAAGGAAATTAACTTGGATGGGAACAAGATTACGATCAAACGTCAGAGCGAAAGCGGCTACGACATCGTGGAATCGACGTTGCCGTCGTTAGTCGCGGTCAGCAGCGGTATCAACGAGCCGCGCTATCCTCAGCTCAAGGGGATCATGGCCGCCAAAAAGAAAGAGATCAAGGTTTACACCGCCGCTGATCTGGGTTTGCCTGCGGACCAGGTGGGTGAGAAAGGCGCGCGAGAGAAGGTTTTAACGATCGGCCGGCCGCCGAAGCGTCAAGCCGGGAAAGTCGTTACTGACGAAGGTGAAGGCGGCAAGCAGATCGTGGATTTTTTGGCTGAAATCAAGGTGATCTAAATGGCGGATGTGATCTGGATATATGCGGAGCTGAGCGACGAGCGGTTGACACCGACCACTCTGGAGATGCTCACCAAGGCCGCGGCAGCGGGCAAAGCAGAGGCCGTGCTGCTCGGTCCCGCGCCGGACGACGCCGCACAGATCTTGGCCAAATACGGCGCCAGCAAAATCTATCGGTCGGCAGATCCGGTTTATCGTGATTACCTGACACTCCCGGCAGCCGAGACCGTTGCCGGGCTTATCCAGAAACATAGTCCAGCGGTCATGCTGTTTGCTTCCAGTTACACTGGACGCGACATCGTCGCCAACTTGAGCGCCAGGCTCGATTGCGGCGCTATCAGCGACGTAGGGGATTTCGATCTAAAAGACGGCTCGGTGGAAGCGACGATTCCTGCGCTCGGGGCCAGTTACCAAAACACCAGTACCTTGGTCAGTCAGGGAACCAAGCTTCTCCTCGTACGACCCAAGTCCTTTGAACCGAAGGTCAATGAACAGCCGGTCTCGATTGAGGAGATCCCGGCGCCTTCAGACGCAGCTCTGCAAAAAGTTCACATGAAGGAGCGCGTGGCGGTGAAGCGCGAGGGACCGCAGTTGGACGGTGCCAAGACGATCATATCAGGCGGCCGCGGGCTCAAAGGCGAAGAGAACTTCGCGATGTTGAAGGATCTGGCGGACGCGCTCGGCGGCGCGGTGGGCGCAACGCGGGCCGCCGTGGACGCAGGTTGGGTTCCCTATGCGATGCAAATCGGACAGACAGGCAAGACCGTCAAGCCGGATCTATATATCGCGTGCGGTATCTCCGGCGCCGTGCAGCACCTTTCGGGCATGAAAACTTCCAAGTTCATCATCTCGATCAATAAGGATCCCGAAGCGCCGATTTTCCAGTATTCCGACTTCGGCGTCGTCGGCGACGTTTTTAAAGTCGTCCCGCAGCTCATCGAAGAAATCAAAAAACGCAAAGGCGCGTAAACGCCCGCGGCGTGTCCGTTCCGATCTCTCTTGCTCCGCGTCTCATTGGACCCGCGAGTCGTATCCGCTCACTGACCTGTCCCTTCTCGGTTGCGGCCATGGCTTGGCCCTAGTAGCCGAGACCGGTTTGCCAAACTTGATCGGCCTCTTCACGATTTTTCAAACCATCAATTTCAACTCGATGCAGCGAAAGATCGTCCGAAACCCTTCTTGTTGTAACGTTCGCTAGGTGGCCTTTGCTGATCAAAAGTCGGGCGTATTCATCGGCTCCGGCTCGGCTGCGAAATGACGCCACGATGAGATGATACGAACCGTCGGGTTGGGGCCGTAGCAAGGTCTCCTGGGTCAGGGAGGGAAGCACCAGATCCTGGCCGGCAAATATCCAATTCAGATTCTCGATTTGAGGGTTGAACTCTTTGATGAGGTCCATGCCGAGAGCGGTATTGGCGCCGTAGACCTCACTGGCGATCTTGAAAATCGTGGCGCCAGAACGAATTGTCATCCGCTGGCCTTCCCATTTGAGATCGACTTTTGCCTTGGCCTCTTGCGGGACGGTTTTTTGATGCGGATTGCGCCCGATTGCTTCAAGGTTTTTTCCGCTCATACCGATGAGCAAGTTGCGCGGATCGATGACGGTTGCCACGACGACGAGAAAGAGAAGTCCCAGTGCCGTCCCAACGCCGGCTCTTACAAAGCGACTTGTCTGTTGCTCAGGAGCGTCTTTGGGCGGTTTGCGGAAGAATGTTTGCCGTTTGGCGGTGGATGCCAGGAGAGCGGGAGGGGGTTGCGCATAAGCGATCTCGACTTCCGATCCCATCCTGAGATCCCGGGCGACTTGCTTGATTATGTCTACGGGAACAATTTTTCGAGACTCCGCGTAGGCGATGAGCAAAGCATTGTCGCAGATGATGTTCATCAGTCGCGGAATCCCCTTCGAATAGGAGGCGATCTGCCGAACCGCGTCACGATGAAACAGACCCTTGCCTTCGTATCCGGCGGTGCGCAGCCGAAAATCGATGTACGGACCCACCTCGTCGTCTTTGAGCGGACCCAGCCGGCATTGAACGGCCACGCGCTGCTTAAGCTGCCGGAGCTTGGGTTGATCGAGTTTCGTTTCAAGCTCGGGTTGGCCCATGAGCACGATCTGAAGCAATTTTTCTTGGTTGGTCTCCAGATTTGAGAGCAGTCTCAGGTTTTCGAGAGTTTCGATGCTTAGGTTTTGGGCTTCGTCGATAAGCATGGCGACGCTATGGCCCTGCTTGCGCTGCTCGATGAGATAGCCGTTGAGCTCTTCAAGCATCGTTACTGGAGTTGTGTTTTTGGGGACCAAGCCCAGATCTCGAAGAGCGACTTGGAGCAATTCGGGAAAGTTTATGTAGGTGTTAAAGATAAAGACCGAATGGACGTTGGTCTCGAAGCTGCGCAGCAGTTTACGCAGCAGCGTCGTCTTACCTGTTCCCACTTCTCCGGTAACAACAATAAAGCCCTTTTTGGCTTCGATCCCATCGCGCAAGGCGGTGTAGGTCTCGACATAGACCGGATTGCTATAAAAGAAACGCGGATCGGGCGTAACACTAAAGGGCGATTCGAGTAATCCAAAATACCTGTTGTAAATCATGCCGGGCCCTTCTTTCGCCGCAGCTTATAGAGTCGTTCGCTTGGCTGAACAGGGAATGAATCTATCCCTGGCATCGCTTTATTTCGTAACTCGGGCCGAGTCAAGAAACGCACAAGAATTTAAATGATATTATTCGTGTCTAAACTTCGAGAACATGACGCAAGCTAGAAATGATTAGACAAAAGTTGCCAATCTTTGATTTATCGTAACAACTATGCGCCAGTGAGTTGTCGGTGTAAGAGTTGATTAGAGTCAAACTTATCCGATCGCTGGGCAACGGGCTAGGGTCTGCAACTGTGGTGGCGAGGTGAGAGTGGGGGAAAGAGCAACTCAGGACGCGAGTATTTGCTTAGCGGTATCTCGGCTCCGGCATGACCCACCGAATTTCCTGGCGACGCGCGGCAAAGGTCTCGAAGCGCGAGCGAGGGTTGAAAACAAGGCGGCGGATTTTTGTTGCGAGAGAAATGCGAGGGTGACTAGGCCGCGGCGCTGTTCGTCTCCAGGGAGACGCCCTGAACGACATAGGCCATGTAGATTGCATCGGCCATGACCCGGCGCATGTTGTTTTTCATCAGCTGGGCGTTGACGCACTCTTCCTGAAGCTCTTTCGTGTTGGCGTATTTTTTTAGAATTTCCTTTCGGATGAGTCCGTGTTCGACATCGACGCCGGCGTGCAGCTTATAGAATTCCAAAGCATCGTCGTCCACCCACGGATAGTGCTTGCGAAACACATCGAGGTCGCGGGCCATGGCGCGGGCGGTATCGTCGCCCTCGGAAACCGCGACGCCGAGCAACCAGGAGGTTTTGAACGCGGCGCTGGCGAAGCTATCGACGGCGAACTTGACGCCGAAAAGCGGCTCGGAGTTGATCACGGTTTCGCGGCTGAGACCGAGAGCTTCGCAGAGCTTGAGCCAGTATTCGGGGTGAGGCTTGCCCGGTTTCCCGATCAGGTCTTCGCCCTCTTCCTCGATGGCCTTCGGAAGCCACATCCGGCGCACCTCGGGGTGAGGGCAATTATAAAGGATCGAGTATTCCTTGGTCGGGACGTTCTTGACGAAGTAATAGCGTTCCTTCGCCCAGCCTCGGAGCTGTGGTTGGGAGCACCTGCCCTCGCGAAACAGGGTGTCCCACGGGTGGGGAGGCCCTTGGTGATCCTTCTTGTTGACTTCGAAAAATGTCTGGATGAATTCATCGGGATCCAATTTTCGTTCGAGCTTGAACACGATGGTTATCTCCTATCGTCCACCCTCACCCTTCCATCTACCTCGTAGGGAGAGGGTGAGAATGGGCATCAAGAAAAAAAATAACATGAATGTAACAAAACGTTCGTATTACTCAGCCTGCGCGTCCTCGCGATAATGGCCGATGGCGTCCATCAGCGGCTTGTCGGACATGACGAAGAATATCGCGGGCTCTTTGGACGTGTTCTCGTGGCGGTGAAAATTCCACAGCGGGACCACGAAGGAGTCGCCTTGTTCCCATTCGTAGCGCTTATCACCAACCGTGCTGACGCCGCTGCCGCGCCACACGTGATAAATCGTCGAGCTCGTATGACGATGGCTCTTGGTCTTTTCTCCGCCCCGGAGCATCTGGATTTGACAAGCCATCGTCGGCAGCGTCGGTCCGCCGGTCAATGGATTGGCGTAATCCAATACGATGCCGTCATAGGGATCGCCAGGCTGTTCGCCCACTTTGCTCAAAGCCCGCTCGGTGTCCGCCCATTTGTAGCAAAAGGCGGGCGGCTGGACTGAATTCGGCTTCATCCAGGCGGGCCGCAGCGCGCCCACGGTCGCAAGCGTGTAGCCTTCGGGTTTCGTCACCGTCTGTTTTCTGCGCGGATCGGGCTCATGAAAATCGGTTTCCAGTAATCTGACCAGGGGCGAGTCCAGTCCATCGAGCCACATCATCGTCTGGCCGCCGTGATTCTCATGGTCGTGCCAGGTCCAGCTCGGCGTCGTGACAAAGTCGCCTTCGCCAATCTCGAAGGATTCGCCTTCAACGATGAGACGCGTGCCGTGGCCCTTCAGAATGAAACGAATCGCGCCGGCCATATGGCGGTGTGACAGCGCATCTTCGCCGGGTTTGAGCATCTGAATATTCAATACCAGCGTGCGCGAGGTGCCGTTCTTGAGCGACGGATTCCACATCTGGATTACGCGCCGGAAAGATACATCCAGGCCGACCACATCGCCGGCTTTTTCCATGGCGGCGAAGAGATCCTTTCCCTTCCAGTGGCAAGGCTCGAACGAAGGTACCGGCTCGCGGTAAACATCGCCCTGAACGTTTTGCCAATAGCCTTTGAAATTCTTACTTTCGAGATCTTGCTCAAAAGCCCTGAGTGCGTCCGACATAAAATGGCCCTCCTGTTAATCGACTTGTAAACCATTTCTGCTCAAGGTTGCAACAGGCTGGCAACGAGCAAACGAATGGAGTATTGGGTTTTGAAACCCATTACTCCATTATTCCATCACTCCAGTACTCCAGTCTTCCTCACTCGATCGGCTTGACGGTGATCATGTTCGTCGTGCCCGCTTGTTGGAGAGGCAGCCCGGCAGTGATGGCGACTAAATCGCCTCGCTTGACGAACCCGAGCTTCAACGCCTTTTTCTGGGCGTCCCGCAACATCGCATCCGTGCTATAAAAAGCCGGAACTCCGACTGGGTAAACACCCCAAACGAGGCAAAGAGTCTTCAACGTTAGCGTTTCCGGAGTGAAGGCGATGATTGGATGTTGCGGGCGATATCGGGCGATCATCCGGGCCGTGCTACCGGAAGACGTGGGTATAAGAAACGCTTCCACTTTGAGATCGCGCGCCAGCGAGATGGCGGCGAAACTGATCGCCTCGGGCACACTCTTTGTTTGGCCGATCGATTGATATCGCGGCTCTAGGATTGTCTCTGTTTCTTCGGCGACCTCGGCCATAGTCTTCACCGCCTCAATGGGATAATCGCCGGCGGCGGACTCTTCCGAAAGCATCAGAGCATCGGTGCCGTCCAGAATCGCGTTGGCGATATCCGCGACCTCGGCGCGGGTTGGTCGCGGATTCTGAACCATGGAGCGCAACATCTGTGTTGCCGTGATGACGGGTTTGCCTAGAACGTTTGCCTTCCGAATCATCATCTTCTGCATCGCCGGAATTTTTTCCGGCGCGATTTCCAGGCCGAGATCGCCGCGCGCCACCATGATCCCGTCAACTTCCTTGAGAATGCTGTCGATATGATCGAGGGCTTCATGTTTCTCAATCTTGGCGATGATCGGGACCGAAGCGCCGCGTTTTTTCATCTCCCGCCGCGCGTAGACGATGTCGTCGCTGTTACGGACGAAGGAAAGGGCAATCATATCGACTTTGTGCTCAATGCCGAACGCAAGGTCCTTTTTGTCGCGGGTCGTTAGAGCTCGAATGTTAAGGCTGCTTTGCGGAAAGTGAATGCCTTTGTGCGAACCGAGAATGCCGCCAACCACGACCCGGCAAGTAACAGTTTGCTTTCCAACCTTTACTACTTCTAGCTCGATCTCCCCATCGCCGAGCAAAATCGGATCGCCTTTCTTCACCGACTTGGTGAGACCCTTGTAGTTGACGAAAATCATCTCTTCATTGCCGACCATCTCGCGAGTGGTCAATACTAAAGGCTGGCGGCTCCTGAGGCGGACGTGATTGCCTTCCACGGCGCCGATGCGGATCTTGGGGCCCGGAAGGTCTTGTAAAATCGCCACAGGCCGGTCGAGTTTCTTTTCGAGCCGGCGAATCATGCGGATAACGCGTCGATGAAACGCATAGTCGCCGTGGCTGAAGTTGAGGCGAGCCACGTTCATACCGGCGCGGATAAGCTGCTTGAGAACTTTCTCGGAGGCACTAGCGGGTCCGATAGTGCAGACAATTTTCGTTTTTCGCATTTTGGTTAATCCTACACGAGCGCAAAGCGAGGAAAGGGAGTGGAATACTGGAATAATGAAATGATGGAGTATTTGAATGTTAAAGTAAAGGAAGGCGGAGGTTGATAGTGACTCATTTTGACTCCAGATCCTTCACGTTGTTCAGGATGACTTCAAGTGTCATTCTGAGCAGAAGCGAAGAATCTTTCCTTGTCTGATTTTGGCTTGAACGGCTACAGATTCGTCAAAGTGAGTCACTACCGGAGGTTTGTTACATTCCTGCTCCCGTGCGCTTGAGCCGCGGATCGAGAATATCGCGGAGGCCGTCGCCGAGCAGATTGATGCCGAGAACCGTGACAAAGATGCACAGACCGGGGAAGAGCGGCAGCCACCACGCGGTGCTGATGTAGATACGCGCATCGGCGAGCATTGTGCCCCAGGTTGGGATTTCGGGTGGAACCCCGACGCCGAGAAAACTGAGACTGGCTTCGGCGATAATGGCCGATGCCATGGCAAAGGTGCCGATGACTAAAGAGGTCTGAATCACGTTCGGAATGATATGGCGCAGGATAATTTGCGCGTTGCGTGCTCCCAGACATTGAGACGCGACCACGAATTCGCGCGTTCGCAAGGTCAGTGTCTGCCCACGGACCACGCGACAATAAGGAATCCAGCGTTGGACCACCAGAGCTAGGATCAAATTAAACAGGCCCTGGCCGAGAAACGCCATAATGGTGATGCCGAGCAACAGCGGCGGGAAAGCCCACACGACCTCGACCAACTTCTGAATGATGAAGTCGGTCTTGCCGCCGAAGTAGCCAGAGATCGCGCCGAGACTGATACCGATGAGTCCTGAGACAAACACCACGGCAAACGCCACCAAGAGCGACACCCGCGCGCCGTAAATCACCCGGCTGAAAACGTCGCGTCCCAGGTTGTCGGTGCCCAAGACGTGAGAAGAGCCGACGCCTTGGGGGGCTTTTGTCATTGCCGTGAGCTCCTGCTTGTTTGGATTATGCGGCGCGAGGGCCGGGCCGAGGACACCCACCGCAATGAAAGTGAGCACGATCAGGCCACCCGTAAAGGCTTTCACATGCAGCCGCGGCAGCCGTCGGGCCACCCGGCCGGGAGTGCTTTCAGTAGCGGATTCGAGGGTCAATGATTCCATAAAGACCGTCAATGATCAGGTTGATAATGACGAAAGCCGCCGTGTAAGTCAGGACGATACCCGTGACCAGGGGATAATCTCGGGAATTGAGAGCCGTGATCAGTAGACTGCCGCTGCCGGGCCACGCAAAGACGGTTTCAACGATAATCGAGCCGCTCAGCAAGGTGCCAAGCTCGAGCCCAACCACGGTGATGACTGGGATCAGAGCGTTGGTGGTGACGTGGCGCCACACGATATTTTTTTCGGCGAGCCCCTTGGCGCGTGCGGTCACAACGTAGTCTTCGTTCATGACCTCCAGCACCGAAGAGCGAGTGACGCGCATCAAAATTCCCAGCATATTCACACCGAGGGCCAAGGCCGGCAGGCAAATATGGGTCAGCGCGTCCCATACCGCTGGCCAATTCTTCTGGAGCAGGCTGTCGAGCAGGTAGAAGCCGGTGATTTCCGGCCCGGCGATACCGTAGGTGCTCCGGCCGGAAGTGGGGAGCAGGTTAAGAACACCCGCCAGCAGGAGAATCAACATAATGCCGAGCCAGAAACTCGGCATGCTGATACCAAAGAGACCGCACGTCGTTCCAACATTATCCAACCACGAATTTGGCCTGGAGCCGGCCCAGACGCCTAACGGAATGGCCAAAAGGATGGCAATGATGATCGAGAAGATCGCCAGCTCGATAGTCGCCGGAAGTCGCGCCTTGATGACCTGGCTCACCGGCTCGGCGTATTTGAACGACTTGCCAAACTCTCCCGTGACTGTCGAGGCCACGAATTTCAAGTATTGAATGTAAAGAGGGCGGTCCAGTCCCCACCTTTCCCTGGCCGTCGCTACGTCGGCGGCGTTGGTCTCCTCGCCTAAAAGCATAAGCGTTGGATCGCCCGGCGCTGCATGGATCAATAGAAATACGAGGAGGCTTATCAGCAGTAATACGGGTGCGGTTCCCGCAAGCCGTTTAAGTAGGTAGGTTGCCATTCTAGCGCAGTTGACGAAGAGCTAAACAGATATTCGTCATCTCTCCGGCGTGTTGTCAAATGATCGCTGAATGAGATAGCGCGTCACTGCTTGGGCGGACAGAGGGCGGTGAGAACCGCGGGTTTTTCCAGCGGCGATTTTTCCGACGAAAATGGATGATGCGGTGACGCTTCGCCTCGCGCCGGATTAGCGCCGCATCTTCATATCGATGGCGTAAATGCGCGCATCCGGGAGCGGTTTGTACTCGACCTTGTTGGATAATCCCCAGAGCAGTTTATGGCGCCACATAAAGCATGCCGGGGCTTCCTCGGTCAGCAGGCTCATCGCCTGGGAC
>Ga0105092_10002264_pt1 | contig 10250 bp, 6 predicted proteins | sample PPLLak2March2015_FD_87021 | JGI IMG/M metagenome (GOLD analysis project Ga0105092, IMG submission 87021) | Freshwater sediment microbial communities from Prairie Pothole Lake near Jamestown, North Dakota, USA - PPLs Lake P7 Core (1) Depth... | ecosystem: Environmental > Aquatic > Freshwater >...
CACCGCTTCAGCAACTGCATCAAGAGAACCAGCAATCGCGTTTGGAGAAGCATGGTGGTCGATCAGCGCAGTCGTCCCATGCCGGATCGCATCGACCAGACATACCAGAGCAGAAAGCTTAACTTCTTCAAGATCCAGAGATTTGTCTAACCGCCACCACAATTTTTCCAGGATTTCAGGAAAGTCTTTCGGCGCTGTCCCTGGGATCGACATACCCCTCGAGAATGCGCCGTAAAAGTGGGTGTGGGCACAGGTATTTCCAGGCATGATGAACTGGCCTTTTGCATCCAGCCGTTCCTCATCCCGATACCGGTCTACCAGCTTTTCCTGCGGACCAATCTTAGATATGAACCCATCTTTGATGTAGACAGCATGTCCGGTAAGCAGTTGGTTCGGTTCTTCCCAGGTAACAATCGTTCCATTTGTAATCAACATAATTTTTGCCTGTCAGGTTTTCTTAGATTCCGCCCTCTTCGATTTGTGCATCGGTCGAGGCGAATGCCTCGACAATCATTTCTTGCTCGGCTGTCTCCACAGCCCCTGGAATATACTGCCTTATCCACGATACAGCCCGTTCCCCACTGTACCCGAACACACGCCTTGCAAGGCAAGCAGCAAATAAACCTGTCCTTCCAACCCCGGCATAGCAGTGAATGACGATGTTCTTCCCCGATTTCGCGGCCTGATAGGCCTTCTCTACCGCCTGTTCCAGTGCACCGGCCTCCGGAACATTGTAATCGGGTATCGGAAGTGCGATTACATCCCAACCGGTTTCCCTGTATAAAGATAATAAATCTCGCTTCGCACGCAGCATGGTTTCTTCGTAGTCAGCGAGCAGGACAACCGCCTTGATGTTCGCCTGAAGATACTCATCCCACAAGCGTTCTCCAGGATCACGCTTGCTGAAAGGCATTGGGCTTCGAAAGATTTTTCCAGGCAGTAGAAGGGGTAATTCAATGAGCGGCATATTTATGAACAATCAATCGAACTGCGTGGGACGCGCCGGGTCTTGATAGGCAGCAAATGCATCAGCGATCACGCGCGGGTTGGTACGGTTAGGGGAAAGTACCCCGGGGATTTCTTCCGGACCAAAAAACCCGACCTCTGAAGTCTCGACACTGGGCGTTGCTTTCCCATCCAGGACATCGCACAAGAAAACAACCTTGAACGCGTGGAACAATTCCAGCGGACCGGTCCGGTTGGCATCATACACACCCACCACTTTTTTCGCTTTTACTTTGAAACCGGCTTCTTCCCAAACTTCACGCTCCGCCGATTCGGAGGGTACATCCCCCACATCTGCCCAACCCCCAGGCATACACCAGCCGCTGTCAGAGATTTCACGTACCATAAGCAGCTTGCCGTCCTGGAAAACCGCCCCACGTACGTCGATCCGCGGCGTAGCATACCCAACCGGCGTTTGAAATGCGTCTAATATAGGGGCGTACTCCACCTTTCCATTTTCATTCACCATCTCAGCTGCAATCTCCAGCAGCCGTTGATAACGTTCGTGCTGGAAATGGTTATCAGCATAATGATCGCCAATCTGGGCTATTGCCTGTATCTCCCTGGCCCACGCCAACCATTTTGGCGGCTTTGATTCTGTCATATTCCTCCCACGTTCAACAGTTTTAGGATAAAAAGTACAAGAATTCTAACATGAAAAGGTGTTTACAAACCCGGAGAGCGGGCAGGCAGCGTGAAGACGCGGAGCATCTTTACGAGATAGACGGAATCAATACGATAAAGGAGCGACGAATTGGGGGATTTGTCACGATGCAGGAATTAATCGAGTACAATCAGAATCTGGAGGGAGTATGGCAGTACAGTTAAAAACTATCCACAGGTTTGTGGTCAGCCAATCTGTTTATCCGCTGGTGCTTTCGACCCTGCTGGCATTGGGAATCCTGGCTGGGCGAATCTTTCTGGCGAGGACATGGAACCACGCAAACCTGGTCTGGAATCTTTTTCTTGCCTGGATACCTTACGTGTGCAGCCTTGCCGCTTATGCGATTTATCAGCTCAACCCAAAGCAGTGGCTTCTCCTGGTTCCGATTACAGCGATCTGGCTGCTCTTTTTCCCCAACGCTCCCTATATCATTACTGATTTCCTGCACCTTCAAGAGCGCCCTCCGATTCCCCTCTGGTACGATATCGGTTTGATCGCTACCTTTGCCTGGACCGGCTTTTTCCTGGGTATCGTCTCCTTGCGTACCATGCAGTTCATTGTAAAAAAATACCTGGGCGGGATCGTGGGCTGGGTCTTTGCAGTGAGCGCCCTGCTGTTAAGTGGTTTGGGTATTTACCTTGGACGGTTCGGCCGTTTCAACAGTTGGGATATGTTCTTCAGCCCTATTTCTGTGCTGAGGGATATCCTGGAACGCTTTTCGTCTGCGTACAGCATCCTCCACCTGATCGCCTTTACATCAATCTTTACCGGAGTCCTGTTTGTAACCTACCTGATGTTTGTCTCTATTCGAAGCCTGGAGACGAAGAAAGACCACCGCCTGGCTGCTGAGGACAGCAGCCAGAATCCGTAGAATTACGAATTGAAACTTGTTCCAGATCTTTCCAAACTTAAGGGGATCACAGTCTTGTACTTTTTGCTTTCTCGATGACTTCCGCGGCAATATCGAACCGGTTGAAGGCTGGCATCAGATATACCCCATTAGCCCACGACCGCATTTCCTGAACCAGCTCCAGAGCAATATTTACGCCCTCCTTAGGAGCGGCATCTCCTGCCCGCCTCAAGCGATCCAGGTAATCTTCAGATATGTCAATACCGGGTACTTCATTATTTAAAAAGGCAGCATGCCGCGGGCCGTACAGCGGCAGCAGCCCTGCCAGCACCGGTACCGAGAGCGGTCCATACTGGTCTTCATAGCGCTTCAAAAAAGCACCGGCATCTTTCGGATTAAATACAGGCTGTGTTAAGGCAAAATCCGCACCTGCCTGCAGTTTTCGTCGCAAGTTTTTCATCTCTCGCTCGGGATCCTGCGGAGTCAGGTTAAGCGCGCAGCCTGCATAGAATGACGTTGGCTGGCCGATATCTGCGCCTGCGTGATCGACCCCTGCATTAAAGCTTCGTTTAATTAGCTTTATCAATCCCGAAGGCACCAGGTCGTAGTTATCCATCGCTTCCGGATAATCACCAATCGCAGTCGGGTCGCCCATGACTACAAAGATGTTCCTGATCCCCAAGGCATGCGCGGCCAAAAGGTCTCCCTGAACCCGCAGCATATTACGCCCGCGGGTTGGGAAATGCAGCACCGTTTCGATCCCAAACTCACGTTGGATAATGCCACACACAGCCCAAGGACTCATCCGCATTCTCGCCATTGGGCTGTCGGCAACGTTGATCACGTCTGCTCCTGCTTCTGTCAGGAGGCTTGCTCCGGCGATCAGTTTGTGAGCTGAGAGGCCGCGCGGCGGGTCCATTTCCACGGCAACGACAAACTTTCCGGCATTCAATTTTTGTGCAAACCTTGTAGGCGGCTCGGCAGTTTCCCAACGATCATCTACCTCAGAAGCTCCAGCTCCTTCGATTACCGGCTCAGCACACCCATCTGATGCCTTATCTAAAGCCGCCCGCATCGCAGCGATATGAGAAGGCGTGGTACCGCAGCAGCCACCGATCAACACAGCACCCGCTTCACAAAATGAACGCGCGTATTCGCCGAAGTAATCGGGGTTTGCCGGATACATAATTCGCCCGCCCACCTGCTCCGGCCAGCCGGCATTTGGCATTGCCGATAGTTTCTCATTCGGTACTGCATGCCGCATCGCCTTCAGGATTCGCATGATCTGAGCCGGCCCCCCTCCACAGTTGACTCCTACCACATTCGCTCCTGATTCGGACAGCAAACGAGCCACTTGAGCCGGAGCATCACCCAGCATTGTCCGGTCGTCGCGTGTGAAAGTCATCGAGACAACGACGGGAAGATCACAAACCTGCCTGGCTGCAGCGACCGCCTCACGCGCTTCGTGCAAATCACTGAAAGTCTCCAGGATGATCAGGTCCACGCCCGCTTCGACCTGTGCCTCGATCTGCTCACAAAAAGCAGATCGGGCTTCCTCGGGCTGAACCCTCCCAAAAGGCGCCAGCCTGACCCCCAGCGGGCCGGCATCTCCAGCGATCAATACATCCTTGTTCAACGCATAAACGATTTGCTTGAGGAGATGAACACCAGCCTGGTTGATCTCCTTAACTTTCCCCTCCAGCCCATGGTATGCCAATTTGTAACGGTTTGCTCCGAAAGTATTGGTCTGGATCACCTGAGAGCCGGCTTCGATATAAGCCCGGTGGATCTCTGCGACAAGCCCAGGGTTCGTCATATTCAGCTCATCAAAACACTGCTCGAAACCGATCCCACGGGCATTGAGCATTGTACCCATTGCTCCATCGCCGAGGATTGGGAGGGAGGAGGAAGAGAGGAGATCGAGGAATGAAACTTTCATATATATATCTCTAGTAGGTGTTGACAATTTTTAGCAAGAAACCAGGAAGGAAAGAAGGCAGGAAAAATGCAATAATTGTTTCTACCATTCCGTGTTCATCCCGTCAATCCGTGTCCCGCCTAATTTCTAACCCGCAATTCCTAACTCTTCAGCAACTGTGCTACCCTGCCCTCGCCAAGGCTAAAATACTTCGCTTCAGGATGGTGCACGATGATTGCAGCAGTCGACTGCTCAGGAACGAGCTGGTAGGCTGACGTCAGGCTCATCCCCAACTCCTTTTCAGCTGGCAGCAGGTCGAACACCTTGCGGTGATCCTCCAGCTCAGGGATCGCCGGGTAGCCCCAGGAGTAGCGCTTGCCCTGACCTTCCGCCAACCCCAACTCCCGCCGGACATGCCGGTGCAGGTACTCCGCAGAAGCCTCAGCCGTCTGAACCGCCAATCCGTGGGTGAAGTATGCTTCCGAATAATCACCTGCATTTTGCATTGCATCGAAGCGGCGCGTGGCTTCCTCACCCACCGTTACAACCTGGAAAGCCACAACATCCATCCGGTCACTGCCTGCAGGGGCAAAATAATCTGCCAGGGAGAGATGATCTCCACGGCTTTGGCGTGGAAAGCAGAAGCGGGACAATTCTCGGGGTTTTCCGCTCTCGAGAGAATCCGGATCATAAACGATCAGGTCATCCCCGTGTGACTGGGCTGGCCAGTACCCATAAACACCGCGCGGTCTTAACCAGCTCTCTCGCAGCGCCTGGCGCTGCATACGCTCCAGCCTGGCCTCGAAATCAGCTTTTAGTCGCTCCCACTCATCACCATGGGAATTTTTCGCGCCCCAGGAGAGGCGGAACAGCTCATTTTTCGCCAGGTGCTGGAAAACGAGCTGCAACGGCATCTCTCGTACGACTCTCGGACCCCAATGTGGAGGCCGAGGGATAAACTCGGCAGACCTTGTGTTTGAACGGGTACGATCTTCATCCTTGCTGCGAATCCCGGCATCTCGCTCCATTTCGCGGCTGGCATCTTTGTGAAGCTGCTCCAGCAAAGCCGGGCGGCGTTCTGCATCAATCAAGGTATCCATAACAGAAAGCCCTTCGAAGGCATCCTTGCAGTAGAAAACGCCTGGTTCATACGGCTCACCCGCTTCTGTGTAGAAGATGCGCCAGCCAAACCGCCGGTTGATCGCTGCGCCGCCGACCAGGACCGGAATACGAAGCCCACGGCGCTGAAGTTCATTAACAATCAGCGGCATCTGCTTGCTGGTGTTCACCAGTAAGGCGCTCAATCCGATGGCATCCGCATGTTCCTCTACCGCTTTTTGGATGATCGTTTCGGCGGGTACCTGTTTGCCCAAATCGACTACACTGTAGCCGTTGTTCGAGAGAATCGTCTTCACCAGATTCTTCCCAATATCGTGTACATCTCCATAAACCGTTGCAATAACCACCTTACCCTTACTGGTTCCTTCCTTCCGCTCCAGGTAGCCTTCAAGATGAGCGACTGCCTTTTTCATTACTTCTGCTGACTGGAGCACGAAGGGCAAGATCAGCTCGCCAGCACCAAACCGGTCGCCGACTTCCTTCATAGCAGGCAGAAGCACCGTGTTTAGCACAACGACAGCAGTTTCATGCTTCGTTTTACCGTTTCGCGAAATGATCTCGTCGATATCCGCTTCGACCCCTTCTTTATGGCGGTGGAGAATACGCCACTGCAGCCGTTCTTCTGGCGTCAGCCCGGCAGTCGGGTCTGCTTTTGGCTGGTCATCCCCTGCTGGTACTGTTTTCTTTTCATAATAAGCGATGAAGTTTTGAAGCGCCTCCGGGTTCCGGTTGAAGATCAAGTCTTCTGAAAGCCTGCGTTCCTCTTCCTTGATCTCAGCGTAGGGTGTAATCTGAGCAGGGTTAACAATCGCCATATCCAGCCCATGCTGGACTGCGTGGTAGAGCATCACGCTGTTCAACACCGGGCGAGCCGCACCTGATAAACCAAAGGAAACATTGCTAACCCCCAGGGATGTGAGAACACCAGGAAGATTCTCTTTAATCAATCGGATACCTTCCAATGTTTCGATCGCAGATCCGGCAAACTCCGGATCGCCGGTTGCAAGTGTGAAGGTAAGCGTATCGTAAACAAGGTCCCATGGACGCAGACCATATTGGCCCACAGCAATATCATAGATGCGCCGGGCGACCTCCAGCTTCTTCTCGGCAGTCTTCGCCATTCCGTTTTCGTCAATTGTCAGGCAAATGACTGCTGCGTTGTGCGCTTTTGCCAAAGCAAAAACACGCTCAGCTTTCGCTGGTCCGCTCTCCAGGTGTGTAGAATTCAACATACAGCGCCCAGGAGCAATTTTTAGAGCAGCCTCCATCACTTCCGGCTCGGTAGTATCGATCACCAGCGGGAGTTCCACGCCCGACGCCAGCTTCTTGACCACGTTCCGCATCAGCACAGCTTCATCAGACCGTTCGGTGACCGCGACCGATATATCCAGGGCATGTGCACCGCCATCCATCTGCTCCCGCCCCAGTTCCAGGATGGAATCGTAATCTTCTTCCAGGAGAAGTCGTTTGAACTTCCGGCTCCCTTGTGCGTTGCAGCGCTCGCCTAGCAGCATGGGTGGGGGCTCTTGCCGCATTGGGATGGCTCGGACTGCAGAAGATAACTGCGGAGGGAGCTGTTCTGGGCGTGCAGATTGAGCCCTGACATCCAGGCGGTCGATCAGTGCTTTCAGGTGAGCCGGGGTCGTCCCGCAGCAGCCTCCCACCACACTGATCTTATTCTTCTCGACGAACTCAGCCATCGCCTCTGCAAATGGTTCAGGTTCAAGAGGATAAACGGCCTCACCGTCTACATTCAATGGCAGCCCAGCATTTGGAATACAGGAGACTGGCAGCGGAGAATTCTCACCAAGAAAGCGGATCGGTTCGCGCATATGCTCTGGCCCAGTTGAGCAGTTCAGGCCGATCACATCGATCCCCAGGCTTTCCAGGATAACAAGAGCAGCAGCAATATCAGTCCCCAGAAGCATACGCCCGGTCGTATCCAGTGTGACCTGGGCTTGAATAGGGAGATGTACTCCAGTTTCATCAAATGCCTGGTGAATACCCGCAATTGCAGCACGCACCTCGAGAATATCCTGTGAGGTTTCCACAATGATCAGATCGACTCCCCCCTGTATCAAACCAACGGATTGCTCGCGAAAAACGTCTGCCAGCTCATCAAAGGTTACATTCGAAAGCTCCGGGTCATCTGCCGATGGCAGCTTTCCGGAAGGACCGATCGAACCGGCGACAAACCGAGGCTTCTCAGGTGTGGAATATTCATCCGCAAGCCTTTTTGCAAGGGCTGCCGCAGCCTGATTAATCTCGATAACCCTGTCGGATAAACCGTACTCTGCCATGGTGATCCGGTTCGAGCGGAATGTATCCGTTTCGATTACATCAACACCGGTCTCCAGGAAGGAACGGTGTACTTTTTCCACTGCTTCCGGATAACTGATGACGAGATAATCGTTGCAGCCAAAATACTGCTCTCCGCCAAATTGATCTGCGCTAAGCTGCTGGCTTTGCAGATTCGTCCCCATTGCCCCGTCAAAGATCATGACGTGTTTCTGTAGTTCGTCCAAGTACCGCCGGTTTATAACGCTGTTCAGCATAATTCCCTCTCTAAATTGCCTTGTTTAACGAAAAACCTCTCTGGAAAGAGAGGCGGCAATTCTTTGCATTCGATCTCTCATCTTCCAGTCCGCTCCTACGAGCTTCCTGCCGGAATTGGCACCTGAACCATCAGGTTGTCGAGGTTTCGCAGGGCCGATCCCTCCACCTCTCTGGATGAGCAGACAGGCATAAACCTGCCATTTCATATATAGTTTGTGAGTTTATCATATACGAGGACGACTGTCAAACCAAATGTTGACATATATCACTAAAAAACACCAGCATTATCCGCTACAATATCTTCTAACAGCGACCCGCTGATTATTAGATTAATAAAATTGGTAGCCACAAGAAATCGGTGCAGGGGGTGTAGGATACAAACTCGGTCTCATACACTCACGCTCCGGTTTCTAAATTATTGCTGAATTGTTATCGTTATGATAAGGAGTTACAACATGATAGTCACCGGTATATCCCACGCACCAGCCCGTTTGCACGAGCGCACATACCTGCCATCAACTGAGCTGGTTTATCTGGCCACAAAAGCCCTACGCGAATACAAAGCCAAACATCTGGTAACGAGCCTATCCCTCGGTTGGGAGCAGGCTCTCGCAAAGGCTGCTGTGGAGTTGAAAGTTCCCTTTACGGTGGCTATCCCTTATCCTGGACGTGACCGTGTCCTGCGGCGTGATGCTCAGGCACTTTATCATGAACTTCTTTCAAAGGCTGATGAAGTTTACCAGGTCTCTGAAGAGTATGACGATTCATCCATGTACGAAGCTCACTGCTGGCGAGTGGATTGTTCCGACCAGGTGATTGCCCTGTGGGATTACGAGTTCCGCGGCGACTGCTTCGATGTCATCAAATATGCGCTGGATCACGACCGAACGGTGACGAACCTGTGGGAAGATTGGCGCCATTTATATATGCTCCGCAAAAACCAGACAACCTATACGAGCTACGGCGACCGTACACGCGGCGCACAGGTCTATCCATAAAATATTCATTCTTGAAAAATCCTCAAGAGAAAACAAAAAGCAAGGAAATTGTCCCTTGCTTTTTGTTTTCTCCTGTTCTTAAAAGGGGCATCAGACGGCATCCCAGGGTGCCATCGACGACCGGTTCTCTTCCATAGAACGATGAATCTCATCCCGCAGGTCCGGAAGAAGATCGCCAACTGCAGACAAGAGGCCGAAGCAGCCGGCAATCATCATGTCTCCGAACGGAACTGCAAAATAAGGTTTTACCGATTGAGCAGCATACATCATGCCCCGCCGCGGTCCGGTGACGGCCGCATCCAGTTTACCATCAACGAATGACAGCGGCTCCGGATTGTAAACCAGAGCACCGTGCCCATGATCACCGAACACATCCTGGTGTACGAGGCTGCTCTTTGCCAAACCGTAGAGTAAATTTTCCAGCTTAACGAGGTCGATAAGCCCGGTATGGTGTTCGAACACGCCCTCAATGCCTTCACTCCCCAGCCGGAACGCAAGCGTGTGAAAATTTCCGACATTGGCAATGATAAGCTGGTCACGGGCTGCTAACACCGGATCGTAGGTAGCCCCAAGCACGGCTGCGGGAGCGGTATCCATAACGACCAGGGGAGCATCCACATCTTTAGCGGAATCGACAACTGCCTGTAGACGAGTCATGATCCCTGGGACTTCACCTGCTTCATAAGCGAAAGCACTCAACTGCCGGCGTGTACCTTCTCCGGCATGAACGCGTAAGCGCTCGTCGAGGTAATCGAATCGGAACTGCCGATCCGATACATCCGGAGGAGCATTGCCGTGATCGAAGACAGCCACAGCGACTGCAGAAAGATCGTCCAGGGAAACACCAAACGATTCGAAAGCCCGTCGAATGGCTGGGAAATCGAAATCCCGCAGTTCGATCCGGAAAATATCACCGGCAAGCGCGGCTGCCTCATCATCACCGATGACCTGGATACCCATTTCTCGCACTGCCTCCAAATCGTCATTAAAGGAACGAGCAGCCTCAGGGGTGGCAAACACAGGAAGACCCTTACGGACGTGATCTTCTGCAGCCCACTGGCTCGGCCCGCCCCCCATGATCACCCCGTGAAGCAAGATCGGCAGTTCCCTTCGAGTCGCTTCTTTGATCCTGCGGTTCAC
>Ga0105092_10002265_pt1 | contig 10249 bp, 9 predicted proteins | sample PPLLak2March2015_FD_87021 | JGI IMG/M metagenome (GOLD analysis project Ga0105092, IMG submission 87021) | Freshwater sediment microbial communities from Prairie Pothole Lake near Jamestown, North Dakota, USA - PPLs Lake P7 Core (1) Depth... | ecosystem: Environmental > Aquatic > Freshwater >...
GGTCAGCCGGTCCAGCGGCTTGATCGTCATGACTTCGATCTCGAACAGGAGGTCGTCCCGGCAAACGTCGGCGACGGTTGGAACAACCACCCGCGGATCGAAGCCCGCTTCCTCGGTGGCCTGTTCGAAAGCCGGCGCGTATTCCGCCTTCTTGAGGAAGGCCACGCATTGGGACACGTTCGAGAACTTGTGTTCGCGGGCGGCCAACAGCTCACGCACGACGTGGAGCGTGAACCGAATCTGCTCCAGCGGGTCATCGCGGTGGACGGTCAGTCCCTCGCGATCGATGCTCGCGGTTCCCGAGACATAAACACGGCTGGTCGTAGAGTCTCGCAACTCGACAGCGCGAGAGAAAAAGGACCCGTAATCGTACGCTTCGCACTGCAGAGGGCTCTCGAGCATTTGCATCCGAACACATCCGTCTTCGCGACCGGCGACGGCTAGCAAGTCCATCATACACTCGTGACCGAGAGGGCTGCGTCCCTGGATACCGGTGCTCGCTGGGAGCCAGAGGGACTGGTTCCCGCCAATCAGACCGACTTCCCGGAAGACCTCCCGACGGGCGGCATTGAACTCGTCGTACCAGGACAACAGGCGCGGAAGGTAAATCCAGGTGCGGGCAACATCCCGGTAATTGAAGCCATAGCCGGAAAGGACCTGTGCCGCCTGGCGAAACATCGAGGCCGCCTCGGCTTGGCGCGATGCGAGAGGCGTACCGTTCACGACCGGGCCAAGCGAAGCCACCGAACCGTAGGAGACTCCCTGGTAGGTGAACTTCCTACCCACGGCTTTAGAGCCGAGATACATGGTCCGAACCCCGGGCTTCTCAGCGGACTGGATGGCCCAAACCTGGATCCCTGCCACAGAGCCTCCGGCCACCGGTACGGCGCCTATGAAGGACAGGGTCCCCTGCTCTTCCAAGCCGCGGGCGGCGTACGCCCTGGAGCGAGTAGCCGCGATCTCAGCGAAACTGTCGGTTAAGGCGTAGCAGCGCTCGTTCACCACCTCGGCACCGAGATTTGCGACCAACTCGGTGATCCTGTCGTAAATCTGCTCGATCGTTTCCGGGACGGTCCCGGCGACCGGCAGAAAGGTCATGAACAGCTCCTTCATCTCCGGTTGGGGGCACTCCATGACGCACAAATCGCGGCCCATGTATCGGGGAAATCCAGCGTCGCTATCGCGGCCTGCAAAGTCAGTCTTCATCAATTGCCCTACCTGTGTGTGGTCATCTCCTGTGGGGCTGCAAAAGGGGGGATGGACTGGACGGTCCGGGTGCGGCATCCAGAACAGCCGAGCAACCACTTCTCGACCACCGCGGGAGCATAGACGAAATCGGGTCGGAAAATCAAGCTTAAGGCCCCGCCAGCACAGGCGATACGACAGACGTCAGGTATCAATTGACAAGTCAGCAACTCTGGTGATCTCTTAACAGTGAGGTGAAAAATGAAGAGGTTTATCATCGCGATGACGATTATTTCCGGTCTTCCGTTCCTGAATGCTCAACCGTTGCCCGACTTCTACAAGAAAGTGGATCGGGTCCTCTGGGTCGTGGACGACCTTGACCCGGTGATCGCCGGCTGGAGAGCGCTCGGATTTCAATCGATTGAGGTGATGGGAGAGGCGGCCATGACCGAAACCTACATGGGCCGCAGCTCCGACAACCGGGTCCGGCTGGCCGCCGCCCGGCTGGGCTCAGCGACGATCAACTGGATCCAGCCCCTTTCGGCCGACAACGCTTACGCCGGCTACAGGTCGAAACACGGCAACGGCGTGTTCAGTCTCGTCCATCGCGTCCCGTCTTTGAAGGATCTCGATACGGAAATCGCCCGGCTAAAGGCAGCCGGTGTGGAAGTCCTGGCGCGTGGTTCTGTTGGAGAAGGTGGCGAGGTCTCATACGTCTTTTTCGACACGGAAGCCCAAGGCAAGTACGTGCTCGGACTGATCTACTTCCCCGAGTCGATGCAGATCGATCCGCCGCCTCAGGCGCCCGGCACGCTGAAGCTGTCGCAGTACGCGTTTGTCGTGAAGGACCTGGATGCAATCTCGGCCTTCTGGCAAAAACTGGGTTTCCCGGCCATGACGTTCACACAGGGAGGCCTGCGAGATCTCAAGCACAGGGGGCAACCAGGGCTGTTCGATCAGAGACTCGGGTGGCAACGACAGGGCGACATCGTCTACGAGTGGATCAAACCTGTCAAAGGCCCAACCGTGTACGACGAGCACCTTCAGAAAGCCGGGGAAGGTTTCCATCACCTGGCTTTCGACGTCAGCGACATCGAGCAGACCGGGCAGGAATGGTCCGCAAAGGGCTTCCCGATCGTACAGTCGGGCGCGTGGGGCGACGAGGGAAAACCGGGCTCGGGAAAATTCGCGTACTCGGACACTTCGTCGATCGGCGGCATCACTATCGAATTCCTGTGGAACTACCGCGAGGCCAGCGGGGCACGGTAGAATCACCCCGCGATGGGGTCGCCGAGGCGGCGCAGGCTTGCTTTTGAATTATTCCTGCTGACGTCTCCTTTTGGGTATTCTTATAGCCGGCTGAGGCAGAAGATAATTCGGGGGTCGTCCCCGCTTGCTCTCGAAAACTATTTTTTGGAGGTATCTATGGACTCGCGTATGGCCATGGGAGTCATCGTAGGCAACCGGGGCTTCTTCCCGGATCATCTTGCCAAGACCGGGCGAGACGAGATCATCGAAGCGTTGACCAGAAACTGCATTGACCCGATCTTGTTGACGCCAGAGGAATCCAAGTACGGCGCCATCGAGACCCGCGCCGACGCCCGCAAGTGCGCCGATCTCTTCAAAGCGAACAAGGACAAGATCAGCGGCGTCATAATCACGCTGCCCAATTTCGGCGAAGAGCGCCCGATGGCCGAAACGCTCCGGATGGCTGACTTGGAGGTTCCGGTCTTGATCCAGGCGACCCCGGACAGCCCGGAGCTCATGTCGATCAAGTACCGTCGTGACAGCTTCTGCGGAAAGATGTCCATCTGCAACAACTTGACCCAATATGGGATCCCGTATTCGCTCACGGCACAGCACACGATCCATCCGAACTCCAAGGAGTTCGACCTCGATCTGACGAACTTCTCGGCAACCTGCCGAATCGTGAAGGGGTTGAAGGGCCTGCGCATCGGATCAATCGGCGCCCGCCCGGCCGCTTTCAATACAGTGCGCTACAGCGAAAAGATCCTCGAATCGTACGGAATCGCCGTGGATACGGTCGATCTGTCCGAGATTCTCGGCCGCATCGAGAAGATGAAGGACGACGATCCTGCCGCAATTGCCAAGCTCAACCAGATCATGGAGTACGTCCCGACCCAGGGAGTCCCTCGTGAACCGCTCATGAAGATGGCGAAACTCGGCGCGGTCATCGAAGGCTGGATGCAGGAGACCGAGACAAACATCAGCGCCGTCCAGTGCTGGACTGCCCTGGAAGAGTACTTCGGAGTGGTGCCATGCACCGTCATGAGCATGATGTCAAACAACCTGCTGCCCAGCGCCTGCGAAGTCGATATCTGCGGCGCCTTGGCGATGTACGTGCTGCAACTCGCTTCCGGCACCCCGAGCGCCCTGCTCGACTGGAATAACAACTACGGTGACGATCCGGACAAGGCCGTCTGCTTCCACTGCAGCAACTTGCCGAAGCATTTCTTCCAGGACGTCAAGATGGACTTCCAGGAGATCATTGCGGGGAGTGTCGGCAAGCAGAACAGCTACGGCACCTGCGTCGGCCGCGTGAAAGCCGGCCCGATGACGTTTGCCCGCCTGTCAACCGACGATTTCAGCGGCATGATCACGGGGTATTGCGGAGAGGGAACCTTCACGGATGATCCTCTGCAGACGTTCGGCGGCTATGGCGTTGTCGAAATCCCGGCCATGCAGGACTTGCTGCAGTTCATCTGCGAAAACGGCTTCGAACACCATACCGCCGCGAACCTTTCTTCGGTCGCAGCGAGTGTTTACGAAGCGACGACCAAGTACCTTGACTGGGACATTTACTGGCATCAGTAGCCTTCAGAAAAGCGCCGGCCGGTGCTCGGCTTAAGCGGAGCCCGGCCGGTCCCACCTAGAGGAGCGCTCGTATGGCAATCGTGGCAGGCGTCGATTTCGGCACCCTGAGCGTCAGAGTCTCCATCGTCGACAGCAGCAAGGGGCGGATCGGTTCCGCAACCGCGGATTACCCGCTCTTCAGAAAAAAAGAAGACCCGGATCACGCCACCCAGAAACACTCCGACCACATGCAGGCACTCGTCCAGGCGACGCGAAAGGCACTGGAGCAAGCCGGCGTGCCCGGCCAGATGGTCGAGGCCATCGCCCTCGACACAACCGGCTCATCGGTCATTCCAATCGATGCGGATTTTCAGCCGCTCGACGATTACTACCTCTGGTGCGATCACCGCGCGAAGAGGGAAGCCGGGCTCATCACGAGCCAGGCGCACACGCGGGGCCTGGAGGCGATTGACTGGTACGGCGGTGTCTACTCCTCGGAATGGGGTTTCGCCAAGCTGCTCCACTGGTTGAGGAACAACCCCCAGAAGCGAGCCAGAATGTTCACAGCGCTCGAGCACTGTGACATGGTCGCTGCAGTCCTGTGCGGTACGCGGGAAGTCGATCAGCTGCCGCGATCGGTCTGCGCCATGGGGCACAAGTGGATGTGGAATGAAAGCCTGGGGGGATTGCCACCTGAAGAATTCCTGACCTCCCTCGACCCGCTTTTTGCCGGCGTGCGCGACAAGCTGGCCGGGCGCTACTCGACATCCAATTGCATCGCCGGCCACCTGTCCCCCGAATGGGCGGAAAAACTCGGCCTGAAGGCAGGCATCCCGATCCCAGTCGGCGCCTTCGATGCGCACTGGGACGCGATTGGAGCGGGGGTCCGCGAAGGTGACGTCGTCAACGTCGTCGGCACCTCGACCTGCATTATGGCAATTGCCAGGCAGGTCTCACTGATTCCGGGAGTATGCGGGGTCGTGAAGGGCTCGATTCACCCGGACTACTACGGGATCGAAGCAGGGCTTTCGGCAACCGGCGACATTTTCGATGCGATCGCGCGGCGCGCCGGATCATCGGTCGCGCAATTATCAACGGGGCTTGAGTCCTTTAAGGCCGGGCAGACCGGCTTGTTGCGGCTCACCTGGGACAACGGCGACCGCACCGTCCTCGTAAACGCCGAACTGGGCGGAATAACGCTCGGTTGGAACCTGACGCATACAGCCCAGGATGAGCTGTTCGCGGCGATTGAAGGGACCGGATTCCACACCCGGGTCATCCTTGAGCGGATGAGCGAGAACGGAGTACCGATCAACCGAGTAATAAACGGGGGCGGCATCCCGCAGAAGAACGAAACGCTCAACCGAGTTTACGCCAACATCCTGAACAAGCCGGTGCTGGTCCCGAAGTCCGAAGTGACGAGCCTCGGATCGGCGATCTTTGCCTTCCTGGCTGCTGGGACCTTCCGCTCGGTCGAGGATGCGCAAGCCGCGCTGTGCCCGAGCTATCGGGTGATCACGCCGGATGCGGCCCAGGCCGGTGTGTACAACAAGCTCTACGACATTTACCGGAAGTTGTATTTCGGCTTCGGCAATCCGGAGTCTACGGCAGTATACGTGGGAGACGCCCTGCCCACGCTGAGGGAAATTTCGGGGACATAATACTTAATTCCCAACCCGTCGGCGGGGTCTCGCCGCCTGCAAAGGAATTAAGTTTTGTGTCCCCGAAAACTGTTTTACGGCCGACTGGGCTGGGATTCGATCTGGATGACACGCCGTTCCATGGAGTCGACCTTCCTCTCCACGGATGTGATTCGTCCCTCGACTGTTACAAGGCGCGAATTCAGGCGGCCTTCCAGGTCCTTCAAGCGAGTCCCAAGCTCCCGCAGCTGGTCCGCAATGTCCCGTTCCGATCGGGTCGCCTGCAGAAGCCGTCGGACCTCACGAGTGAGTTCCTGGCTCTCTTGTGCTCCGGCTTCCAATCCCCTGACGCGGTTACCGAGCTCGTTCAAATCGTTTCGGATCTGTTCCCCCGGGCCGTTCGACGGGGACGCCATACGGTCGAGTCGCTCACGCTGGTCCGCCAACCGATTCTCGATCCCGGCGAGCGTCGTTTCAAATTGGGCCAGTCGATCGGACACCGGCTTGAGGCTCTGCTTCAGGGCTTCGAGACTTCGGTCAACGCTGGCCTGTCGCTTGCTCAGCTCATTCAGCCCGTCATCGGATTTGAGCTGATGGCTCGCCTCCTGAAGCTGCTTGATCGACGACTCGAGGCTCTTGATCTCGTCAAGAATCGGACGGACGTCGGCGAGGGCCTTTTCGGCAGGAACCAGCCGCCTGTCCAACTCCTGGTTCAAAAATCTCCGGTTCAGGCCAACGGCCACGAGAAGAACGATTGTCATGCCGACGACAACGATGGCCACCTCCGTCAGCAGCCGGCCGGCCACCCTGGACCGGATGCAGATGTCAGATTCGTCCATGATTCGGCTGGATTATACGCCGATCAGCCGATCGCGGATTGCGGATTTCTCCGATTGCGGACTGCGGATTTCGGATTGCGGATTTAGCCAACGCGCCACCTCCGTGAGTTTCGGGGGGATTTAATTCCTTTGCTGACGGGAAGGTGAGTGCGAGCGGGATGGGAATTAAGTATTATGTCCCCGAAACTCGCTCGGACCGATGAAACGTCAGAGTCACAGGACAGGACTGCGCCGCAAGTTGCGAAAAACAGCCGTTTGGCTGTTCGCGGTTTTCATCGGATGGCTGGCCTTTTGTACCCTCTCGCTCGTCCTCTTCCGCTGGGTTTCACCGCCCGTGACCGCCGTGCAGCTCCAGCGTCGTGTGGAATCTGCCTGGTCCGGCGATCGTTACACCAAGCGACACCGCTATGTCCCGCTGGTCAAGATTTCGGATCACCTGGAACACGCTGTAATCGCGGCCGAGGACGGCGGGTTTTACGAGCATTCGGGGATCGACTGGGATGAGCTCGGCAAGGTCTGGAGAGAGGGACGCAGACGGAATGGGGAAATGCGGGGTGGATCGACCATCACCCAACAGCTGGACAAGAACCTGTTTCTCTTTACCTACCGCTCTTTCGTCAGGAAGATGGCCGAGTTCGTCCTGGCGCCGGTTACCGAGATGGTTCTTCCCAAGGAGCGTATTCTGGAGCTCTATCTGAACGTCATCGAGTGGGGACCGGGCGTTTATGGGGCCGAGGCTGCCGCCCAATACCACTATCACACCTCAGCGACCCGGTTGACTCGAGAGCAATCGGCCCGGCTGGCCGCGCTGATTCCAAGCCCGCGCCGCCGCAAACCGGGATCCATGGACTGGTACTCAGGGCAAATCCTGAGGCGAATGTCCGGCCGCGGCTGGTAGCCGATCGCCGATTGCGGATTGCGGATTGCGGATTTTCGGATTTCGGATTTTGAGAACGTGGAGCAAGGCAATCCGCAGCGCGTCCTCTTCAATCCGCAGTCCCAAATCCGCAATCCGCAATCGGTTCAGTCCGCGAGGCCGACCAAACGGCGAAAGAAACCACGGCGCTCTTCGGCCTTCTTGGCAACCAGCGTTTCGACCTCGCCGCGATCAAAGAAAATGCCCTCACATCGGCCGCAGATGTCGACTGTGATGCCCTGGAGATCCTGTTCGATCATATCCTGCCCGCACTTCGGGCAGTGCATCCAATGCTGTTTCTTCAGCTCCTCCTGACGGCGCTGTTCCTCAGCCGTCTGCTGCTCGCGGATCTTCTGGTCGCGCTTGGCCCGAATCTCCTCCAGGAATCGCTTCTCGTTCTCGTGAAACCACTGGTCTACTTTTCGCTGTGCATCTCTGTCTATTACCACTGTTTCTCTCCTTGGGACATTCTTACAGGGGATTTGGATTCCTGACAAGGCGCACTGAAATACCGGCACAAACAAAAGTTGATTTAGTCTTCTGCAGCGATCAAGCGAGGCTGACTTGATCGGAATTAAGTTTATGTCCCCGAAATTGTCGCTGTGCGGTTACAATAGCGCGCGATACGGACGCGATACGGTAGTTATCGATCAACTGTTTGGGGGGAGGTAATCCATGGGTATGCCGAATTATGGCGGGCCGGTCATGCCGCCACCGCCGCCTGAAGCGAAGGGAAGCGCGACCACGGTACTCGTACTCGGAATCGTCAGCATACTGTGCTGTCAGTTAGCTGGCCCGGTTGCCTGGTATTTGGGAGACAAGGAACTGAAAGCCATTCGAGCCGGGATGGCGCCAGCCAGCGGAGAGGGTACCGCGAAAGCCGGAATGATCATGGGCATCATCGCGAGTGTTCTCTTTGTGATAGGCATTATCATGGTCGTCTTCTTCGGCGGGCTGGGGTTCTTGAGCGCGCTGACCAGTGGCAACGGATCGCTCTAGCCGCTTGCTGGCATCCGTGAATCGTCGAAACTGGGCCGTCTGGGCGGGAACCGCAATTCTTTCGGTTTCCGCCCTGGTCATGCTGGCCTGGCTGCCGGTCCATTCGGACCCTCGGTACTCCATCTGCTTCTCACGTCGGATTCTCCATGTCTCGTGCCCGGGTTGTGGAATGACCCGCGCCTTTGCTCTTATTGCGCGGGGACAGCTGTCTGCATCATTGCCCTTTCATCCACTTGCCCTCCTCCTGGCGACGGAGGCCGCAGCAATCTGGCTGTGCTGGCCGCTCGTCCTCCTCAAGAAAGTCGCGCATCCATCGGCTCAGGCGGTCAATAGCTGGCTACTGGTGCACCTGGTGCTGCTCGTGGCTGTCTGGGTGATTCGCCTCGTCACCGGGACATTGCCGTAGCACGGAAGTGCACGGAAAAAAGCACAGAAGGCACGGAAGGCAGAAAAGCGCTTGACTCGCATTTCCGCTCCGGTTTACAGTGCAAACGTTAGCACTAAATCGAATTCAAGTACGCCCGTGCCGGATGCCGGGCCGGTCGGTTGAACCATGTCGATCTCCATCAAAACCATCGCAGAACGGGCCGGGGTGAGCGCTTCAACGGTGAGTCGAGCCCTGCGACATGACCCACGCATCAGCGAAGAGACCCGCAAGACTGTGCAATCGTTGGCGCAGGAGCTGGGGTACACCCCTTCCCAGGTCGCCCGCAGCCTGGTCCTCAAGCGCACTCACACGGTCGGGGTGGTCGTCACCACAGTCGCGGATCCCTACGTCGGTCAGGTGATGGCAGGGGTCGAGCAGGCGGCCCATGCTGAAGGCTACACTCTCATCCTTGCCACTTCCGGGGGGTTGCCCGAACGCGAACTGCAGGCTCTCGAAATCCTGCGCCAGCACCGGGTGGACGCACTGCTCGTGGTCAGCAGCCGCGCCACAGAGCTATACGGGCAGTTGCTTCCCGAGTTGCCACAACCCATGGTCGTCGTCAACAGCCAGGCGCGGACTCCCGGGATCATATCGGTGCGTTCGGACACGGCTCAGGGCGCGCGTCTTGCGACGGAGCACTTGCTAGAACTGGGTCACAAGCGGATTGCCTTCATTGGCGGACCAGCAGCCAGCCACAGCAGCACTCAGCGACGAAACGGATACCTGGCCGCCCTTCAGGACGCCGGCCAGCGGCCGGACCACCGACTCCTGATCCCCGGCGCCGGAGAAGCCGGCGACGGGCGCCGCGCGCTTCCTTGGCTTCGGGACCTGGGCGCTACGGGGGTCGTCTGTTACAACGACCTCACGGCCCTCGGCCTTCTGGCCGCCTCCTCGAGCAGCGGCATCCAGGTGCCCGGGCACCTGAGCGTGGTGGGAATAGACAACGTGCCCATGGGTTCGCTTTCGTATCCGCCGCTTACCACCGCGGATCAGCGCGTCGAGGAACTCGGCCGCTCGGCAATGAAGGCTGCGCTCGGAGCGATCTCAGGAGAGAAGGTCCCCGACGTGGTTCTCGAGAGCCGGCTGGTCCTGCGGGGATCAACGGGTCCCGCACGGGTGTAGTCAGCGGGCACAAGGCAGCGGGCAGAGGGCAGCAGGCAGCTGCAGTGGGCTGTGCGCAGTGTGCAGTTGTCAGTTGTCAGTTGTCAGTCGTCAGTCGTCAGTTGTCAGTTGTCAGTCGTCAGTCGTCAGTCGTCAGAAGGTGTGAAAAAATCGTGAGACCGCATTTCGACCCCAAGGGGGTCGTGTAGCAAAGCCCAGGGTTGGCCGCGTTGTTTGCGGCCTACCCTGGGTGGCGGCCCGTCAAAGATTCCAACCCTGAAGGGGTTGCGTATCCGGCTACATACGCAACCCTTTCAGGGTTGGGAAC
>Ga0105092_10002266_pt1 | contig 10247 bp, 10 predicted proteins | sample PPLLak2March2015_FD_87021 | JGI IMG/M metagenome (GOLD analysis project Ga0105092, IMG submission 87021) | Freshwater sediment microbial communities from Prairie Pothole Lake near Jamestown, North Dakota, USA - PPLs Lake P7 Core (1) Depth... | ecosystem: Environmental > Aquatic > Freshwater >...
TCATGCAGAGGGCAGATTTCGACGGATCAGCCCAAACATACCCAGGCCTTTCGCCGCGCCTAGAGCGGTACACCGGGTGGGATTTTCCACCAGGTAAGCGGGGACACCCAGCTCTCGGGTGAGAAGTTTATCGATCCCGCGTAACAGTGCTCCGCCGCCGCAGATGGCGATTCCTCGATCGATAATATCCGAGACCAGTTCAGGAGGTGTTTTCTCCAAAACTCGCCGGGTGGTTTCAATGATGTTATGAAGCGGATCCTGCATGGCTTCTACCACTTCACCCGTTGTCAGGCTGATGGGTCTGGGCAGTCCCGTGACCTGGTCTTGACCCTGTATTTCAACGTTCTGTTCGTTATCTTGGGGTACGGCTGCACCAATGCTGATTTTTATTTGTTCGGCGGTGAGCTGTCCGATAATCATCCCATATTTTTTTCGCACATAACTGACGATAGCATCATCTAAAGCCATCCCGCCAGCGCGCAGCGTCTCACCGGTGACGATGCCGTACATAGCCAGCACAGCTGCTTGAGTGACTCCCGCCCCGAGGCACAGGATCATATTCCCTGAAGGGGTTCCGATGGGCAGATCGACGCCAATTGCCGCTGCCAGAGGCTGCTGGATCAGGAAAGCATCCCGGCTTCCCGCCTGCAGTGCAGCTTCGTGAACAGCCCTTCGTTCCACACTGGTGACACCATCAGGAACAGTGATCATAACGTTCGGTCGGAAAAAGCGCATTGGCCCGCTGATCTTCCGGATCAGATCCTGAAGGATGTACTCGGTGATCTCGTAATCAGCAATGACTCCATTACGCATCGGTCGTGTTACCTCGATTGACTCAGGCACACGACCGTACATGTTTGCCGCTTCTTCTCCCCAGGCCACCATTTTTTGTTCATCGACAACGATAGCTGCGATGGTTGGCTGCTCGAGCAAGATCTGGTTTCCCTCGGCTGCGCGCGTGCATAATGTACCAAGATCGATTCCCAATTCTTTTGAAAACAGAGCCATGGTTCGAAAGATTATTCCTCTCTTGAACCGGGTACCCCCATCCCAGTGGTGGTGCGCCCTGCTCGCCGGTATCGCGCTGCGGCGTCAAGGCGTAATCTCGAGCGTCTCAATGACATCTCGATCTGCTCGTATACATCCGAGTCGGCCGGGACACCCTGTTTGAGCATTTCTTCAGCTCGCCTCTTGGCATCTTCGGCACGCTGGACATCGATTTCCTTCACATTCTCGGCAGTGTCAGCCAGGACGGTAACAATATCGGGTTGGACTTCAATTAACCCGCCAGCAACAGTGAATACTTCTTCTTGTCCCTGCGTGCGTACTCTCAAAATACCGTACTTCATGGTGGAGAGCAGCGGGGCGTGGTGGGGCAGAATACCCATTTCCCCATTTACACCAGGGACGATCACAATGTCAGCGTCTCCTTCCCAAACCATCCTGTCCTGGGAAACGATCTCGCATCGAATCGGCATGATTACCTCTTATCCTGATCTGAGAAGAACGCGAAGCTCACGCTGATTTTAACCCATTTTCCCATCTTTGTGACTTCGCATTCCTCACAAGTTCTTCTGAATATCCGATTATTCAGCAGCCATCTTTTCACCTTTTTCGCGGGCATCTTCGATCGTACCAACCATGTGGAATGCCTGCTCGGGTAGATCGTCGTGTTTCCCGTCCAAAACCTCACGGAAGCCGCGTACGGTGTCCTTCAACGTTACGTATTTGCCGGGGATATTGGTGAACTGCTCGGCGACGAACATTGGCTGTGAGAAGAAGCGTTCAATCCGCCGGGCTCGTGCAACCAATAGCTTATCATCTTCGCTCAGCTCGTCGATACCGAGAATAGCGATAATATCCTGCAGGTCTTTGTAGCGCTGCAGCACTCGCTGAACATCGCGAGCCGTTCGATAGTGTTCTTCACCTACAACCGTTGGGTCAAGGATACGTGAGGTCGACGCAAGCGGATCGACTGCAGGATAAATACCTTTTTCCACGATGGAACGCTCGAGTGCAATGGTTGCGTCGAGGTGAGCGAAAGTGGTTACCGGTGCCGGGTCGGTGTAATCGTCAGCAGGTACATAGACAGCCTGCAGCGATGTAATCGACCCGCGGCGTGTCGAGACGATCCGTTCCTGAAGCTCACCCATATCAGTGGCTAAGGTTGGCTGGTATCCGACTGCAGAAGGCATACGCCCCAGTAGAGCCGAAACTTCCATGCCTGCCATAACAAAACGGTAAATATTATCAATGAAAAGCAGCACATCCCGTCCCTGGTCACGGAAATACTCAGCCATTGTCAATCCGGTCAGCGCGACACGGAACCGCACCCCTGGCGGCTCGTTCATTTGCCCAAAGACCATGGCTACTTTGTCGATAACGCCTGATTCCTGCATCTCATGGTACAGGTCGTTACCTTCACGTGTTCGCTCACCCACACCGGCAAAGACTGAAAAGCCCTGGTGAACGGTCGCAAAGGTCCGGATAAGCTCCTGGATAATGACCGTTTTCCCCACGCCCGCACCGCCAAAGATACCGGTCTTGCCGCCCCGAGTAAATGGAGCGATCAGATCGATGACTTTGAGTCCGGTCTCGAGGATTTGAGGTTGGGTCACCTGATCTTCGAATGAAGGAGCCCGCCTGTGGATGGGATATTGGGTTTCCGATTCTACCGCACCAAGTTCGTCAATCGGCTGTCCCAAAACGTTAAAGATCCGTCCTAAAGTCTTCGGACCAACCGGTACTTTAATGGGGGCACCGGTTGCCTGGGCTTGTAAACCACGTTGCAAGCCGTCGGTAGTGTCCATCGCCAAAGTACGGACAACACCATTCCCCATGTGACGTTGTACTTCAAGTATCATCTTCGTTCCATTCATCGGAACTTCAACAGCGTGATAAATCTCGGGTAGGTCGCTGCCGGCGGGGAACTCGACATCCACAACAGGACCTGTGATTTGTACAATTCTACCTATTTCTCCCGATGCCATTTGTTTCTCCTTAGCAAGATTGTTTCTCAAATCGAGTTAGCTGTGTTCAAGCGCTTCAGCGCCGCCGACGATGTCCAGCATTTCGCTTGTGATGGATTGCTGGCGTGCCTTGTTATATTCCAGGGTAAGAGCATTTGCAAGGTCTTGAGCGTTGTCGGTTGCATTCTTCATCGCCACCATTCGTGCAGCATGCTCACTCGCGATTGATTCCAGAATTGCGTGGTAGACCTGGAGCTGCGTAAAGCGGGGGATCACCTCATCCAAAATCTCGTTCTGTCCAGGTTCGTAAATATATGTCGCTGATACATGGTGAGTTCTCTCGAAATCTACTACTCTCTCGCTGCCAGATTCGAACTCAAGAGGCAGGAGCAGTTTCAGTGCCGGCCTCTGAACTGCCAGGTTGACGAAATCGGTAAACGACAGGTATACCTGGTCAGCTTTCCGGCTGAGGAATTCGTCTACCGCCAGCCTTCCGATTGCCGATACATCATTGAAGGATGGATCGGCTGGAAGACCGCTGAATTCCGCCATCACCTTTTTACGCCGGCGCAGCAGTAAGTCTCGGCCTTTTCTTCCAACCACGATATACCTGACATTCGGTTCGTGTTTGTTAAACCGGTCAAGTGTAAAGCGTAAAATATTCGAGTTGTAGGCTCCTGCCAGGCCTCGGTCGCCGCTCACCATAATGACAAGGATATTCTCTACCTTCGCATGGTGAGTGAGCAGTGGATGTAGAGACTCTCGACCGGGCTGTCCTGCCACATGTGTGAGCACTTGCCAGGCCTTCGTAGCGTAAGGGCGAGTACGCGCTACTGTCTGCATGGCTTTGCGCACTTTGCTCTGGCTGACCGACTGGAGCGCTCGGGTTACCTGTGAAATATTTTTGACACTCCGGATCCGCATCCGGACTTCTCTCGCAGAAGGCATATCTTATCCTCTGAATTCCTTCATTTCCAATAAATTCCCTCGGTGCCGCTGCTGGCAGATCCTGCTGCCCGAATACCGCCAGCGAATCATCCTTCGTTTATGGCCAGTCCTTAGGCAAATGTCCTCGAAAACAAATCCAGGGCTTCACGCAGCCGTTTCTCTGTATCTTCAGAGATCTTCTTTTCTTCGCTGATTGCCTTTCGGATTTCTGGGTGGGAGCTCTGCATATAGCGGATCAAAGCTTCTTCCCAGGCGCGCATTCTTTCCGAAGGGATTTTATCGGCGTACCCGTTGGTTCCTGCAAAAATCTCGATGACCTGGTCTTCGACCTGCATAGGCGAGTATTGGGGTTGTTTGAGAATTTCCTGCAGGTGCTGTCCACGGTTGAGCTGCTGTTGGGTGTACTTATCCAGATCGGAGCCAAATTGGGCAAATGCTGCCAGCTCACGGAAAGCAGCCATGTCCAGGCGAAGGCGGCCAGCAACCTGACGCATGGCCTTGGTTTGAGCATTGCCGCCTACACGAGATACCGAAATACCCACGTTAACGGCTGGTCGGATACCTGCATAGAAGAGGTTCGCTTCCAGGTAGATTTGCCCGTCTGTAATCGAAATAACATTGGTCGGAATATAAGCAGAAACATCACCAGCCTGGGTCTCGATGATAGGCAAGGCGGTAAGGGAACCGCCTCCATGTTCTGGGGCGAGCTTGGCAGCCCGTTCAAGCAAGCGTGAGTGCAGGTAAAATACGTCGCCAGGATAAGCTTCACGCCCTGGTGGACGGCGTAGGAGCAGCGAGACTTGCCGGTATGCCCAGGCATGTTTGGTCAGGTCGTCGTAAACAATCAACGCGTCCTTCCCATTCTCCATGAATTCTTCGCCGATGGCGCAGCCAGCATATGGTGCAATATACTGCATAGCTGCCGGCTCATCTGCAGATGCAGAGACGACCACGGTGTATTCCATCGCTCCAAAACGTTCGAGTGTAGCTACAATTTGTGCGACGGTCGATTTCTTTTGTCCGATCGCTACATAGATACACAGCAGGTTCTTGCCCTTCTGGTTCAAGATGGTATCAATCGCCACAGCAGATTTACCCGTCTGCCGGTCGCCGATGATCAGCTCACGCTGGCCGCGTCCGATCGGGATCATCGAGTCGATCGCTTTGATACCGGTTTGAACCGGCGTATTCACACTCTGACGCTTGATCACGCCCGGAGCGATCCGCTCAATATCTCGAATCCGGTCAGTTTTAATCGGTCCGCGCCCATCTATCGGTTGGCCAAGAGCATTTACAACTCTACCCAACATTGCCTGACCAACTGGAACGGAGGCAATTCTCCCTGTTGTGCTTACCGTGTCACCTTCTTCGATCTGGGAATATTCACCTAAGATAATTACGCCGACATTTTCTTTTTCAAGGTTGAAGGCGATTCCCATGACACCGTTTTCGAATTCAACAAGCTCTTGTGCTCGTACACCAGTAAGCCCTTTGACCCGTGCGATTCCATCGCCGGTTTCGATGACGGTGCCTACATCATGGATTTCAGTTTTTGGGCGGTAATCTTCGATTTGTTTCTGTAAATCGGCGGTAATCTGAGAAATCAAGTCAGTCATCGGTCCTCCAGGCTATTCAGGAAGTGTTCCTAGTTATTACTCGGTTAATCCTGTAACGGTTATCGCATCTAATTTTTTTATCAGGCTGACGAGAAGTCTGACAGCCAGATCGTAATCCATACGGTTAATGATAGAACTGTGAGAATGGATGTGCCGGGCTGCAATGGCAATCACAACAGTCGGTACACCGGTGCCATGAAGATGAATGGCTCCGCCATCCGTACTTCCGCCTTCGATGTAGGAAAGTTGGATAGGAATGTCGTTTTCTCTGGCCGTCTCCTCAACGAGCTTGCGAAGCTTTATATTTGGGATCAGCCGGGCATCATGGATAAGAACCGTTGGTCCGCAGCCTAGTTTTACCGAGGATTCTTCCGGTTTGATACCCGGAACGTCGCCGGCGATGTCCGATTCGAGCACGATAGCAACATCGGGGTCAACAGCTCGTGCACTGGTCGTGGCTCCGCGCAGTCCGACTTCTTCCATAACTGTCGATACGCCGTACACAGTGTTAGGATGTTCCATGTCCTGCAGCTCTTGCAGCGTAGAAATCACCAGGGCTACTCCGACGCGGTCGTCAAAAGCTTTCGATAGGTACGTTTTCCCATCCATCAAGGGTACAAAGTCAGCCCGTGGGATAATGGGGTCACCCGAGCGGACTCCGGCAGCCTCGGCTTCTTCCAGGCTCGTCGCACCGATGTCAATGTACATATCTTTCTTTGGCACGACTTTATTGCGCTCTTCCGTTGGTAAGAGGTGCGGTGGTTTTGCCCCTATGACCCCAACCACATCACCCTTCTGAGTCTTGATGATCACGCGCTGTCCAAGCAACACCTGATCAAACCAACCCCCAAGTGGCAGAAATTTAATAAATCCTTCTTTGGTTATCAGTTTGACCATGAAGCCGATTTCGTCCATATGTCCTGCCAGCATCACTCGAGGTGAATCTGATAATCCCTCTTTGCGGCAAATGACACTTCCAATCTTATCTTGCGTGATATCCCCCAACGGTTCCATGTGCTTCCGAACAACTGCCCGGATAGGTTCTTCAAATCCGGGAACTCCATGCGCTTCCGTTAACTCTCTTAACAACTCATATGTTGTATCCATCAAGACCCCAGTGGATTGGAATTTAATTCGCGCCAAATGATAACTGAAAGTAAGGTTCTTGTCCAGCACTTCACAAAGTGGATAGATTATATCTTAATTTGTTCTTTTTTTCCCTAATAGGTTCCTTGCAATTGAAAACTCACTGCTCATTCGGTGGCTGCGACTTCGCCTCCTGACCTAGCTGCTGAGAGCGCTCGTATGCAGCCCAAATTGCACGTGAAATCGCCGTCCGGAAACCAGCTTTTTCCAGGTAATATAACGCGGCAGCAGATGTCCCACCGGGTGAGGTAACCTGGTTCCTTAGATGTGCCAGGTGGAGATCTCCGCTGCGTTTCAAGTAGTAGTCCACCGACCCGCGCACAGTGCTGACCACGAGCTGTTCTGCCAACCTACGCGGGAATCCCAGGTGGACACCGGCATCAACCATTGCTTCCATAAAAAGGAAGATGTAAGCCGGTCCGGTTCCGGAGAGAGCGGTTGCCATATCCAGGTAGGTTTCTTCCTCGACAAAGACTTCATCACCCAGTGCAGACAGGATAAGCTGAGCCATCTTCCGCTGCTCTTCTGTCACCGATGTAGAAGCTGTCCAGACTGTAATTCCCTCTCCGATCTGTGCGGGTGTATTTGGCATGGAGCGAACGATGGACTCGTGCTCTAAACTTGTGCAGATCTTGGAAATAGATGCGCCAGCAACGATGGAAAGCACCAGGGCATCAGGTTTCAGGCTTCCACTCATGCCTGATAACACTTTGGTGAGGCGCTGTGGTTTTACTGAGAGCACAACAATATCAGCCTGGCTGGCTGCAGCAGCATTATTTACATGAGTGACAATCGCATAACGTTCTTCAAGTTCGCTCAGCCGTTCCTGCCTTGGTCCAGCCGCCACCAGTTGATCTGGGATTGCGAACTTCTGCCGGATAAGCCCGGCGATCATGGCTTCAGCCATAACACCAGGGCCGATAAAAACGATTATTTTGTTAGCAAGCATTTGCGCACTTAGTTGATTCCTTCCCCCACGATTTTGAATGTAAGAAAAATGTTATCCTTAAGAAGAAAAGTATTTTAACGCAAGTCTCAGCCTCTCTTCAATATCCTGTGGTGTATCTCTGGGTATTGCCTGAAGAGCTGCCTGTGCTTCCACGACAGAATACCCGAGGGTTGTCAGGGCTGCCAAAACCTCCGTATCGACATCACTGACCGGCATGGAGAGACCTAGTCCCTCAGCTGCGGGTATTTTATCCTGCAGGTAAAGCATAATTTTCTGGGCTGTTCTCTTGCCTACACCCGGAACCCGGTTGAAGACATCGCTCTGTTCGTTGAATATAGCTCTGCGGATCGCATCGGGCGAGAGCGTCGAGAGTACCGAAAGAGCCAGTTTCGGTCCAACCCCGTCCACACCCAGGAGCATAATAAATATATCCTTCTCTTCTGATGTCTCAAACCCATACAAAGCCAGCAGGTCTTCTCGTACAATAAGCTGGGTAAACAAGAAAACCATCTCACCATGTCGGAGCGAATCTCGCAGCTGTGATGGGACGAATACCTGGAATCCTACGCCGCCCATCTCAACGATGATGCTGTTTGCTGTTATCTGGTTTACTTTCCCGTTTACGCTGGCGATCATATTTCTTCTCTCTTTCCAAAATAAGAAAGCTGTCTCTGGGTAATGTCCGATATCAGATGATCCGGAAGAAGGATATCATGAATATTGGCAGCCTTTTGCATCATTTCTACTCCCCAGCTCCAGCTTTCCAGGTAAGCTTGTCGAAGCTGGTCAGGCTGGAGGCCTGCGGTACATCTTTGGTAACGTTCGTACGAATGCTTGTCAATATCTTTTTCCAGGCACCGTGAAGGAGTAGGCCAGTGATCGGTCTTCCCTTCCGACAAACGCAAGAATTTCAACAAATACCTGTGGGTACTATTGAGCAGCTCGAGCGAACGGGCATACTCACCACGTGCAAGTGTGTTGCTGCCGAACAGCATCCAGTTGATGAAGTTTGGGATCAAGCTTTGGACCATCTCTGGTAAATTTCTTTCCGGTGCGGAGCCAGTTAGCGGTTGAAGGAGTTTGCTAAGCTCGCCGTGCCGATCGACAAGGATTGCTTTTTCCAGGGAAGGGAACCACGCGTTTCCTTTCCAGGTCCTGACAATTTCCATATGGGAAACCGGTATAAAGTGGAATTCCCCGCGAACCAGATTTTGGAAGATGGTTGTGTAGTGCCCGATATCGTCAGCGAAGAAGAGTGCTGCAGGGTTAATCTTTTCTACCCATTCTTTTTTATCGAAGGAATCGATAGACTCATCATCAATGAATAGAACGAACTCGATATCCGAATACTCATCACCTTCTCCCTGGACAAAGGATCCGTATTGAATAGCAGCTATAATTCGGCTGTCTGCCCGGCAGTTCTCCCTTGCTTTTTCGATCATGAGTATTTGTTCGAGCATTAGATCCTCAGCCTTCTTTTTCAACAATAAACACAAGCTCATTTGGAAATATCAACTTCTTGATTCCCCAGTTTTTCTCACTGGTAAGATCCAGAAAGTGTGCTTCATAATTTTCCAGCATCCCCTTACTGCGTCCACTGAGGCTGCGAGCTGGAAACGAGATAATCAATGTAGTTGCATTAATTCTTTCGAGCAGCTTCTTTCCCGCAAACTTATCCACCTGTTCCAGGCAGGGTATTGTTTTCAGAACCAGGGCAAGGTCCACATGCCCCGGTTGCTCGAATTCTATCACGTCTGTAGTTTCAGCGCTTCCATTTATTCCTGCTGCCCGAAAAAAGCCATTTAGGAAACCTGTCATATCCTGGTAAATATCCACCGCCAGGTACCGGGTCTCTGTGGGAAGATCCATCCACGGAAGGGCAAGCGGGTTTAATCCGCAGGCTATATCGATTACCGAGGCAGGCCTGTTCACAGCAGCAAAAATCTCCCGGTAAAACACGTCGATGAAATCAAGGCGTTCTCTTGTGGATGCGTGGTGAGCCATGATCATTGCGCAGGTTGTACGCAGATCTGCTTCGTCACCAGATGCTGCTACCTCGTCGATTTGTTTCAGCCATTGCCCGTAGTTCATCTGTCCCGGCTGGTATGCCCCGCCAACCTGGTGGAGCTTATTTTTTACAGCTTTGATCGTTTCCTTGAAGGATTTCCCTTTATCCGATTCCCCCTCAGCCACCCGGCGCACAAAGTCCGGACTCACATATTTATAATGAGCACCGGAAATCACTGCATCGACGATTCGGTCTAATTCGCTGCTTGCCATTTACTGTCTTCTGTCACCCCTCACCACGCCCATCACCTGCGTCATGAACCTCAAATTGTGAATTGTTGCCAGGCGCAGCGCCAGGCTGTCATTCGACCTGAACAGATGCCGTAAATAACCGAGGGAGTAGCGGGTGCACAGCAAGCAGTCACAAAACGGTGAGACCGGGAGATCTTTTTTGATATGCTTATCATCTATAGCATATATAAATGAAAACCAATCCCCAGTCAGGCGCGTTGATGGATCGGCAGGATCAATTTGCAGCGAATACAACCTCGCGTGACGTGCATCCCGGGTAGGCATGGCCCCATCAAATAGGTTGTAACCTATACGGGCACA
>Ga0105092_10002267_pt1 | contig 10247 bp, 6 predicted proteins | sample PPLLak2March2015_FD_87021 | JGI IMG/M metagenome (GOLD analysis project Ga0105092, IMG submission 87021) | Freshwater sediment microbial communities from Prairie Pothole Lake near Jamestown, North Dakota, USA - PPLs Lake P7 Core (1) Depth... | ecosystem: Environmental > Aquatic > Freshwater >...
GAACCAGGTTCGCCTGCCACCCGTGTTCATCCAACCCATTGCCGCCGAGGATGTAGCCACTGCGGTCGCGAAGGTCGCGGTTGGCACACCGCTGAACGGCATGATGGAAGTGGCGGGGCCGCAGCGATTCCGCTTCGACGAGTTTATCCGGCAGGGTCTCCGCGCTCGCAATGATCCGCGCGAAGTGGTCGTCGACCCGAATGGGCGATATTTCGGCGCGAAACTGAGCGAACTGACCCTGGTTGCGTCCGACGAGGCGCACATCGGTGAGATTCGCTTCGAGGAGTGGCTTAGCCCGGCGATGTCCCAGAGGTAGTCAGGAGGCATGGCCCTGCTTATGCCCGATGCCGGGCGCTACATAATGGATGCTGTAATGGAAGGAGGTGTCGCTTCTTATGCAGCGAGGTTTCTATTTTGAAATACAGGCTGAAGACACGCATCGTGCCGTGGTTTTCTACACATCGGTTTTCGGCTGGCGCTTTAAGAGAGCGGATGAAATCCCCATTGAGTACTGGCGCATGGAGACAGGAGGAGCCAGGGGCGGTCTGATGAAGCGTCCGGCTAAGGGTCCGCCGGCAGAGTGCGGAACAAATGCATTCGTTTGCTCGATGGAAGTTGAGCGTTTCGATGATACGTCGCAAAAAATCATAGAAGCCGGCGGGCAAATTGCGCTTCCCAAATTCGCCGTCCCGGGCGTTTGCTGGCAAGGCTATTTCCTGGACACCGAGGGTAATACTTTCGGGATCTTTCAGCCCGACGAAAACGCGAAGTGAAATTCTCTCGAAACCGCGGGGCAGATCGCCGTCGTGAACCACCCACAGGTGGGGCAGCGTCTAAAGAGCGTGTTGCCCAGATCGACACCGGAGCCTGCACTCGGGGAAGACCGTTCATTTTCGGCGGTTGGCTCCGCCAGGAGCCAGATGTTTGTAGAATCGGCGTGCTGCCAAGCGGCGCCCCGTAGGAGCGCGATGTCCCGAACAGTCAAGAACATCGCGCGCACTCTGGGGCGCCTTTCCTCTCGCTGCGTGCAAACTACAAACATCCGGCCCCGCCGGGGCCAAGAACGAAGCTCCAACGTCACCTGTCTGCAGGCCGTTAGCAGCGGGCCCGTTCACCCACTGAACGGTTCCTGAAGCGTCTCCTGCCCTGTCAAACCTCGGAAAGCCTCCTAGTGGGTCAGCCTGTCACTGGAGTCGCGTCAAAGAGCACACGCAGCCCGCTCAACACCGGAGGTCGGCCCGTCTGGAATTTACCGTTCTGGCCGTGGCTCCGCTGAAGGCGCTGCGCTTCCGGCACTCTGAAACGCCGGGCCGTGCGCGATTCTGTAAGTTGAAAATCGTTTTGGCCCGGTGCGGAACCGCAAGTACTGCCGCTCTCCAAGGACGCCGTGCAGGAGAGGGTGCTATTAGCCGCAGTAATCGATCACTTGGACCGTTCTCAGCGGGCGCTTCTGGAGCTCGTGAATAGCCAGGCCAACGGGCAAACGGACATATCCGGCACGCAGACGATGGTCCGGGAAATCCTCGAGGACAATCGGATCATCCGACGCAGCGCGGCTACGGGCGGGCAGGTGGCGGTCGCGGAGGTTCTGGATGAGCTTGAACGGGTCCTGCTGGACATCGTTCACAGCTCTCCCAGTATTTCATCAGAGGAACTGTCCGTCCTGCATTCACGACTTGAATCCCAATCGATTCTTTTCAAACTCCGCGTGATCAGTTCTCAGCTGAAGCGGCGACAGGATAACGCCGCCCGTGAACTGGCGCGCAGATCGTCGTAGAGGCCCACAATATGAACAAAACGAGTACATCCTTTTCACTATCCATCCTAAGCCTGACGCTTATGGCACTTGGGCCGCAACCAGCCCAAGCGGCGATTCGCCTGGTGCCGATCCCGGGACTCACGATGCTCTGGCCGGCGAGCGCCGACCCGACAGCGGCATCCAGCGAAGATCCCACTTACGACCGCGGAGTCAAGGCGTTGGACGAGAAGCGGTGGGCCGATGCGGTCCAGTCCTTCGACGAGGTGATTCGTGCGAAGGCCGCCAAGTCGGACGCGGCCCTTTACTGGAAGGCATACGCCCTGAACAAGCTCGGCCGGCGGGCCGATGCGCTGGCGAGTATCCAGGCGCTGGAGAAGGCGCACCCGACAAGTGGCTGGCGAGATGACGCCAAGGCGCTGGAGGTGGAGATGAGGCAGGCCTCGGGCCAGCCGGTCTCGCCAGACAACACGGCGGACGAGGATTTGAAGCTGATGGCGATCGACAGTCTTCTGAATAGCGATCCAGATCGCGCTATTCCGATGCTCGAGAAGATTTTGCAAGGGAATCAATCCGCACAGCTCAAGGAACGCGCTCTTTTCGTCCTGGCTCAAAGCGGCAGCCCCCAGGCCAAGCAGATTGTCACCGGTTTGGCGCTCAGCGGGGCGAAGCCGGAACTGCAGTCGAAGGCTATTGAGTTCCTCGGCCTCTTTGGCGGAGCGGAAAGCCGTCAGACGCTGGCCAAGATCTATGCATCAGCCCCGAGCACCGAGGTCAAACGCACCGTTCTGCACAGCCACATGCTCAGCGGGGATAGGGAACGGCTGATCGCTATAGCACAGGAAGAAAAATCGCCCGAGTTGAAGGGCGAAGCCATCAATCAACTTGGTGTCTTGGGGGCCAAGGCCGAGCTTCGTCAAATGTACCAGGCGGCGGGTTCGGCCGAGGCGAAGGAACAAATTCTCAATGCGCTGTTTGTGGCTGGGGATGTCGACAAGCTCATCGAATTGGCACAGAACGAGAAAGACCCGGAAGTTCGCGCCGCCGCTATCCAGCGTCTTGGGGTGTCCCCCCAGCAGAAGACGAGCGCAATCCTGGTCTCCATGTACCAGACGGAAAAAGATCCCGATATCCGGAGAACGGTCCTCGACGCCCTGTTTGTGCAGGGAAATGCCAAGGTGTTGATCGATTTCGCGAGGAAGGAGAAGGATCCCGGGTTGCGGAAGGAAATCATTTCCAGGCTGACGGTCATGGGGTCCAAGGAAGCCACCGATTTCATGATGGAGATCTTGAACAAGGAGTAGCTCCGGCTGTTCAGGCCCGCCAGGACCGGCACGTCTATAGAACTCGGGCGACACGGCAGGAAGGTCCGTAGGACCGGAACGTGTTCAACAGTGCCCCAGTCACGTGTCGGTCTACGGACCTTGAAACCGTCATGCGCTTAGGGTCTATAGACGTGTCGGTCCTAACGGACCTCTCAGCAAAGTCCCGAACTCAACGCTTTCCCTTCGCCAAAGGAGATTCGGCCATGAAGAGAGTTCTTATTGTTTCCGTTTTGATGGCGGTTGGCTGCTTGACTCTTTCTGCTCAGCCGCCTCTCGTCGAAAACTCGAAGGTTCAGACCCATTCGGCTCGCGGCGGTTTGGCGCCCTTGTTTCGCAGTCTCTCGGAGCAGACGGGCGGACCTGCTTGGATTGGCTACTCGGTTCCAGGGGTCCGGGGCCACTTGCCGGGATGCTGCGGCAAGTGCGACACACCCCGCCCGTGCCGCCTGGAAGGCAAGGAATGGTGGGGGAGCGGCGAACGCGAGTGTCGAGAAAAACAGGCAGCGACAGATCCCGGCCTGGTCATGCTTTTCCGCATCGGGGCAGCCGGGCTAGAAAAGGTGCGCGTCTCGGCGCAAGACTGCCAATTGAACGCCGGCGGCCTGCCTTTTCATTGGCTGGAAGACGTGAAACCGACGGAGAGCATTGCGATGCTCACAACCCTGTGTTACGGGAAGGACCCGGATGACGAGAAGAAGCATGCCCTGGTCGACCCTGCCGTGATGGCAATTGCTATGCACAGAGATCCGGAAGCCGATGCGGTCATGGGGCAACTAGTCGATCCCCATCAGCCTGAGGGCTTGCGCGCCCGGGTCGCCTTCTGGCTTGGCGTGGCGCGTGAACGACCGGGCTACGACAGGCTGAAACGAATGCTCCAGGAGGAAAAGAGCGACAAAGTCCGTGACCAGGTCGTCTTCGGTCTGAGTCTGACCAAAGTGCCCGAAGCCCTCGATCTGCTGATCAAGACCGCGCGCGCGGATTCCAGTTCTCACGTTCGCGGTCAAGCGCTCTTCTGGCTGGCGCAAAAAGCGGGCGAGCGCGTGGCGGGAGTCATTTCGGACGCGATTAAAGACGACCCGGAAACCGAGGTCAAGACCCAGGCAGTCTTTGCGCTAACCCAAATCCCAAACGGAGAGGGTGTCCCGAAACTCATCGACGTCGCGCGGAACAACCAGAATCCCGAGGTGCGCAAACAAGCGGTCTTCTGGCTCGGCCAATCCCGGGATCCAAGGGCGCTCGCATTCATTGAACGGGTGCTGACGGAGTAAGCCGTGCGGCTCCTGCCAGGAGGGGTCGGTCTGGTTTGCTGGTCGCTAACGAGGTTCCTGACTGATCAAAGAGCGATATCAGTACCAGTCGGCGACGCCGCAAGCGCAGCGTCTTACTGTGAAGCGACCGGGCCTGTGGCCCCTGGCCCCCCCCAGGCTCAGTCTATGCCTCGCTTTCCCTTGCCAAAAAGGACACTGAAGTTTACGCTCGCTTCCCACCGGCGCTGCTCTGGGAGTTGGAATGCGCGCATGATGCTATAGCCGCCCTGGAGCGTGGCCACAAAGCGGCGCCCCAAGAAGACATCACTCGTCGATCGAGCTTGGCGAGCAGTAGAGAATTAGCGCTTCGTTGACGATGGCGGCTGACGTTCCGGTGTCCACCTGGTAGTCGGACGCGATTGTTAGCCTCTGTTTGTGCTCTTTCTTCTGCCCGTTTGAGCGCCAGACGTGGGTAATTTCGATGGTCCCGGCCGGAGAACCTGCCGGGACGCGGGCGGCCAGCCTGACGCTGTCCATTCCGATGTTCTCCAGAAGGTACCGGACATACACCTTCTTGGTTCCGGGCGGAACCGAGTTCACAGTCTTGTCGACCTCGGGCCAACGTAATAGTTGTTTTTCCTGCAGTCCATCCAGGCAGGTCCCCGGCGGGCGATACTCCCACAGAGTCTTAAACGGCCCCGTCGACGACGTCGACCATCCGATGGACGCGCGGCAAGGTGAATGAGCCAGAGTGACACCCAGTTTCGTCTGTCTGGTTTCCGCCGTCAGCTTGTCTGGCGCCAGGCCGTCGCGGAGGTCGAGAAAACGGGCTCCTGTCTCGAACCCGGAAAGTGCCCGGCCTTCAGGTGCAGGTATGCAGAGGAGCAGTTCACCAGTTCGTCCTTCCTTTGGCCAGAGGATATCCTGCCCCATTTCGGAGATGAGCCGAATACCCGTGCTCCGGGCCGCCAACCGGTCGAGCCGGTCCAGGCGCAAGGGGATGGCAGTCCGGTAGAACTCGCCCTTCTGGTACTGCAAAACATTGTTACCGGGCACCAACGCAGGCAGCGTTCTCGGGTTGTGCTGAAAGCGGGCGACGATTGCGACCTTGTGCACGACAACGCTGTCCGGCCCCCCTTTTCCAAGGAGTCGCAGTCGGAGGAGAAATCCGTACTTTCCGGTCACGGGGGTAAGGCTCCCGTGTTCGGAGCGAATGACCACCGGAAGCTTAGGTTCCCACTTGCCTTGAAAAGAACCCCTGAGAGCGTCCATCATCAGCCAGGACACGCCGCCGTCGGTCGAAATGGCCGACTCCAGGCCGCTTGCCTCCCCTGCAATCGAGACTTCTATTCCAACAGCCGCATCAATCAGCACCCAAGGGCTATTTACCTCCCAAATCGCCGTCGCCGGCTGGTCCCCGGACTTCCGGCTAAGGTAATCACGACCCACCCGGGGATCGGCCAGCCGCAGGTTGCGACTCTGGATCGTGGTCCCTGCATAGAAGGCAGCCGGGTTGGACAGCACCGGCATGTACTCGATGCGCCCGGTGGCCCAGCGACGCCCGTCCCTTTGGCTGCGAGGGCCGTCTTCGGTCCGAATTGAGTACTCGGGCACTTCCTTGGGGAATTCGGTCCACTTCTCTCCGTCGAACGAGTAGGGCAAGTAGAACAGAGCCGGATCTTCGGGCTCGAAGTAGCGGATGATCTTCTCGCCCGGACGAAGCACATAATCCATAGAGTGTGCATGCGAGCAGCGTGTGCCGTAGAACAGCCAGTTGTCGGACTTTGTCGTAAAAAGTCCGGCAAGGTCTCCGATCGCCGCTTCCCGGACGTCGCCCGGGTACCAGGGGTAATCGACTTTTGAGCTGTCAACTTCCCGTGCGGATTTCAGTTTACCGGTAATGATCGCTCCGTCCTCAGCAATCTGGCGAACCGATGCAACCGGCAGCCTTCTCGGGTCGCCCTCTCCAGAGACGGAGTAACCGAGCATGTCAGAATCATAGTAGTGATAAGCGCCCTCATAGAACACCTCCGCTACCGTATGGCCGGTCAAGAACCAGACGCGGGCATCGTCAAACCCGCCGGCAAGGTAAGTCGCCTGAAGAAGAGGCGCAATCTGGTAGCACAGACCGAATCCGTAGCTGTTCAGCAGCTTGATCGGGTCGAGGACTTCCCCTCCCGGCTCCTCGTACGCCCAGCCCGCAATGTGATACCAGAAGCCGGGTGCCACAAAGCGGCCATCGGTCAGAAAGAAACGCCAGATGGCCTCGGCCTTCTCCCGGGGCGTCACCGCTCCGGCGGCCCGGTAGATCCCCTCGGCGAAGGGCCTCAAGTCAGTCGTATCAACCTGCCCTTTGAGAAGTACTCTCGGGGAAATGACCTGGGCAGACAAGCAGCCGACAAGAAGAAAGGTGAGGACGGCAACGATAATCCCTTTTCTCATGTGAGTTTCAACTAGCGGCTGCAGGGCCGCGCGGAGCGAACCTGTTGATTAAGTCGAGCGCCGGGCCTTTTTTGTTCAGGTCCGTAGGACCGGGGTTTAAAATTCCGGCTCGGGCAGTTTGTTCGCTTTCGCGTAAGCACGCGCGGTTTCGCCAAGTCTCTTAAGCCACTGCTCCAACCCGATGCTCTCCTCAGGGGCCATCATATAGCTGAGGTCCGGACGCCGGTCGGCCCAATGATCCTTCGTGTCATCCATTACGTGGTAAAACTTCTTCCCGTTGACCTCCTGGCCTTTGGGAAATCGACTTTTTTCCCAGGTGGTTTTCAGGGATTCGAACACTCGGGTGGAATCTTCACGAATCTCAGCCGCTTGGCGGCGCGCCTTCAAGAGCAATTCGAGTGCATGTGGGGCGTCCTTGTTTCCAGCGGCCGAGCGGGCCTCAACGAGCACCTCTTCGATCGATCGGAAGCCCGCAACCATGCGATCGTGGTGACCTGTAAAGTTTGCGATGGAAAGAAGGACCTCCAAGTTGTACCGATTGCGACCGACCTTGGGTATCGCGTCGTGCAAGAGTCCGACCAGCGCGCCGTTGAGGTTCGCCATGAGCGTCGCCCTCTGGGCGAGTTCCGCATAACGGCCGGTATAAATGGGCGTGAATTCCAGGTTGCCAGGTTCAGGCAGCGCCGGAGGCGGCAACGTTAGATCCTCCCGCCCCCCTCCGATTCCCTTCCCTTGTGAGTTGCCGTAGGCCCGCGGGCGCACCCGGGAGGGAACCCGATCCCAGGAGCGCTCGAAAAACCGCGCTTGGGCTTGAATTCCCTGGTAGATGCCGGTCATGTTCAACAATGGTCCCGGTGCATAGAACACCTTCATGAAGTCGGCGACGTGTTGCTCGACCGGCGGGCCAGAGGGATTCCAACCGGATTGAGCAACAGCCGACCAACCGAGCCAGAACGTTTCGCAGTGGAGTCCCGAGTCATCCCAGGCAGCACCATAGACTCCTATTGGGCGGCCCTGCGTTGAGAAGTGGGCGACATCCCGGAAGGTCTGCTCCAGACGGCCGGGCTGGACCTTGCCGTCTCGCTCCACCGAAAAGTCGTCTGGAAACAGCAACTCCTCGCCTTGCATCGAGGTGTAGATCAGCTGATCCATTCCACGAGCGACCTCCTCGCCCGTCTGAGCGGCGTTGTCGCTCAACACCCCATTTATAAGATCGCGCGGCAAGAGCCGGATATGCTGGGGCAGCACCGGATATTCGACCCAGGCGAGCATCCGGCGTTTGCGCGCGGACAGGAAGTCGTGGGCCCGGTTGGCGAACTCGATCCAACGCAGACTCCGGTTCTCCGGATTATGCGGCTGGTTGCATTTTGCGCACATATCCGGGTAATAAACCTCGTCAGTCGAAACATGGAAGTGGTCGACTCCCTGGGTGGCCTTAATCACGTCCTCAAACATCGAGAAAATGAGCTGATAGGTTCGCTCATCGCAGAGGCAGGACTGGTAGTTATTCCCGTCCGCCCGCAGATCCGCAAACTCCGGGTGCTTTAAGACGTAGCTCATGTGAGCGGGGGACTGGATCTGCGGCACGACCTGGATGAATCGTTCGAGGCCGTAATTGACGATCTCCTGCAACTCGGCAGTCGTATAAGCGCCCGGCGCTCCGATGATGGGGTGAGAGGGATACTCGAATTTGTCTTCCAGCTCGAACCCGATCATGTTCACCTTGAATCGCGCGCTCCAGTCCAGGTAACGCTTCAGGGTGTCAATTCGATCCTGGTGATGCTTAGTGTCCCAGTGCAGGAACCTGAGCTCGAAAGACGGCCAGTCCTCGATGATTCCGGCGGGGAGCCTGAACGAACCTTTGCCATCCGGTTTTAGCAACTGCAGGAACGTCTGAACGCCATAAAACAGTCCCGGGTCGCTGTTACCCTCAATGACGACGTGATGCGGCGCAGCCGTAATTCGATAGCCTTGGCGATCAAGCTCCGGTTTCGCACCAGTCTTGACCGCGCCGCTTTTTACGCTGAGGACGAGGACGTCGGTTTTGAGGGACCCGGCCGCAAGAAGTGAAAGCCCGTACATATCGCGGAGGTCGGCGAGCAGCGAGCGGATGGCGGCGTGCTTCGCGGGAAGCGCCGTCTCATACGTCCAGTTCCGGGAAAATTCCAAATCGCTACTTGCCAGACGCACGTGCCGGGGGGACGGAATCACCGAATACCCCCGAAGAAAGAGCTCGTCAGGCGACTGCGCAGCAGAACCGGTGACGGCAAGAGCGCATCCAATGATCGCCGTCAAGCAGAGAGGCAAGCAGCGCACGACAGCGGTTGAAAACCATCGGTATTTGTTCATTCGGCCTCCAAGATTAACTCCACACTGCTCCTTTTGCACGCGCTTACTCGTTGGCTCCTGGTATCCAGCAGAGCCGCAAGCGCAGCGTCTTCTGCGAAGCGCGTCGGGTTCGAACGGTCAGCACCCAATCGGGCAACCGAGATCGATCCCGTTCGAACCCGACGCGGTCACGCTGCGCTTGCGGCTCTGCTGGTACTGCTTCCACCCCACCGGAGGGGGAGAGCACAGGCTCCCAGTGCCTGCGCTCTCTTGGGGAGGGACCTAGAATTCAAGCCCGGGCGCCGAACGTTCATATCAGCCGTCAACCTGTAGTTCCCAGGCGGTACGCTTGGGAATGCATAGAATCCGACGTCGTTGCTCAGCGCTGTCCGCGCCTGATTCGTGTCCACATTCCGGAGGCCGACCTCCGCGCCAGGGACGACAGCCCCTGATGGATCCGTCACGACTCCCTTGACTCCCGCCAGAGAGCTTTGAGCCAGTCCGCCCCCGGTCGAGAAGTAGGTGACCAACCCCAAGAGATGACTGAGGTTAACCAATGCCTCTCATGGTTCCTCCTACCTTTTTCCTTAAGAACCAAGGCTTTTTACCCCAAAACCACGACTTTATTTCTTGTCGCAATAAAGTGGCCCAAGCGAAACCACCAAGTTCCCGGAAGGCGAGTTTACCTTATGTATTCAAACAGTCAAGGACCGTTCCTGTTTTTCGTTGAGGATCTGCTTTTTTCTGTTCCCATCTCCCCAAAGGAAGGATATGTTTACTTGCGATAAGCAAGAATACTGAGGATGGCGAATATGACGAAGAGTCCAGGAAGAGGATTAGCGCCCCAGCAGGTCCGGGGCATGAACCGCGCCGTTGTTCTTCAGCTTATGCGCCGCTTCCGTCAACTCTCGAGGGCGGATATCGCGCGACGTACCGGCATGTCCGAGGGCACGGTCTCGAGAATCACGGCCGAGCTCATGCAGGAACGCCTGGTCACCGAACAGGGGGTTGAAAACTCGACGGGCGGCCGGCCGGGAACCTTGCTCCGGCTCGATTCCAGTCACTTTCACGCAGTCGGCGTAGAGGTCCAGAACTGGGAGACCCGCGCAGCTGTCGGTACTCTGGAAGGCCGCATGGTCGCCTCCCATA
>Ga0105092_10002268_pt1 | contig 10247 bp, 10 predicted proteins | sample PPLLak2March2015_FD_87021 | JGI IMG/M metagenome (GOLD analysis project Ga0105092, IMG submission 87021) | Freshwater sediment microbial communities from Prairie Pothole Lake near Jamestown, North Dakota, USA - PPLs Lake P7 Core (1) Depth... | ecosystem: Environmental > Aquatic > Freshwater >...
ATTGCCGGGCGAGATTGGCAATCGATGTGCCACGCGGCAGGGGGATTTTGGGGCGTCCGTATGCGGAAGGATGAGAATCGTCCTCCCCTTGCGCGCCGCGACCGGGACGTCGCTCACGCGGCATTTTGGGAGCGCCGCGGCGGCAAAAACGACGATTTTGCGAACGGGCGCGGCAAACCTCGAAACATGAAGCCATTCGGAAGGCCGCGCGGACTCCCGCTGCAACGGCCGTGGATCAGCCGGTCGGGCACGCCGAGTCGGAGTCAGATCATCCGCTCCACTTTCCAGACGATCGTACGCACACCCGCGCGACACTCGCTGCACGATTGGTCGATCGCGTCCAGCAGTTCCCTCACGTTCGCGTCCTCGATTACCGTGAAGATGATCGACGACTTCTCTGGGAACGCACGCGAGCCCAGGCGAGGACCGGTCTGACCCGTCCCATACACCGTCGGAATCTCCGTGAATCCCAACACGCGATGGTCGGTCAGGGCGGACTCGATTTTCTCGCGGTGCTCGCTCTGGACGATCATCATCAACATTTGCAGCGCCATGACGTCACCTCCACGACGGTGGGTTGGCCGGCGTTGCGCGCCTCAGCACGGTCGTGAGGCCGACACGCCGAGCTTGCGCAATATCGCCATCATCGGGCACCAGCGCGTGAACGCCGATTGGAGCAGATTGAGCCCCACGAACACAGTGAACAAAAACCACCACGGGCTGACAAACCAGCCCAGCGCGACCGACGCGAGGACGAACGCCCCCGCGATCCCACGCAATGCCTCGTCGACAGTCATTACAGACCTCCGTCGGTGATGGATACGGGCGATTCGGCCGCCGGCTCGGACGCGTTTCCACCGACGAAACGGCGACGGCGCAGCAGCAGATAGTAGAGCAAAGGAATGACGACCAGCGTCAGTGCAGTCGACACGATGACGCCGAAGATCAGTGACACCGCGAGCCCCTGGAAGATGGGGTCGAGCACGATGACGAGCCCACCGACGACCAGCGCGGCCGCGGTGAGCGCAATGGGACGAAAGCGCACCGCTCCCGCCTTGAGCACGGCTTCCTCGAGGGAGGCTCCGCCCTCCCGCTCGAGGTCGATGAAATCCACGAGCAGTATCGAGTTGCGCACGATGATCCCCGAGAGGGCGATGAATCCGATCATCGACGTGGCCGTGAAGAACATCCCGGTCATCCAGTGTCCCGGCAGGATGCCGATCAATGTCAGCGGGATCGGGGCCATGATAACGAGCGGTGTCGCGAAGCTCTTGAACCACGCCACGACCAGGACATACACCAGCAGCATCACCACTCCGAAGGCGATGCCCATGTCGCGAAACACCTCGTAGGTGATCTGCCACTCTCCGTCCCACTTCATCCGCAGGCGGTCCTCGGAGCGGGGCTGCGCGGCGTAGAGCTGTTCGATCGCGTAGCCTTCGGGCAGCGGCAACGCGGCGATTCGCCGGCGCATGTCGAGGATTCCGTATATCGGGCTCTCGGTGGCGCCGGCCACTTCACTGGTCACGTAGACGACGCGCCGCAAATTCTTGTGGTAGATGTTGCGGCTCTCGGTCGTCCGTTCGATGGACGCCAGGCTCGCGAGGGGGACCATGCGCCCCTGCGGCGACGGCAACGACAGCCCTTCCAGTTCGGCCAGCCCCGGCCGGCGCGAGCGATCCACTCGCAACACGATCGGCACCGGCTCGCGGCCGCGCTCGGTGTGCAGCAAGCCCACTTCCACGCCCGCGCCCGCGATACGCAACTCGTACGCGATCGTTTCAGGGCTCACTCCCGCCAGCGCGGCTTTCTCCTGGTCGACGCGAAACACCATTTTCGGCTGCAATTCTTCGACAAACCAGTCGACGTCGACAATCCCCGGCGTCGACTCGAACACGCCGCGCACCTGTGCCGCGACTTCGAGTTGGCGCCGTGGATCGGGCCCGTAGATCTCGGCCACCATCGTCGAGAGCACGGGCGGTCCCGGTGGAACCTCTGCCACCTTGATGTTGGCGTCGAAACGCTTGGCGACGGGCACGAGCAGCTCCCGCATGCGCTTGGCCAAGTCGTGGCTCTGCGCCTTGCGGTCGTGCTTGCCCACCAGGTTCACCTGGAGGTCCGCGACGTTCGGACCCTGGCGCATAAAATAGTGGCGCACGAGACCGTTGAAATTGAAGGGGCCCGACGTGCCCACGTAGACCTGCGTGTCGGTCACTTCGGGCTGCGTGCGCACCACGGCGGCGAGCGCCGTCGCGGCCGCCGCCGTTTGTTCGAGCGTGGTTCCCTCGGGCATGTCGACGATCACCTGGAACTCGCTCTTGTTGTCGTACGGGAGCATCTTGAACTGCACCGCGCGCACGAAGATCAGACCGACCGCTCCCACCAGCAACACCACCACCGCCGTAAGTGCCAAGGCACGCCGGCGCGGCTTCTCGATCAGCGGTCGCATCAGCGCCGTATAGACGCGTTCGATCCGGCGTTCTCCCGTGGTTTCCTGCGTCGGCGCGGCCACCGTGGCGTGTCCGCGCGTTTCGGCACGCCGCCCCATGACGCGCAGCGTGACCCACGGCGTGATGATGAACGCGACGAGCAACGAAAAAAACATCGCCCACGACGCGTTGATCGGAATCGGGCGCATGTACGGACCCATGAGCCCGCCCACGAACGCGAGCGGCAACAACGACGCAATCACCGTGAACGTCGCGAGAATGGTGGGATTCCCCACTTCGTCGGTAGCGTATATGGCGGCCTGTTTCGGGCTGGTCCATCCGAGTTGGAAGTGGCGATGAATGTTCTCGACCACCACGATCGCGTCGTCCACCAGAATACCGATTGCGAACACGAGCGCGAACAACGTGACGCGATTGAGCGTGTAGCCCATGAACGCGCTTGCCGCGAGGGTGAGGGCGAGGGTGACGGGAACCGCGATCGCTACCACGAGCGCCTCGCGTTTGCCGAGTGCGAGCAGCATCAGGAGGACGACCGCCGCGGTCGCGATCAACACGTGCAGGATGAGTTCGTTGGACTTCTCTTGTGCGGTCTCGCCGTAGTTGCGCGTGAATGTGACGTGGACGCCGGCCGGCAGCAGCGTGCGGCGCGCGTCGTCGAGCGCGTGTTCGATGGTGTGGGCGAGTTGCACGGCGTTCGCACCGGGCTTCTTCGCGATGGCCAGGGTGACCGCGGGCGCATCCGCCGGATGTCCCTCGATACCCTTCTCGTCGCCGCGCGGGCCGGCGCCGAAGAGCACGTAGGTGGATCGTTCCGCGGCTCCATCGACGACGTCCGCGACGTCGCCCAAGCGCACCGACCGTCCGCCGCCGACGGCGATCATGGCCAAGCGCACGTCCTCGACGCTGCGCAGCGAGCCTTCGGCCGCGAGCAGCACTTCCCGGTTGTCGGCGGAGAACGATCCCGCGGGCAGGCTCCAGTTGGCTTGCCGGAGTGCCTGCGCCACTTGCACGCCGGAAATGCCGCTGGCCGCGAGGCGGCCCGGATCGAGAGCCACCGTCAACTCGCGTGATTCGCCGCCGATCACGTGGATCTCGGCGATGTCCTCGATCTTCTTGATCTCGAGCGCCAGTTCGTTGGCCACCTGGCGCAGGGCATGGCTGTCGTGCGTCTCGCTCCAGAGAGTGAGCGCCACGATGGGAACGTCGTCGATACCCTTCGGGTCGACCCGCGCGGGTCCGGCGCCGGCGGGGATCACCTCGGGGTGCGCCATCAGGCGCGTGTGCAACTTGACCGCACTCTCTTCGGGGTCTTCTCCCACGCGGAAGCGAACGATGGCGATCGCCACGTTGGGACTCGAGGTCGTGTAGATGTAATCGACGCCGGGAATCTCCCACAGGAGTTGCTCCAGCGGCGTCGCCACGCGTTCTTCCACCTCGCGCGCGGTCGCACCCGGATACGGCACCACGACGTCGATCATCGGCACCTGAATTTGGGGCTCTTCTTCGCGCGGCGTGATCAGTACGAAAAAAACCCCCACCACCAGCGCGGCGAGGGCGAGCAGCGGCGTGAGTTTGCTGTCGATGAATACGCGCGCGACCCGACCCGACGGGCCGAGTCTGCGTCGCACTACTTTCAGCGACCGGGCGTCGCGCTCCAGGTCGGTCGTCACGGCTGCACCACGATGGCGGCGCCCCCGCCCAGAGTCGCGGGCGGATCCAGTACGACGCGGGCGCCGGCGTCGAGACCGGCCAGGACCTCGACGCGCGGCGAATACCCGTCGTCGGCGACTTCCAGCAACCGGAACGAGGCACGGCCCCCTTCCTCGACGAAGACGCCCGTCATGCCGCCCCTATGTACAAGCGCGCCGCGCGGGACCTGCACGACCCGGCGCGTCCCGCTCGCAAAGCGCGCCCGCGCGAACAACCCCGAACGCAGCGCGCGATCTGCGGGCATGTCGATCTTCACGAGCATCGTGCGCGTGGCCGGATCGACGGCGGGTACGACTTCCGCCACCTTTCCCACGTAGGTGCGCGTGCCGAGGGATGGAACCACGACCTCCACGTCCGCGCCGGGTTGCGCCGCGTCGGTCTCGGTCTCGGCGAGCGACACGTACAAGCGAAGGCGGCTCGCGTCCTCGATCTTCAAGAGCGTGCGCCCCGGTGCCGCGAGGTCGCCGACCTCGACCAGACGATCCACCACCTGTCCGTCGAAGGGAGCGGGAATGCGCGCGTAGCTCCGGTAGCTGTCCGCCGTCTCCATCCCCGCCTGGGCCTGGCGTACGGCTCCCTGCGCCGTTTCCTGGGCAAAGCGCGCTTGGTCCAACTCGAGTTGCGCCGCCGCGCCGCGCGCGAAGAGCTGCTCGAAGCGCCGGAGGTTCGATTCCGCCAGTGCCGCAGCCGCCGTCGCCTGCGCGAGCGCGCCTTCGGCCTGGCCGATGTGACCGACCACTTCCCGATCGTCCAGCACCACGAGCACCTCGCCGCGTTGCACGCGCTCGCCCGCGTGCTTGCGAATCTCGATTACCGTGCCGGTCACCTTCGCGGATAGCACGGCCTCGCGCGTGCCGCGAAGCGAACCGACCGCCTCGACGGTTCGCACAGCACCCACCGTATCCACCACGACCACGCGCACCGAGACCGGCGCGGGCGCAGGGGAACCGGATTCAAGCGCGTCGTTGCATCCGCCGCCCACGAGCGAAACAACGGCCGCAGCGGCGGCGAGAGTAAGCGACCGCGCGAAACTCGCCCCGCGACGGTGGCCAGGGAGTAGAGCGGAGAAATCGTTCATGGCAGTGCCTCCGGAACGGGGGAAAGGCCGACGGCGAAATCGAGGGTTCGTGTCGCGCGTTGCAGGTCGAAACGAGCGTCGAGCTCGCGCAGGCGGGCGTCGTCGAGGGTGGTCTCCGCGTCGAGCAAGTCCGTGACGCGCGCCACGCCCTGCTCGAAGCGGTCTTCGAGGATGGCGAGGGCTTTCTCGGCGTACGCGACCGCGCCCGCGGCCACGACAATTCGCGCGCGCGCCTCCTCCACGCCGTGCCAGGCCTCGCGGACCTCGAACTCGATCTGCTGCATGTGCCCGCGCTGCAGCTGTTGGGCGGCGAGTTCGTGCGACCGGGCGGCGCTGACGCGCGCTCGCGTCTGTCCCCAGCCCCAGGCGTTCCACGTGGCCACCGCCATGAGAGCGTAGCTTTCACCGTTGGACCCGAACAGGTAATCGTCGTTCAAGCTGTAGCGCGCGATGAGTGCGACTTCGGGGAGATATTCTCCGTTCGCGCGCTTGACACCCAAACGCGCCGCATTCACCTGGGCCTCGACGGCGCGCACATCGAGGCGGCGCTGATACGCACCCACCAGCGCCTCATCGATGGAGCCCACGGCTCGCTCGGCGGTCACAATCGATGTGTCGAGTTCGTAGTCGGCATCCTGGGCAATCCCCATGGTGCGAAAGAGCGCGGCGCGCGCGAGGTGCCGCGCGTTCTGTGCGCCGATGAGTCTCTCTTCCATATACGCCAGTTGCGCGCGGGCTTGGAGCAGGTCGCTCTCGACGATCATGCCCGCGTCGAAGAAGGCCTCCGCTTGCTCTACGTGTTGCGCCGTGGTCGAGCGCGCTCGTCGGGCAAGTTCGACCGACTGCTCGGCCAGCACCGCATTCGTGTAAGCTGACGCGGCGGCGAGCGCAACAGCTTCGCGGGTGTGCCCGTGCATCGCGGCCGCCGCGATCGCCATGCTCTCGGCCTGTCCAATGCCCGCCATGACGCGTCCGCCCATATAGATTGGCCAGCTGGCCTCGAACTCGGTGGCAAAATTGTCGATGGGGTCCGGTTGATTGGGATCGCTCGCTACGAACGACGAAAACGAGAATCGCTCCTGCATGAGTTCGAGACCGAACACGTCTGCCGGAGAATCGGTGCGCAGCGCGATCTCCCGGATCTGGACGTGCGGCAGACGCATCGACGACGCCTCGCGCCGTGCTGCGCCCGCGGCGTCACTCTGCGCTCCGGCGCGCAGCACGTCCGGATTCTCGCGCAGTGCGATCTGCACGGCCTCCGTGAGCGTGAGTCGCGATGCGGCGTGCGACGGGCACGACGCCGCGGCGATGCTCGCGAGCACGGCCACACGCATGAGCCATCGATTACTCACAGACTTGCGGATATTTGCCGCGCGGCCCATACTTGCCATTGCGCACTTAGTGTTCATATAACTATATGATAGTATGGTTGTATATAGATGCACTGTCAAGCCCGGAATCGGGGTGGCCGACATGTCTTTCAAGCCCTTGAGTGAGAAGACGTTGGAGCTCGTTGCGGAGCGCTTTCGGTTGCTGGGGGATCCGCTCCGCTTGCGGTTGCTCCAGTCCCTGGAGCGGGGGGAGCGCTCGGTGGCGGACTTGGTCGCGGCGACGGGCGCGACCCAGGCCAACGTGTCAAAGCACCTTCAACTGATGCTGCGCGGCGGCGTCGTGCAGCGCAGACGCGAGGGGCTTTTCGTCTATTACTCGATTCGAGACGCGCGGGTTTTCGAGCTGTGCGCCCTCGTGTGCGGAAGTCTCACCGACCACCTCGCGCGCGAACTCTCATCGTTCGCCGAAACGCCCCCCCTGCCCGCGCGAAGTCGTTCTCGTCGAAAGCGGAAAGAAGGCTAGTGGTCCGACATCGGAACATTAACGCCTAGAAGAGCACCGCGAGCCCCGCAGTCGCCGACCAATCGCCGACGCGCTGCGCCTCCGGCCCGACTTCGACCTGGCCCTCGGCGATGAGGCGTAGCATCGGTGTCCAGTCGAAGCTTGTGCCCGCGAAGACGAGGGTCCGCTTCGCCTCCGTGTCGTACCATTGAAACATCGCGCCGCCGCGCAGGTGGGCGCGCGCGCCCAGGTCGAAATCGCTGCCGGCGGTGGCGCGCAGAAAGTTCGCGGGCGCGGTGTCGGAGTTGTAGCGCTCCTCGTCGACGCGATTCATCCACTCATAGCCGACCACGACGAACGGCTGCGCGGCGCCGACCGAATCCACGAATCCCGCCGACGCGCACACGTCCAGGGTCTGCGAAGAATACGGGAAGTAGGTGATATTGCCGGTCCCGGTGCCGAGTGTCGCCAGGAGCGACAGCGCGCGACCGTCCTTTCCCCACAAACGCGCGCGAGCGCGCAAGAGCAGGTCGCCCGGACCCGACTCGATTTCGTCGGACGCGGTGACCGACACCAGCGGCATTTCGACCCAGAACAAGAACCACGAGCGGGCGGGAAACGCGCCGATGACGCGGAACATCATGGCGTCCAGACCCGGGCTCGAGCCCAGCTCGACGGTCGCGCGCGCCATGACTCTTTGCGGGGAAACGAGAAGGGCCGACTCCGTCGCGGCGTTTTCATACACGCCGGCGGCGTCGGCCCTCACGGAAAGAACCGCTACGGCGATCGCGCATACGCACGCCGCCCAACGGCTCCGATGCATCACGAACCCCGAAGCGTCGCTAGTGAACGACGACGCCCTCGAGGAGCTGGACACGCCCCTGTCGGATGAACTGGACCCAAATCGTACGGCGATTGCCCGGGAGTTTGTCCTTCGCGACGACCTTACCGAAGTCATTCCAAGACCGATGGTGCAACACCTCACCGATCTGATACTCCTGATCTTCGGTATATTCCTTCGCGTGCTCGACGTCCAGATCCTCCAGCGCGACATTCTGCTCGTCCGGGACTCGATCTTCGACATCGGTCAAGTCTTCCTTGGGCATGTAGGGGAGGAACCCCTGACAGCCCGGACACTTGAGCCAGAGCACGTCCTCCGTGCTCCCCTGCTTAATGACGTCCATGTCGAAGTCGGCCTTGCAGACCGAACAATGCTGTCGAATCGTACTCGAGGTCTCGCTTGGCATGACCACCGTGCGACCGCCCATCAGGAAATGATAACGCGGCAGCAGTCCTCCGCATCTTCCTTCGTCACATACCGTGACCCACACAGCGGACACGGATACCCATCCAACCGCCCGTCACGTTCTGCCTTTCGCAGGAGCTGTACGTACTTGACGTACTCTTTGTCCTTCATGAGCACCCCGCTCTTGTCCCGCTTTTCCATACCCAACTCCTCCGCGTTGAGGTGAAAAAACCAGGCATCCGCCTAAACCGTTTTAAATGGCCGGGATACACAGGATGCTGTGTCCTGACGCGCCCTGGATACAATATGTTGCGGCCACCCTAGAGGAAGCCACAAGGGGCGTCAAGGAAAAACTGCGGAAGAATCAGCACTCATGGACAAGAACGTCGTGCGGCAACATCGACGCATGGAATATATCCGCGATGCGCGAAATAATCAAGGCTGCGAACGCGAGAGAATTGGCTTTCGCCCAGGGGAAATGCAAAGAGCGCGTCAACGCAACGCGCCATCGAGATCGGCTTCGAGATCTTCGACGTCTTCGATGCCGACCGAAACGCGAATGAGCCCCGGCGTCACGCCGAGTTTCGCACGGTCGCTTTCGGGAACGCTGCCGTGCGTCATCGACGCGGGATGGCTGATCAAACTTTCGACGCCGCCCAGGCTCTCCGCGAGAGTGAATACCTTTACCGATCGCAGCACGCGATCGGCGCGCTCCAGTGAGCCGACGTCGAACGAAATGACGGCGCCGAATCCGCGCGCCTGTCGCTTTGCGAGCGCGTGTTGCGGATGATCGGAGAGGCCCGGATAGTTCACGCGCAGCGCGCCCTTGTGCTCGGCGAGAAACTTCGCCAAGACGCGCGCGTTTTCTTCGTGTTGGCGCATGCGAACCGCGAGGGTCTTGGTGCCGCGCAGCGCCAGGAAGCAATCCATCGGGCCCGGCACCGCACCCACCGCGTTCTGGAGAAAACGCAAGCGCTGGGCGGTGGCGTCGTCGTTCAACACGACGATGCCGCCCACCATGTCGCTGTGCCCGTTCAGGAACTTCGTCGTGCTGTGCACCACCATGTCGGCGCCCAGTTCGAGCGGATTCTGCAGGTACGGGCTCATGAAGGTATTGTCGACGCAGACGCGGGCACCGATGGCGTGCGCCATGTCCGCCACCGCGCGGATGTCGGTCACGCGCAGCATGGGATTGGTGGGCGATTCGAGGTAGACGAGCTTGCTCTTCGGTGTCAGCGCGCGCTCGACTTCGCCGAGGTCGGCCGAGTCGACGAAGCGGAACACGAGGCCGAATTGCCTGAGCACCATCTCGAACAAGCGATACGTCCCGCCGTACACGTTGTGCGTGACGACGATTTCGTCGCCGGGCGCGAACAGGCGCAGGATGGTGTCGGTCGCCGCCATGCCGGACGAGTACGCCAGCCCGTGTTTTCCCCGCTCCAGGGCGGCGACGTTGCGTTCCAGCGCCTCGCGCGTGGGATTGGCGGTGCGGGCGTATTCGTACCCGCGATGCTTGCCGATCCCGTCTTGCTTGTAGGTCGAGGTCTGGTAGATCGGCGTAATGACCGCGCCGGTCTTTTCGTCGGGCGACTGCCCGGCATGAATGCAATCCGTGAAGAAGCCCATGTGTCTCCTGTTCGATCTACTTTCCTGCCAGACCGTGCTCGGCCAGCCACGTCTGCGAGTGAACCTTGCTCAAGTACCGTTCGCCGGTGTCGGGAATCAACACCACCATGATCTTGTCGGCGTCGAGGTCGCGCGCCACGCGCAGCGCCCCCACCAGGGCCGCCCCGGACGAACTGCCGACGAGCAATCCTTCCTCGCGGGCCAGGCGGCGCGTCATGATCAACGACTCGCGATCGCCGACCAGGACCATCTCGTCGACGTATTCGAATTGGCACGTGCTCGGAATGAAGTCCTCGCCGATGCC
>Ga0105092_10002270_pt1 | contig 10243 bp, 7 predicted proteins | sample PPLLak2March2015_FD_87021 | JGI IMG/M metagenome (GOLD analysis project Ga0105092, IMG submission 87021) | Freshwater sediment microbial communities from Prairie Pothole Lake near Jamestown, North Dakota, USA - PPLs Lake P7 Core (1) Depth... | ecosystem: Environmental > Aquatic > Freshwater >...
TGGCGATCCCTTTCAGTGCCTGGTGCAGACGCATCAACAGCGGCTCGATGTTCCCCGCCTCGTTGCGGGTCGGGATCACCAGCGAGATCTCGTAGCTCGTTTCGTATTCCTGTGCGAACGATGTAAAAGTTCGCGGCAATTTATTTTCGATCATAGGCTTTACCTCTCTCTGTTAGCGATAACAAAAATTTAAAAAATTGTTAATAAAGCAAGCTAAAAAAAATCTGCTTTTTTTATTAATACAGCTCACCTCCGTTAGAATAATGGGGATCTTTGATGAGTTCACAGTTGTTGAATGAAACCCAACCTGAGAGCACTTCAACTTCTGTCTACACCGCTGTGGGGAAGGAAGAGCGATTCGGAAAGTTTTCACAAAGAAAACTTGTTTGCTAGTCCATAAACATAGAAGCAGGACGAGCGGAGCCTAAAAAGGTTACAAAGATTGTCCGAATTCTCTGGTACCCGTTTGGGTGAAAAAATAACCGATTTACGGGAAAACCCAAACCATATCCCTGCCCCCAAAGCTCATCCACGGCGTGAAATTTATCCTCTGTCCGATGCAGGATGTCACTAATTTTGTCGGATTTGGAAACGGGAGTGCTAGAATTACTTAACAGCCTTCTCAACCTGGTAACCTGCCATGAAATATATGCTCTCCATTTCCATTTTCACCGCCATTACTCTGTTCCTATCTCCTCTTTCGATGAATAGAGTTGCCGCTCCGGCAGAGACCACTTTTGAGGTCGAGTCGAATACCGTCCCAGGCAGTATTATTCGATTCGAACATCTCACCATTGAGGATGGGCTTTCCCAGAATGCAGGCTTAGCCATATTTCAGGATAGCAAAGGCTATCTCTGGATCGGCACACAAGACGGGCTGAATCGTTACGACGGATATACCTTCAAGACCTATAAGCATGACCCGGATGACCCCGCCTCGATCAGCCACAACAGCATCCTCGCCATCGAAGAGGACAAGGACGGCTATCTCTGGATCGGCACCTGGGGTGGCGGGTTGAATCGCTTTGACCCTGCCGCCGAAACATTCGTCCCATATCACTTTGACTCCAAGGAGCCATCCAGCCTCAGCGACAATACAGTCACTGCCATCAAGCAGGATTCGAGCGGCGTCCTTTGGGTGGGGACCCTGGGGGGGTTGGATCGCTACAATCCTCTGAAAGACCGGTTCGACCATTTCAAAAATGACCCCAGTGACCCGGAAAGCCTGAGCAGCAACGCGATCTCTGTGATCTTTGAAGATTCACACCGTCAGCTATGGATCGGCACGGGCGCTGTGGGAGTGGAAGGGTCCGGTCTGAATTCCTTTGATCCCGAGACCGGAAAAGCGGTTCGTTACCAGCACGATGAGTTTGTGCCTCAAACCCTTTCCAGCAACAATATTGCCTCCATATACGAGTCGTACGATGGGACGCTCTGGATCGCGACTGGTGGTTTCAGTCTGCCCGGCGGTGGGCTGAATCAGTTTAATCCGCGTACGGGCACCGCCGAGCACTTTTTGCATAACCCGTCCGTCGCCGACAGCCTGAGCGCGAATGAGTTGATGACCCTCTGGGGCGATTCGAACAGCGGACTGTGGATCGGCACATGGGCGGCCGGGCTGGAGCGCATGGAGTTTTCCAGGCCCGGTCATTTCGAGCATTATCAGAACGATCGTTTCTTCCCGGACAGCCTGAGTGGGGATGAGGTCTGGTCTCTCTTCAAGGACCGCTCCGGGATCCTCTGGATCGGCACGTCACACAGTGGCATTAATAAACTATCCGCCAACAGCGGGCAATTCAGTTTATATCGAAACATTCCCAGCAACCCATACAGCCTGAGCACCGATGCGATCGGCGCGTTCTCAGAAGACAACTATGGAAACATCTGGATCGCCACCTGGGGTGCCGGACTCGACCGCCTGGACCTCCACAGCGGGCGTTTCACACATTATCGACACGACCCGATGAACCCCGAGAGCCTGTCCGACGATCTGTTCATGGACGTTTACGTTGACGACTACGGCATGGTCTGGGCGGGCACGCTTGGTAAGGGATTGGATTACCTTCACCCTATGACCCGGCGGGTGACTCACTATGTTCATAACCCTGAAGATCCCACCAGCATCGCAGATGACAATATCGCCGCCATCATCCCGGATCGAAAAGGCGGTTTATGGGTCGGGACCTTCGGCGGCTTATCCCATTTTGATGGAAAGACGAAGACCTTTACAAACTACAGCAATAATCCCGCCAACCCAGCCAGCCTGACGGAAAACAAGGTGGTTAGCTTACACCTCGATCCAAAAAGAAGTATCCTCTGGGTCGGGACCTGGGGCGGCGGATTAAATCAACTGGATTTGAAGGATCCGCTTCACGCGGACCCGCAGCGCGCCACCTTTATCGATTACCGTCACAACCCTGACGACGCTTCCAGCCTCAGCGAAGACTCGGTCTGGGCCATCCACCAGACTTCTGATGGTTTGCTCTGGTTGGGAACGCAACTGGGTTTGAACCGCTTTGACCTAACCACTGGGATATTCGAGCGTTACACGGAGAAGAATGGATTGCCCAACAATGTGGTGCTGGGGGTCCTGGAAGACCTTTTTGGAAAGCTTTGGCTGACCACCAATAATGGTCTGGCGCAATTCGATCCGGAGGCGGAAACATTCATCACGTACGACATCTCTGACGGGTTGCAGAGCAATGAATTCAATTCCAATGCCTACTTCCGGGCGCGCAGCGGGATTATCTTCGTGGGTGGCATCAATGGCTTCAACCTCTTCAACCCGATCAACATCAAGCCAAATCCCTTTGCTCCCAAAGTGGCAGTGACCGGGTTCCAGGTGTTCAACCAGCCGCTCAAGGTGGACCTTTCAGGACATGAGCCGATCCAGCTTTCCTACAAACAGGATTTCATTTCCTTCGAATTTGCCGCGTTCGATTTCCAGGCTCCTCAAAAAAATCAATATGCCTACAAACTGGAGGGCTTCGATAAAGACTGGATCCAGGCTGGGAACCGCCGCTATGCCACCTATACCAACCTGCCTGGCGGGCAGTATATCTTCCGGGTGAAAGCCTCCAACAGCGATGGTGTCTGGAACGAAACCGGTGTGACGATCCCGATCTCCATCACCCCGCCAATCTGGCAAACATGGTGGTTCAATGGATCACTGATCATCCTGCTGGCGGCGCTTGTCGCTGGAGGATTCCGGTGGCGGCTGAATACAGTTCATGAACAGAATATTCTCCTCGAAACCCAGATTGCCGAACGCACCTCCGAACTGCGGGAAACGAACTCACTCCTGGAAAAGGAGATCGAACAGCGCAAGCGGGCAGAGACGGCCCTCTCGAAACGCGCTGCCAGGGAATTGAAGCTGTCGGAAGCCCGCTTTCAAGCCATCTTTGATAATGTTGCCGTGGGCGTCGCCGTCATGACCCTGGAGCGCAAGCCCATCGCCTTTAATACAACCACAGAAAGGATCATTGGGTATAACGCGGAGGAAATGGAAAATATCGACCCCCGTTCTCTGGCTGTGCCGGAAGACAGGGAGATGGATGTTAAGCCATTTCATGAATTGATTGAAGGCAAACGCAATTCCTACGTCATGGAACGCCGCTATCGTCACAAAGATGGTCACGTTTTTTGGGCACGCGTCAATTACTCTCTGGTACGCGACCTGGAGAGCAAACCCGATTATCTTATCGGCATTATCGAAGATATCGATGAGCAAAAACGGTCTGCGGAGCGGCTCGCCGAACAGGAGGCGGAATATCTCCTGACACTGCAACAACGCGTCACAGAGCGCACGCATGAGCTGCAGGAGACCAATCAGCGTCTCCAGGAGGAAATCGAGCAGCGCGCCAGGATCGAGAAGGAACTGTCAGAAAAAGCTGCTGAGGAAGCAGTGGCTGCCGACCGCACCCGCCTGGCGCGTGATCTGCATGACGCCGTGACCCAAACCTTGTTCTCCGCCAGCCTGATCGCGGAAGTCCTGCCCGATCTATGGGAAATTGATGTTGCCGAAGCAAAAAGTTCCACCGAGGAACTGAGGCAGCTCACGCGTGGGGCACTGGCAGAGATGCGCACGCTTTTGCTCGAATTACGGCCTGCCACACTGACACAAACCCGCTTGAGCGATCTCATCCGGCAGTTATGTGAAGCCTTTATCGGGCGTTCACGTCTGCCCATCACGTTGAACATCGAAGGCGAACGTCACCTGTCTCCGGAAGTGCAGGTGGCTTACTACCGCATTGCCCAGGAAAGCCTGAACAATATTTTCAAATATGCACGCGCCACAGAGGTGGATGTCACGTTATGTCTCACCCCCTCCGGAGTACGCTTCGAGGTCTGTGACAATGGCATTGGGTTTGACTTGTCCACCGCCAAACCGACCAGCATGGGGCTGCGCATCATGCGCGAGCGTGCCGAAACGATTGGCGCCGACTTTCATATTTCCAGCACCCCGGGTTCAGGGACATGTCTTGAAGTGGTATGGCATGAAAACCCAAATCTAAAATTAAAAGTTGTGTAGTGATCTCGCGCTGAGTGGTGCGTAAACGAAGCGCTGCGGTTTAACCAAAGATAACCAATGGAGATACTTATGACCACCAAAATTCTTCTTGTCGATGATCACAAGGTTGTACGAAGCGGTTTGGCTAAATTTCTGATGGTCAACAAAGACTTTAAACTGGTCGGCGAAGCCTCGGATGGAGCCGAAGCCGTCCAAATGGTCTCGCTTCATAAACCGGATGTCGTGTTGATGGATTTGATGATGCCCGGCATGGATGGCATTACAGCCACCCGTGAGATCCACAAAAAATATCCGCAGGTCAGGATCATCGCGCTGACCAGCTTCGCCGAACAAAACATGGTGCAGGGCGCACTGCAGGCGGGTGCGATCGGATATCTGCAAAAGAACGTCACAGCCAAGGAATTGGGGAATGCCATCCGGTCGGCGTGCGCGGGGCGGATGATCCTTTCGCCCGAGGCAACGCAGGTGCTGGCGCAGTCCGTGGCGCAGCCGCAGATCCCCGGCGAACAGCTGACTGAGCGCGAACGCGATGTCCTCAAAGGCATGGTGGATGGGCTCAACAACAACGAGATCGCCCAACGACTCGTCGTCAGCCTGGGCACGGTCAAATTCCATATCTCAAACATCTTCCACAAGCTCGGCGTGGACAGCCGCGTCGAAGCGGTCAAACTGGCGATCGAACAAAAGCTGGTGTGACCCGCCCCCTCCCAGCCTCCCCAAATACAACGCTGAAAATCGGAATGCGTATTCATCTGTTAGATCGTTGGATTTGGGGAAGGTGCCCCAAAGGGGTGTAGGGGCGCACTGTCCGTTTGGCTAGGCAAAAACTGAACCAGAGTCGGATACCGATGGACCTCGCTTGTCATACACTACAAGCGAGGTTCATATGCTTCGTATTCTTATTGCTGATCCTGATTGTGTGACACGGAAAGCCCTCATTCTTTTGCTTCGACGCAAACTGGGGACCGATGGCATTGTCGAAATCGAGGATATGGAGGCGCTCATCCGGACATTAGCGGACGCGCCCCCCGATCTGCTCCTGCTCGACTGGCAGCTTTACGGCTCCCCCGCCGCCGAAACCTGTCAACTGCTTCGAAAAGCCTATCCCCATCTAAAAATTGTACTCCTTAGCCTGGATGCCGGCGACGCGCTTACAGCCAAACAGGTCGGCGCGGGCTTCATCCACAAGGGCGCCTCCCCCGACGAATTGATTGCTACGTTAACGCCTCTTTTGCGTAAAGAATAGTAAGTCTTCATTACTGCTCAAGCCGCCATCTGTTGCCCCACCTCGCAGTGGGGCGGCAAAGGTTCGGCAGAGAAACTCGAAAGGAGAAGGAAATGCAAACAAATCGCTCGAATACGGGCGCCCTGGTTGCAGGCACGGTCCTGATCGCCTGCGGTCTGCTGGCGCTGGGAAGCCAGTTTTTGCGCATTACCGATTGGGCCTTTGTGGGTCCTCTCGCCGTCGTCGCGGCGGGTGCGCTGTTCTTCCTGGCGATGATCGCCGGGGGAAGACAGTCCGCGGCGTTCGCCGTCCCCGGCAGCATCATCAGCGGGATCGGTCTGACCCTGCTGTTCGCGAGTATCACAGACCAATGGGAGTTAATGTCCTACCTCTGGACACTGATCATCGTGTTCGTGGGGATTGGCGTCTACCTGATGGGCTGGTATGGCGGAGATCCGAATCAAAAACGGTCGGGCTGGGGTGTGATTAAAGTAGGCTTGATCCTCTTCATCCTCTTCGGCGGCTTCTTTGAATTGGTATTCTCCTCCAACAATCTTATTTTCCCGGTATTGCTGATCCTCCTGGGTGTATATCTGATATTGTCCCGTGCCGGATTATTTGGCGGGAAGAAGATCGAAGGGTCGTCGGATCAATCCCTCCCCCCGGCAAGCTAGCCATCCACATCTCATCCTGAATGCAGCAGCGCTGCCGAGATGAGATGATATTTCGTGAAAGAAGGAAACCATGGAAAAGAAATCTCTATTCTGGCCGTTATTTCTCATTGCAGCCGGCGCGGTCTGGCTGCTGATCCAGGCGGGAAGGATCCCCTCTGCAAATCTCTGGGCACTCACCTATATCTGGCCCGGATTGCTGATCGCAGCCGGCGTGAGCATCATCCTGAAATCATTCTGGAAGTATGCCCCTATGCTTGTGGATGTGATCGTAGTTGGCGGCGCCGTGCTGGCAATCCTTTACGCTTCCCAACTGGGCTGGACGAGTGCTCCCATAGCCTGGTTCCATTTTGACGGTGACGGACCATTCATGGGGCGTACGGAACGCGGCTCCGGAAACATTGTGACCGAGACGCGCGACGTAAGTGACTTTCGCGCCATAGAGGTGGACTACCCGGCCCAGGTGCTTATCAAACAGGGCAAGACAGAATCGGTCAAGATCGAAGCGGATGATAACCTCCTGCCGGGGTTGACGACGCAGGTCAGGAATGATGTGCTCGAGATTTCCTACAAGAGGCAGAACGGCAAGCATGTCAACCCAACGAAGGTTGTCAAGATCACAGTTGTTGTCAAGGATCTGGCTGACGTCGAGTTTACCAGCGCGGGGGAGTTGATCATCGAGAAGCTCAAGACAGAGGCTCTGGATGTTTCCCTGAGCGGCGCAGGCAATCTGGAATTGAACGATCTCCAGGTCAAGGACCTCAAGGTGGATTTGAGCGGCGCGGGCAGCATGACCGCCTCCGGCACAGCCGATACGCTCGATCTGACGATCACCGGCTTCGGAGGCTTCAACGGTGAGGAACTCCATGACCAGGAGGCGCGGGTCAACATCAGCGGCGCAGGCAGCGCCACCGTGTGGGTGGACGACGACCTGAACGCTCAGATCTCCGGCGCGGGATCGATCAGCTACTACGGCTCCGCCTCTGTCAGCAGACAGATCAGCGGCGTCGGCGGCGTCAATCATTTGGGCGATAAGTAAATGACCGGGATGGACGGGCAAGCCCGTCCATCTTTTTTTTAAGAACACCAGGAGAGGTTTGTGAAAACATCACGTCCTGCTCACCCCACCTGTACCGCAATTGTTTGTGCCTACAACGAAGAAAAGAGCCTTGGGTCTGTGCTCAACGGGCTGCTGGACTCGCCGTTACTCCAGGAGATCATCGTGGTGGATGACGGTTCGAATGACCGTACTCCCGACATCCTGCATCAGTACAAGCAAAGCGACAGGGTCCACACGATATTTTTATCGCCGAATCACGGCAAAGGGTATGCCATGGCGGAAGCCACTACCGCTGCCAGTGGAGATATCCTGCTTTTCGTAGATGCCGACCTCATTAACTGGGATGCCAGCTATGGAGAGCAAGTCCTGGCGCCCATCCGCAAAGGGCAAGCCGATATGGTCATCGGTTATCCGCTGCGTAAAAACGACAACTGGGACAGGCTGGATGTGCTGGGGATCCAGCGCTGGCTATCAGGGCAACGCGCCGTCTGGCGCACCGACCTGCTGCCTATCATCGCGAAGATGCGTCCCTCCCGTTTTGGTGTGGAAACGCTAATCAACATGCATTACCGCACCCGCCATCAGCCGATCAAAATAATCAAGCTGAATGGGTTGCTGCATCCGATCAAATTCGAGAAAAGCTCCCGTTCGGAAGCCTGGGAGGGATATGTGCAGGAAGTGCGCCAGATCCTGCGGACGTATGCGAACCATCCGCTTCTGACGATCATGACCTACGTTCCCGACTTGATCGAAATGCGGGCTGCCCTGCTGGCAGTTTACGGCTGGATACGCAGGAGAGCTCCCCTGGCTACATTTTAGGACCGTCTATCACCATTCCTATCCACCTGACCAGTGCAAAACTCTCCCGCCATCGGGGGAGTTTTTGTTTCTGCGCGCATAAGATGGAGAGGTAATCAAATGTCTTTCGTGAGAGGTCGTTTTGGACGAAATCGGGCGCGCACTAGGATGACTATAGGATGAGCGAAGGGTGACTGAAGGATGACTGACCGGGCTGCCGGCGGGAATCACCGCGCTTTCAGACAGTTTCTCAGGTTCACTATATAATTGAAACAGGCTGACTGAACAATCCCTCGAACAAAGCACAAACAGGAAGGCGGCACTACAATGATGATTTCAAAAAAGATCAAGGGGGCGATCCAGTTATTTCGGCCGGAGCTTCCCCTGGCGGCTGGTGTTTGTGTGATCCTGGGGGAGATCATCGCCCTGGAGAGTCTCCCCTCCCTGCGGGAGCTGCTGCTTGGGTTTGCCTGTGGTTTTTTTCTCTCCGGCTCGGCACTCACTTTGAATGATTATTTCGATATCGAAGTGGACAAGGTCAATGCACCCCAGCGCCCGATCCCGGCCGGGCTGCTGACCCCTTCTGACGCCATTCTGCTGACCGCGCTTGCAACGTTGATCGGACTGAGTGCGGCGATCTTTATCGGTCCGTTAGCCTTCCTCGTGAGTGCGATCTTTTGGGTAATTGGCGTCCTCTATAACTGGAGATACAAGGCACAGGGACTATGGGGAAACTTAATGGTCGCCGCCTCGGTGGGGATCACATTTATACTCGGCGGAATTGCTGTCGATCAGCCCCTGAACAGGATCGTCTGGTTTTTCGGCTTGATCGCCTTTTTGATCGACCTGGCGGAGGAAATCGCGGGCGACGCGATGGATATGGCAGGAGACAGGAAACGGGCATCCAGGTCGATTGCTCTTAGAGTGGGGCGAGACACGGCGCTGCGTATCGCAGGCGCTCTGTTTATCCTGGTGGTTTTACTAAGTTATGTCCCCTTTCTTCTCGGCTGGCTGGCAGTGGGTTATCTGCTTCTGATTTCTGCGATCGGCATTGTGGTGCTTTTCTTTACAGTCAGGCTTCTCAGGAGCCAAACACCGGAAGAGGGCCGGTCTGCCATGCGCGGCATTTACCTGAGCATATTATTTGGAATGCTCGTCTTTCTCGGCAGTCAATTCCTTTTTTGAAAAAAGATATGACTCACCCCGAAATTAAGGGAGGCCGGTGCGGGCAACGATCATCTTCCAGGATGGTTCAGGACGGGTTCGGTGGCGAGGAGATCCCAGGGTGCGGTTTCGATGATCAACCGGGGTGGATTGGCTCCGGCTTCCCGGCTGGCCAGGCTCAGCGCCAGATGGCAGGCGTCATTCCCGGTGGAATTACGAAGGAGGGATAGAGCTCCGATATAGCTGGGATATGGCTACGATATAGCTACCCTATAGACACCCTATAGACACCCTATAAGATGATCGAAGGATCGTTGAAGGAACTACGAATTTGAACCGCCAAGCTCGCGAAGAAAAGTATAAAACTTTGTATGCCTGGCGTTCTGCGAAATTGAACCGCCAAGTTCGCGAAGATCGCGAAGAAAATATCAACGCCGGGCATTTAAGCGACTGACCCACCTCCAAATATTAAATTCAGGGTGGGTCATGTTTGGTCTACATAATATCTTCTAGTATTTCAACCGCGCTTCGAACGCAGGGTTTGCAGACTTGATTGAAAAGGTCATTCTCACGAAACGTCTTTTGGCCCTCTTCTGTGGTTAAGTCAGAACCGTTCAACAGTTTGAGGCAAAGACAGCTGCCATGCCGGCTGGCAAACTGATCCATGAGTTCCCTTGTTTTGGCATAGGTTGCCTCGGTGGCTGGCTGAGCCTCATTTTCGCCCCGGCCATATTTGGCTCCCAGCACCATGATCCCCCCCGTCACCGCTCCGCAAACTTCTCCCTTCCTGCCCA
>Ga0105092_10002271_pt1 | contig 10242 bp, 11 predicted proteins | sample PPLLak2March2015_FD_87021 | JGI IMG/M metagenome (GOLD analysis project Ga0105092, IMG submission 87021) | Freshwater sediment microbial communities from Prairie Pothole Lake near Jamestown, North Dakota, USA - PPLs Lake P7 Core (1) Depth... | ecosystem: Environmental > Aquatic > Freshwater >...
ATGGCGCCCGGATACCTCGAGGACCAGATCGAGCGGAGCCGGCGGAACCTCGGCCTGGAGACGATCGACCTCTACTACCTGCACAACGTCGAGACGCAGCTCGAGGAAATCGGCCGCGAAGCCTTCAAGGCGAGACTGACGCGGGCGATCGAAACGCTCGAAGCGGCGGCCCACTCCGGAAAGATCGGCGCGTGGGGCTTCGCGACCTGGAACGGGTTGCGCGTTCCGCCGGAGCACCCGGAGCACCTTTCGCTCGCCTCGATTCACGAGCTCGCGACGGAGATCGCCGGAGAGGGGCATCGGTTTCGGGGCGTGCAGCTTCCGGTCAATCTCGCGATGGCGGAGGCCATCGGGTTTCGGTCGCAGGAGTTTCGCGGCCTCCGCGTGCCGCCGCTCGAGGCGTCGGCGGGCCTCGGCCTGGGGGCGTTCGCCTCGGCTTCGCTGCTGCAGGGGCGGCTCACGGCCCACCTGCCGGAGGAGCTCGTCGAGGCATTTCCAGAAGCAGACACCTCGGCCCGGCTGGCCCTGCAGTTCACGCGGTCGGCCGCCGGAATGACCACGGCGCTCGTTGGTGTTTCCTCGGCGGAGCACGCTGTCGAGAACTTCGGCTTTTCCGCCGTTTCGCCTGCGGAGCCGGAGCGCATCCTGGCCGTTCTTTCGTAATCGCCTCGATCGGCGGGGTTTTCGCCCGCCGGGGAGCTTGTCGCTTTTCTTCGAGGTTCGTCGTAGAATGTGACCGTTCCCGCCCGGACCTCAGAGTCAGCGCGGCGGCGGTTTGGGAGCTCATGTCCGAAGATCCCTTGACTCCGGAAAGACTTACGTCCGTATCCGTCCAGTCCGAGCCCCCCTCGTCCGGGGGCGGGCCCGCTGACGGCCAGCAGCGCCCCCATCGGCGCCGCCGGCGCCGCCGGCGGCGCGGCGGCCGCGGAGGCGGTCCGCAAGGCAACGGGGGAGGACTCGGCGAGAGGTCGGAGGACTTGGCCGCGACCGGCCCCGAGCGTCCCGTCGATGGCGTCCTGTACATCCCGCCCAAGGACAACGCCGCGGGCGTCCTGGTCTCGGCCAAGGCCAACTACCTCCCGTCTCCCAAGGATCCCCTGGTTCCGCGCGAGCTCATCCAGCGCGAAGGGCTCGAGGCCGGGGCCCTGATCGCCGGTTACGCGGCCGACGGCGGCCGGCCGGTGCTCCGGCGCGTGGAAACCATCGAGGGTATGGAGCCCGGCGCCTTCCGCCAGCGGCCGGCCTTCACCGAGCTCGTTTCGATCGACCCCAACTCGATCCTGACGCTGGAGACGGAGCCGGACGAGATGTGCGGCCGCGTCACCGACCTTCTGACGCCGATCGGCCGCGGCCAGCGGTGCCTCATCGTCGCCCCGCCGAAGGCCGGGAAGACGACGCTCCTCAAGCGGATGGCCCACGCCGTCGAGGTCAACGACCCCGACGTGCACGTGATCGTTCTCCTCATCGACGAGCGTCCCGAGGAGATCACGGACTTCCGCCGCAGCGTCACCCGCGGCGAGGTCATCGCCTCGTCCGCCGACCTCTCGGCGGAGAATCACATCGCGGTCGCCGAGATCGTGGCGGAACGCGCCCGCCGGCTCATCGAGTGCGGCCAGCACGTGATCATCTTCCTCGACTCGATCACGCGCATGGCGCGCGCCTACAACCAGATGCAGAAGGGCGGAGGCAAGATCCTATCGGGCGGCATCGATGCCCGCACGATGGAGAAGCCGCGGCGCTTCTTCGGCGCGGCGCGCAACGCCGAGGGTGGCGGATCGCTGACGATCATCGCGACAGCGCTCGTCGACACCGGCTCCCGGATGGACGAGATCATCTTCCAGGAGTTCAAGGGGACGGGCAACACCGAGATCGTGCTCGACCGCGACCTCTTCAACCGGCGCATCTTCCCCTGCATCAACATCCCGCAGTCGGGGACGCGCAAGGAAGAGAAGCTCTACAACCCCGAAGACCTGCCCAAGATCGTCAAGCTGCGCCGGGCGCTTGCCGCGGTCGACAAGATCCAGGCGATGGAGCTCGTGCTCGGCCGCCTCTCCAAGTTCCGGACCAACCGCGACTTCCTGAAGAGTTTCTAGGTCCCGCCCCCTCCGCCGGGGTAGGATGGTTCCGTTCCCGCGGGAGGCGCATGTGACACGCCCTTTACGGCGTTTCCTCGCCAGCCCGGCGGCGGCGGCGCTCCCGGTCGAGCCGCCGCAGCCGACGCCCGAGACTCCCGCGCCCGCTCCAGCGTTCCCTCAATCCGGACAACCCCACCTCGAAGGACATCGAGAGGAGGCGCCATGCGCCGGTTAACTCGGAGGATCGGTCTGTTCGGGGGACCCGCAGCCATGATGTCCGCGGCCGGCGTCAAGAAGCCGCCGCCGGTCAAACCCCAGGAGGCGGAGGCGGCGGGCACGGACACGATCGCCCCTCCGCCCGCGCCCGCAAAGAAGGGCTGGTGGCGCCGGCTCTTTGGTTCGGACGGGGGCGAAGGAAGCTGAACACCGGTTCGACTCGGACTCCGGGCGGCCCGCTCCGCGGGCCGAGCCGACCACCAACGGTAGACCCCCGGCAGTAGGCAACGCCGAGCCGAACGCGGGCCGCAGGCCTGCGTTTGCCTCGGCGGTAACTGGAATGGACCTAACGGCGCCGGCTCTTGCGCTTCGTCCGGCCGTAGCTGTCTTCCGAGGGCGCGGCGGTCTTGGCCGGGGCGTGCTCCCGCCGCGGCTCCGGGCGGGAACGGAATCCTCCGTAGGCTCGCGGAGCCTGGGCCACCCGGCCGGACTTGTAGAGATCCTCGGGCGGCCACTCCACCGGGATCTTGCGGCCGACGCGCGACTCGATTGCGTCGAGCGAAAAGACGTAGTCGTCGCAGGCAAACGAGACCGCCGTCCCTTCCGCTCCCGCGCGGCCGGTCCGGCCGATGCGATGGACGTAGTCTTCGGAGTCCTGCGGCAGGTCGTAGTTGATGACGTGCGACACGCCCTCGATGTGAAGCCCGCGTGAGGCCACGTCGGTGGCGACGAGGACCGCGAGCTTCCCGTCCTTGAAATCCTGGAGCATGCGCAGCCGCCGATCCTGAGGCACATTGCCGGCGAGCGCACGCGTCGGATAGCCGTTCGCCGACAGGCCTCGCACGAGATCGGCCGCCGTCGTGCGCCGGTTGACGAAGATCAGCACCCGGCTGCCGCCCTCTCTCTCGAGGAGGCCGAGCAGGAGGCGGAACTTCTCCGTCGCCGAGACGTGGTACAGGATTTCCGTGATTCCCCGCGCGAGCACGCGCTCGGGCTCGATCTCCACCTTCTCGGCGTTGTTCGTGTGCTCGTAGGCGAGCTCCATGACGCGCACCGACAGCGTCGCCGAAAACAGGAGGGTCTGCCGGCGGTGGTAGGGTGGGCAGCGCCGCAGAATGCGCCGCAGGTCCCGGATGAAACCCATGTCGAACATCCGATCGGCTTCGTCGATCACCAGGATTTCGACGTCCTTGAACGACACGACGCCCTGCTGCTCGTAATCGAGCAGCCGGCCCGGCGTGCCGACGAGGAGGTCCGGAATCGTCTTGACCTGCTCGCGCTGGAGGCGATAGTCCATGCCTCCGAAGACCGCGAGCGTCGCGAGGCCCGTGTGGCGGCCGAGGATCTCGGCGTCCGCGCGGATCTGTGCCACGAGCTCGCGCGTCGGTGCCACGACGAGCGCCCGCGGCCCTCGCGGAGGCCGGGAGGCCGGCTTGCCCAGCAGCCGCGTGAAGATCGTGATCAGAAACGCCGCCGTCTTGCCGGTCCCGGTCTGCGCCTGGCCCGCCACGTCCCTGCCGGCGAGAGCGATCGGGAGCGTCTTCGCCTGGATGGGCGTGGCGAAGACGAACCCGGCATCGGCAATGCCCCACCGGACCTCGTCCGGGAGGGCGTAGCTCGAGAGAAGGATCTCGGTCAGGTGGTGCTGCGGGGCGCCCGAGGTCATGAAGGCGTCGGATCTTAGCGCAGGCGGCGGCCAAAGTCGTCGACCAGCGGCCTCCCGGTCGCCTCGGCCAGCGCCTCGCCGATGCGGCGTTTCTCCTTGGGGCCCGCCGCGGCCGCCAGCGGATGGAGGCGGCCCCGCGCACGGGCCGCCAGCCGCCGGACCGCCCAGGTCCACCACGGCGAGAGAGGCCAGTAGGTCTCGCGCCAGCACTCGAGCTCACCGCGGGTGATTCGGGCGACGTGGGTCTTCTCGAACGCCGTGCGCCGGACTGTCACCCCCTGCGCGTCGACTTCGATCGACTCTTCGGCGAAGGCGAGGGCCGCGAGCCCCAGCAGCGAGAGCGGAGCGGCCACGAGCAGGGTCAGCGAGAGCACGATGAGGACGGGTAGCGGGAGGTCGCCGAAGTCGAGTCGGCGCAGCCCGGCCTCCCAGGCCTGCCCGAGACGGAAGCAACCGAGCAACGCGGCCGCGCCGACCGCTCCTCCGATCGCGGCCATGCGGATGCGCCAGGCCCGGCCGCGCGCAAGAGGCTGAATCAAGACGAGCAGGCCGTCGGGCCGCGGCGTGATCGCGACCCGTTCCCGCCGGCTTTCGTTCGTTCCCTCCGCGCCCTTTCGCCTCGACAAGTCCCCGATTGTATGATCCGACTCCCGGCGGAACCGGGCACAGGAGGACCGCGTGGCGAAGAAGAAGAAGAAGGCTGGCAAAGCAGCGAAGAAAGGAAAAAGAGCGGCGAAAGGAGCGGTTCGCAAGGGCGTTCGCGGATTGAAGAAGACGGCCTCCACGCGCAGGAAGTCGGTCCTCAAGAAGGTGGCGAAAAAGGTCGCCCGGAAGGCCGCGCCGAAGAAAGCCGTGAAGAAGGCCGCAAAGAAGCCCGCCGAGAAAGCCGTCCTGAAGAAGGCGGTTCTGAAGAAAGAGGCCGTGCTGGCCGCCCCGGAGCCCGCAGCGCCGAAGATCGCGTCCATCAAGAGAACGACCCGAAAGAGGGGCCTTCCCGAGCGTCCCGAAGCGGTTGCCGCGGTTCCGATGGCGGCGGCGGGCTCTCCGGCCGGGGAGAGCTACGGCGAGGAAGGCTGGCGAGAGGAGGAGCTCTCGGCGGCCGAGCTCGAGGTCGACGGCCCGGAGCTCGAGGCTCTCGAGGAAGAGTTGGGGGGGCCCGAAGTCGGCGGCGAATCGGACGAAGACTCCGAGTGGTGAAGTGGAGTAGTATCTGGATCAGAGAGCTCCCATTGCCGGGCTTTTGCTCGGCTGGCGCGGATGAAGGCCCCGAAGATTTCGGGGCCTTCGCATATGGAGCCGACCGCTACTTCTTCTTGATCGGAACCGGCCGACGGTTCTTGTCGAGGTTCACGTAGGTCACCTCGGCCTCCGTCACCTTCACTCGGTTGCCGAGACCCTCTCCCGGCTGCGAGACGACTTCGACCGAGATCGTGATGGAGGTGCGGCCGATGCGGACGAGACGCGTGTAAAACGACACGAGGTCGCCGACGTAGACGGGCTCGTGGAAGACGACCTCGCGCATCGCGACCGTGACAAGGAAATCGGCGCCGTGCCGCTTGGCCTCCACGGCGCCCGCCTGGTCGATGTAGGAGAGAAGCACGCCGCCGAAGATCGTCCCGTGCGCGTTGGTGTCCTTGGGCATCATGATGACGCGGATGGAAGGCTCGCGGGCCTCGGCCTCCGGTTTCGTCGCCACGGGAGCGCGCTCGGTCATTCCGGCCGCGCCGACGTCGGGATCCTCGGCGCGCCGAAGCTGGTCGAGACCCGCTGGACCCGTCCGTCCGTGACATTCACGCGCAGCGTGCCGTCCGAGAAGTGATAGGTCCAGATCTCCCCCCGCGAGTCTCGCCCTTCGGTCGCGACCGACATCGAGGGCTTCCCGAGGCGCGCCACGACGTCCTCCGTCGCCGCCCCCCGGTCGAGCAGCTTGCGCGCCTCGGCGAGAGAGCCCGGCGCGATCGGGGTGCCGACGCCGGCGATGGCTTCGGACGCGCGATACTCCCGGCTTTCCCACCAGGCCGGCAGCCAGAGCGCGGCCGCGACGACGAGCGGCACGAGCGCGGCGGCCGCGAGTAGTCCCCGGTGGGGACGAATTTCTTCCACGATTCTCATGATAGCCGGTGACGCGCCGCGGGCCATTGTCGTTCGGGGCGCGATGAGTCTTCGTAAACGAAGCGCCTGGGCAGCTGCGGATCGTGAGGGAGCGGATCCACGAGCGACTTCCCCTCCCTCGTCGGTTGGCCCGCGACAGCGGGCCGCTCAAAGTCCGAGCCCGGTGTACTATTCCGGCCCCATGAAGCACAAGGTCACGGTCGTCGGAGCCGGCAACGTGGGTGCCACGGTCGCCCAGCGTATCGTCGAGAAGGAGCTCGCCGACGTCGCGCTGATCGACATTCTCGAGGGCGTGCCTCAGGGCAAGTCTCTCGACATGATGGAGTCCGCGCCGATCGAGAAGTTCGACGCGAAGATGACGGGCGGGAACTCTTACGAGATCTCGGCCGGATCCGACGTCGTCGTGATCACGGCGGGGATCCCGCGCAAGCCCGGGATGAGCCGCGACGACCTCGTGGCGACCAACGAGGGGATCGTCTCGGACGTCGTGAAGAAGGTCCTTCCCGGTTCTCCGAACGCCATCCTCGTCGTCGTCTCGAACCCGCTCGACGCCATGTGCGAAGTCGCGCGCCGGGTCTCCCGGCTTCCGCGCGAGCGTGTCTTCGGGATGGCCGGTGTGCTCGACTCCGCCCGGATGCGCTGGTTCATCGCGGAGGCCCTGCAGGTTTCGGTCGAGAACACGCACGCCTTCGTCCTCGGCGGGCACGGCGACACGATGGTGCCGCTCCCGCGGTTCTCGACGGTGGCGGGGATCCCCCTGCCGCAGCTTCTCTCGAAGGAGAAGATCGAGGCGATCGTCAAGCGGACGCGGGACGGCGGCGCCGAGATCGTCAACCTTCTGAAGACTTCGGCGTGGTACGCGCCGGCTTCTGCCGTCGTCGAGATGGTGGACGCCGTGCTCCGCGACAAGAAAAAGATCCTTCCGTGCGCGGCTTACCTCCAGGGCGAATACGGCATGCGCGACGTCTACCTGGGCGTGCCGGTGAAGCTCGGGAGCGGGGGAGTCGAGCAAATCGTCGAGATCGCGCTGACACCCGAGGAGACCGTGGCCCTCGAAAAATCCGCGGATGCGGTCCGGGAGCTCTTCCGCATCCTGAAGGTCTGACGCTCCGCGTCCGACGCATGGCCGGGGCCCCGCGCAGCCTCGCCCGCCGCCTGCACTCGGTGACGGGCCTCGTTCCGGTCGGCGCGTTTCTCGTTTTCCATCTCGCGACGAACGCGGCGGCCCTGAAGGGGGCCGACGCCTACAACGCGATGGCGAAGAAGATGCAGGCGACGCCGCTGCTCGTCCTCGTCGAGCTCCTCGTGATCGCCGCGCCGCTCTTCTTCCACGGGATCTACGGCCTCTTTCTCGTCGCGTCCGAGACGGCCGACGACGCCCGCCCGCGACCGACGCCGGGCCGGCAGGCGCTCGCGAGGGCGCAGCGGGCGACAGGAATCGCGCTCTTCGCCTTCGTGCTCTTCCATCTCTGGACGGCCCGGCTCGTCCAGATCCACGATCACGGGGAGCTGGATCTCTACCGGCTCATGCAGGCTTCCCTCGCGAACCCCTGGATCCGGGCGGTCTACGCCGCCGGGATCCTCTCGGCGACGTTCCACCTTTCCGCGGGCATCCTGACCTTCACCGAAACCTGGGGGCTCGCCGTGTCGTCCCGCGCGCGTCGCCGGGTCGTCGTGGCGGCCGTGGTCTGCTTCCTGGGCCTCTCCGCCCTCGGCCTCCGAATCCTGTCCTCGTTCCGTCTCTGAGCTCCCGCCCTCGACCCTCGGCGCTCGACTTCCTCTATAATCCGCGGCTCTTTCGGCATGAAAGTCCACGAATACCAGGCCAAGTCGATCCTCGCGCATTTCGGCGTCGCGATCCCTCGAGGCGAGGTCACCGACAGCCCGGCCGAAGCGCGCGAGATCGCCCGGAGGCTCGGCGGGCGGGCGGTCGTCAAGGCGCAGATCCACGCCGGAGGCCGCGGCAAGGGCGGCGGCGTCAAGCTGGCCAAGGACCCGCAGGAGGCCCACGATCTCGCGAAGCGCATTCTCGGCATGACGCTCGTGACGCCGCAGACCGGCCCCGCCGGCCGCGTCGTCCGGAAGGTCCTCATCGAGGAGGCCCTCGACATCGACCGCGAGCTCTACGTCTCGGTCACGCTCGACCGTTCGCGCGGCGTCCCGGTCGTGATGGCGTCGAAGGCGGGAGGCATGGACATCGAGGAGGTCGCCGCGAAGGATCCGAAGGCGATCGTTCGGGAGGGCGTCGACGCAACCTTCGGGATGTACCCGTTCCAGGCCCGCAAGGTCGCCTTCGCGCTCGGCCTCTCGGGCGATCCGTTCAAGGCGGGCGTCGCGCTCCTCCAGTCGCTCTTTCGGGCGTACGTCGAGACGGACGCGAGCCTCGCCGAGGTCAACCCGCTCCTGGTCACGAAGCAGGGAGGCGTGCTCGCCCTCGACGCCAAGATGAACTTCGACGACAACGCGCTCTTCCGCCACCCCGACATCAAGGAAATGCGCGACCTCCACGAAGAGGATCCTCTTGAGGTCGAGGCCTCCCGCTACGGACTCAACTACATCAAGCTCGACGGCAACGTCGGCTGCATGGTCAACGGCGCGGGCCTCGCGATGGCCACGATGGATCTCGTCAAGCTCGCCGGCGGCGAGCCGGCGAACTTTCTCGACGTCGGCGGGGGCGCCAACGAGGAACAGGTCAAGAACGCCTTCCGCATCATTCTCTCGGACAAGAACGTGCGCGCCGTTCTCATCAACATCTTCGGGGGCATCATGCGTTGCGACGTCATCGCGAAGGGCGTCGTCGCCGCGGTGCGGGAGATGGGGCTCTCGATCCCGGTCGTCGTGCGCCTCGAGGGCACGAACGTCGACCAGGGGAAGGCCATCCTCCGGGAATCGGGGCTCAAGATCACGCCCGCCGACGGGCTGGCCGATGCCGCGCGCAAGGTGGTCGGGGCGGCCAAGGCGGCCGCCACGGGGTCCGCCGCCGGGCCGGGCTGGGAGATCTGAAGGTGATCCCGGGGGCGCGGCGATGAGCATCTGGGTCGGCAAGGACACCCGCCTCCTCGTCCAGGGGCTGACCGGGCGCGAGGGCACCTTCCATGCCCTCGCCTGCCGCGAGTACGGGACGCAGGTCGTGTCCGGCGTGACGCCCGGCAAGGGCGGCACGGTGCACGAGGGGATTCCGGTCTTCGACACGGTCGCCGACGCGGTCCGGGAGACCGGCGCCAACGCCTCCATGATCTTCGTGCCGCCGCCCTTCGCCGCCGACGCGATCGTCGAGGCCGCGGACGCGGGGGTCGGCTTGATCGCGTGCATCACCGAGGGGATCCCCGTCAACGACATGCTCCGCGCCCGTGCGTTTCTCGACCGGCGCGCCGCCGCTGGAAAGGCCGTTCGGCTGATCGGGCCCAACTGTCCGGGCATCATCACGCCGGGCGAGTGCAAGATCGGAATCATGCCCGGCCGCATCCACCGCCCCGGCGGCGTCGGCGTGATCTCGCGCTCCGGCACCCTGACGTACGAGGCTGTCGATCAGCTCACGCGGCTCGGCCTGGGCCAGTCGACGGTCATCGGAATCGGGGGCGATCCCATCAACGGCACGAACTTCATCGACTGCCTCGCGGCCTTCCGGGACGATACGGCCACCGAGGCGGTCGTGTTGATCGGGGAGATCGGTGGCATGGCCGAGGAGGAAGCGGCCTGCTGGGTCGCCGGCCACTTCCGCAAGCCGGTCGTGTCCTTCATCGCGGGGCAGACGGCTCCGCCCGGCCGAAGGATGGGCCACGCCGGCGCGATCATCGCCGGAGGGCAGGGCACGGCCGGCGAAAAGATGAAAGCGCTCGAGGCCGCGGGCATCGCCGTCGTGAAGTCACCCGCGGACATCGGGACTCGCGTGAAGGAGGCGCTCGGACGATGAACGGGACCGTGCTCTTCGAGGAAACCCAGAGCTTCTCACCCTGGCTGTACGCGATCGCGGGTCTCGTTCTCGCGACCCTCGCCGGCGTCATGGCGATGCGGCAGACGACGAACGTCACGTCCGACGCCGTCAACGTCCGATTCGGCTTCCTCTACCGGACGGCGATTCCGCTCTCGGAGGTGCGACAGGCCGAGGCCGTCGTGTACCGGCCAATCGCACACTACGGAGGCTGGGGGATCCGCGGCTTCGGCAAGAAGCGC
>Ga0105092_10002272_pt1 | contig 10240 bp, 5 predicted proteins | sample PPLLak2March2015_FD_87021 | JGI IMG/M metagenome (GOLD analysis project Ga0105092, IMG submission 87021) | Freshwater sediment microbial communities from Prairie Pothole Lake near Jamestown, North Dakota, USA - PPLs Lake P7 Core (1) Depth... | ecosystem: Environmental > Aquatic > Freshwater >...
GTCTCATACCCGGCTGCTTTGAACACAGTACCCATGCACGGAAAGCGGGCTAAGTCGATTCTGTCATTAGTATTTGTCTGGATACCTGTCTGGTGTGGGTATCAGGAATGCACGCCTCCCTGTCGATCGCCTCGTCAAACGCCTTCCTTTCCAGTCACGGATTTCAGAGATTATACGAATTTCGGCTATTCGGCGGGTGGCAAAATGCCCGGTTTATAGCGGGTTAGTCAGAAAAGCGCTTGACCGGCGCCCGCTTCGGTGTGTATCTACTTCCGGTGACTATGGCATTGCTCGATCCCACGCAGTCGACGGCGAAGGGATCCGAGATGCAACCGCTGAGCATACTGGGTGGAGGGGCTGCTGGGCTGGCTCTGGCTCACTATGCTCACCAGGCGGGACTTGCTTTTTGCCTCTATGAACGCCTGGAGCGTGTTGGAGGCCTCTGTTTATCGTACCGCTTCGGAGAGCACAGGTACGATTCGGGCGCCCACCGCTTTCACGATGTGGACGCCGCGGTAACTCGTGACATCGGTGCGCTGGTCAAACTCCATCCAGTGACCAGCCCCAGTAAGATTTATACTGCCGGGCGATTCATCGACTTTCCCCCCAGCCCGCTCAATCTGCTGTGGAACTCCTCCCCGGCCGAGTGGTTCAGGATCGTTGTCGGTCTCTGGCGCGGACGAAGAAGGAGAGGTGACGCCCAAAATTTCGAGGACCTCGCCGTCTCCCGTTTCGGAGAGCGCTTGGCGCGCAGGTTCCTGTTGAATTACACAGCCAAGGTATGGGGGTTGCCCGCCGATCAGTTGTCTGTCGATGTGGCCACTCGACGCTTGAACGGCATGGGCCTCCGGGCGCTGGTTGGCGACCTGATCTTTCCGGGGAAGAAGAAGACAGCGCACCTGGACGGGCACTTCCTCTATCCGGAGGACGGTTTCGGAGAAATTTCGGCGACCCTGGCAGCCGGCCTGCCGCCTGACAGCCTCAAGACGGGTCATGCTGTCAGCCGATTGGAATGCGATGGCCCGACTATCCGGCAGGTCCATTTCACCTCCGGTCGCCGTGTGACCATCCCCGGACTCGTGATTTCAACCCTGCCGCTGAACCGGCTCGTACACTTTCTCGGCTCGGCTGTCGCCGACGACGTCAGGAAGTCAGCCGATCTGCTCCGATTTCGGTACCTGAGACTTGTCTTTCTGCGATTGGGGAAGGCACGCGTCTCGGACAACGCATCGATCTATTTCCCTGATCCGCAGATGTGCGTCTCGCGGGTGTCGGAGCCGAAAAACCGCTCGGCTTCGCTGGCACCGCCGCACGAAACCTCGCTAGTCGTGGAAGTGCCCTGTTCGGAAGGCGAGGAGTTACTTTCTTTGCCGGAAACGGCACTGAAGGAGCGGGTAGTTTCGGAGATTTGCAGGACGGGCCTGATTCGCCCTTCGGACGTTTTGGATTGGACACATCATCTCCTACCCGATGCATATCCGATCTACTCGCTGGAATATAAGCTGCATCTCGAGACCGTTCTCGAGGGCCTACGCAAGTTTCGGAACCTCATCACGGTTGGCCGCAACGGCAGGTTCTTCTACAGCCACCTTCACGACCAGCTCCGGACCGGTAAAGAAACGGTAGCGGCTCTTTCAAACAACTGTCATCCGGCGGCATGACGCCTGCTGAAGAGTGCGAACAACTTCGGTTATTTCAAGGATACGGAATCTGAGTCCGCGTACGGGGGATTGCGAATAACGGTGAGGGAATCAGGTGCTGTGTCCCCGGAATCCAAACTGCGGCTGATGCTGGAGCGGTGCAAGCAGATCAATTGGACCGGCCGTAAAGCGCTGGCCGTCATTGTGGTTCTCTATCTCGCCTCCTCATTCTTTCAGTCGCCCATCGAGGATTCGCAGCTGGTTGGCGTTCCACACATAAGGGTCGGAGACGGAGCCGTTGCCCCTCCCATGGTCTTATCTGGTGATTCTCCGCATTACCTGCTGACGGTGAACAGCATCATCGCAGACGGAGACGTGGATCTTGCGAACAATTACCGGGACGCGGGGTCGGGTGGCTGGCAGGCCGGGGTGCGTTTCCGCGGCGAAGCCCTGGAGCATCACACCGAGACGGACAGTCAGGGCAAGGAGCGGTCGATTCATTCGATCTTTCTTCCTCTCCTCCTCTCGCCGGTTGCGTTGCCCTTCCGAGGGACTCAATGGGTCGAGCCGGTGTGCATCCTGTTCACTCTGGCGGCGATGCTGGCGGCATTCGTCGTATTCCTGCGACGCAGCGGACTGGACTCCCGCTGGGTGCTGGTGCTTGCCGTCGCCACCCCGCTGTGGTGCTATGCGAGGGACATCTGGACCGAGCCTTGGCTGACTGTTGTCTGGGTCGGTATACTGTTTTCCGGAAGCCTGCCGGTGCTCTTCGTCCTCGGCCTGTTGGGGACACTGATCAAGTACAACTTCGTTCTTGTGCCGGTCAGTATGGCGGTCGTGTTATGGCTCAGAGGGGAACGGCGCAAGGCTTACGTGCTTGCCGCGTCAGGAGTCTTGGGAATCGTCATAGCGATCGGGACAGTTCAATACCTGTTCCAGGACGTCGACCACTTCAACCTCTTTCACCTCGGTGCGCACTATCGCACTGCTGACGCGCCCCTGCGCCACAAGATCGCCCCGCTCTGGCCTCGATTCCGGTGGCTGGTCGGAATACTGTTCCATCCGGAGTCCGGACTCCTCCCGTTCTTCCCGTTTCTGGCCTGGGGCCTCTGGCGCCTCAGGAAAGGCGGGCCGGTCTTCGTCCCGGCGCTCGTTTTTCTCCTGCTGCATGCCACCTACCCCGGATGGCACGGCGGCACCGGGTTCTCGTCCCGCTACCTGGTTCCTCTGGTCCCGGCCCTGGTAGTCGCGGTGGCCAGTGGAAAACCTCGCAGCCGGCTATTCATTGTGGCGCTGGCATACAGCGCATTGTGGGGAGCCTTGGCTGGCATCTATCCTTCCTTGGCCTACGATCGTACGCCGGTCGAGATCGGGCTCCACGTCTGGAGGCACCTGTCGAGGCTGTTTAGCGGCTAGCTAGCCCCGATTGCTTGCGGTCGGGAAACAGCTCGAGGGGCTCAACAGGGCGGGTAGGTTCGTAGTCCCGGCTTTAGCCGGCGGAACGACTGGGCGGGCGGAGGCCCCGGCGTTGCACTTCGCCGTCTCTACTCGCCACGGACTTGTGACTGTAGCAGCCTTTTACGCCGGCTGGGACTACGAACCTACCCGCTCTTTTTGTATGTGCCGAGCTGTTTCAATTTTCAACCCCGTCTGTTGTGCGCGGCTTGCTATCGGCGATCACGCTCGGTCCACCCACCCAACCCAACCACCGCCCGGAGTTTTCCAGACGGGTCGCGGCGAAGCTCCTCGGCTTCGACCGTGTGAAGTTCGATCTTTATCGTCTCGCCGACCATCCGGCGAACGTACTCGGTCAACAGTTGCGCGGTCTCGCAGTTCCACTCCTGATCGGGGACGACAAGGGCCTCGAGCCGGTCGGCCGCGACCTGGACAAACTGGATGCCGCGAACGCCGGACACGAACTTGGGAATGATGAAGAGCGCGGTGATGACCCGGCCGTCGGGTGTTACCACCACATCCTCGTGCCTCCCGTGAACGGCCTTGATCAAGGGAAACGCGCGTCCGCAGGGGCAGGTCCTCGGCTCGCCGAAGAGCTCCACGGTATCGCCGACCTCATACCGGATCAAGGGCATCGCCAGATTGTGGAGGGAAGTGCCGACCACCCGGCCGAGCCTGGTGCCTGGGTTTCCGCCCTGATTCGCTTCCTCGATTTCGAGAAGACCGTAGTCACTGTGGATGTGGTAGCTTCCCTCGAGACACTGCGAAACAGCAATGGTTCGCTCCATGTGCCCGTAGGAATCGAGCAGCTTGCACGTAAATACGGACTCGATGACGCCACGGTACATCTCGGTGACCAGGTCTCCGGTCGAGAAGACAGCCTCGAAATGGATGTCGGTAATACCAAGGAGCTTGAACCGCAGGGCCAGGAAGTACAACGCCGAGGCAACGCCCTTCAGGAAGCGTGGCCGGTGACGGCGCAGCGTCTCCGCCATCTCACGACAGCCCGCATCGCAAATCAGGTTGCTGTTCAGCAGAAGTCGACGCAAGTGTGCCTGCGAGTGGGTTGCGCGGTTGCAGAGCTTCTCGCGAGCGATGAAGTAGTGACTACCGAGCTCGGCGAACAAGGAGCCGAGCCTGAAGCCGGCCCATCCCCAGTGACGCCAGTAATAGACAAACTCCTGGGCCTGGCCGTGCCGGTCGAGGAAGAAGCGAACGGGCTCGCCTGTAGTTCCGCTCGTAGAGCACGGGATTGGCCCGTGGTCCGCTGCATCATCAGCGACCAGTGCCTCGCGGTTCTCCCTCAACGCCTGCTTCGAGAGCGTTGGAAGGCAGGCGAGATCGGCCAGGCATCGGATGTCGTTAGGGTGTAAATCGCAGGATTTGAACAGGTTTCGGTAGTATGGGATCCGCTCCCATGCGCGGTTCAGGATCACCTTCAGTCGCCTGAGCTGGTAGTCCTCGACCAGTTCGAGCGAAAGCCACTGGTTTCGCTCAAAAGTGCGATGGAGATCCCAGATCGCCCGGGGGTACAGGAAGTCTCGGATCCGAAAATCGATAGACATGGCGAAAAGCAATCTGATCGACTGACCACTACAACCACGACCACGCCAAAGCTCGTCAAGCCGGCATAGTCTCTCGCACTATCGCGCCGAAGAAAAGCGTTTCATGTCCCCTGCGCACTACCACACGGTATCAGAGGCGCGCGCACGGAGAGGGTGTTGAATATTAATAGGCGGACAGACCGGCGAGTCCCCACCGCAGGGCGAGATCGAATGGAGCCGCGCACGACAGCGAGAGAAGCGAGCGAGAGTAAGCGGACCACCTGACTCGCTCCACTGCTTCGTGTTCAAATGTATCGACTTAGCGAATGATCTGTGGTCCGCTTACTCTCGCTCACTGCCGTTCGCTTTCGTGCGCGGCTCCATTCGATCTCGCCCTCCGCTTGACACCCCCGAAAACCGGCGAGTATTCTCGGGTGCGCAAAGCCCCGATTGAGCCGGGATCACGTTCGGGTTCTGCAGGAGTTGCTCTTGTGCCGTCGCGATTGACGCTGATGACTCACGGGTTCCTGGCCTCTTGGAGGAAAACCCTGCGAACCCATCTGGCTCGCATAATCGTGGTCCAACTCTTCTGTTGGGCGGCTTTGGCCGCCGCTGATCTTTCCGGTTGCCTCACGGACGAAACCGGCAAACCTCTGGCGGCTGTGGCGATTGATCTCACCAACCTCCAGACGGGCCTCTGCCAGCGCACTGAAACGGACGACGATGGTCGATATGCCCTTTCATCGCTACCTCCGGGCACCTACGGACTGACCGCGGCCCTTGACGGATTCAACAGGGAAGTCCGGAAAGCGATTAACCTCGTCGTGGGACAGCATCTGGTTGTCGATATGACGCTTCGGCTCGGCTCGATCTCCGAGGAGATAACCGTGAGCGATGAGGGCGGCGCCGTCGATCTCGCGACTGTCGAAGTCTCGAGCCTGATTGATGACAAGCAGGTGACGGAGATGCCGTTGAACGGCCGCGACTGGATCGCGCTTTCGGAGCTCAGTCCGGGCGTCGTCCGGGCGCGAAGCGTAGGCAACCAATCAAGCACCAATATGCCCACCGGACGAATTTCGGTCGGGGGGCAGCGACCCGCCTCAACGAATTTCAAGTTTGACGGCGTCGATATGAACGTGTACTCGACAATTCGGTCCCCAGGGGGCGTCTCAGACGGAAGCGCCCTCGGTGTCGAGTCCGTCAAGGAGTTCCGGATCGTCACGACCAACTACAGCGCCGAGCACGGCCTCAAGAGTGGCGGGCTCGTTGAAGTGGTCAGCAAATCCGGCACCAACCGGTACAGCGGCAGTGCTTACTGGTTCAACCGCAATGCAGCGTTCGATGCTCGTGATTTCTTTGACCCGGGCGGCGAAGCGGAATTCCGACGCGACCAGTTTGGCATCAGCTTCGGCGGGCCGATCGTCAAGAACCGCTCGTTTTTCTTCGGCAACTACGAGGGCCTCCGGGAGCGCAAGTCCCAGACGTCCAGCGGGGTAACACCCACCCAAGATGCGCGGCGCGGCATTGTCCCGGTGGCCGGTGGCACCGCTGTGGAAACCGTTAGCGTCGACCCGCGCGTGGTGCCCTTCCTGGAACTTTACCCGCTCCCGAATGGACAGGATTTCGGAAACGGAACCGGGCTCTGGGCGGGCAAGGAACTGCGGGAGATCCGGGAGGATTACTGGGCTTTTCGTGTCGATCACAACTTCACCGAGCGGAACCGGTTTTTCGCCAGGTACAGCTTGGACGATGGCTGGGCAGTCCTCCCGTTTGCCGCCTCGGACTTCCCCGGCTTCCCCCGGTCTCCGGATGGCCAGGACCACCTGGCCACGATCGGATACACCCATTATCGAAGCGCCACGCTGCTCAACGATCTGAATCTTGGATTCAACCGTTCGGACCGCGGCGCCGACTTGATGTCGCCCAACCCGGGCGGGCTTTCCTTCACGCTGATCCCCGGATCATCGTTCGGATCCCTTCGCGTGGGCGGACTCGGGACGCTGGGGAACAACACCAGGCCCGTTTCCGACCTGCTCCAGAATGTCTACCAGGTCACTGACTCGGTGACAGTCATCAGAGGTCGGCATGCCTTGAAGTTCGGCATGGATTTCCGAAGGTTTCAGATCAACAACATCCAGGAGATCAACACGAACGGCACGATGAGTTTTTCGAGCCTTCGTGCTTTTCTGGAAAACAAGGCGAGTTCCTACAGAGGGGTCACTCCTCCAGCTGATTTTGTCCGGGGATCCCGCTTCTCGCAGTTCGGGTTCTACCTGCAGGACAGGCTAACCCTGGCGCCCAGACTGACCCTGGATCTGGGACTCCGTTACGAGCCCTGGTCAAATGTGTCGGACGCGAACGGGAAGATCTCGGTGTTGTTGAACCCCATGACCGCCAAGGGTGCGGACGACTTTCAGGTCGTGGAAAAGCTTTTTGTCCAAAATCCCTCGCTCCGGAACTGGGCACCGCGCTTGGGGATTGCCTGGGATCCTGGCGGCGACGCTGCGACATCAGTCCGCAGCGGCATCGGGCTTTACTACGATTGCCCATACAACGGCGGGCTTTTTGGACCGGTGCTGGCTCTTCCCCCCTTCGTGAACTCGGTGGTGATCAACAATCCCGGATTCCCGGATATCCTTGGCCAGGGTAATGCGAAGATCCAGACGACCCTTGCCCCAAACCTGCTCGAATACGATGGGCAGCAATGGCCCTCGCTGGCCCAATACCATTTGAGCGTGCAACGCAAAGTCGCCTGGGACTCGCTTCTAAGCCTTGGCTGGGTCGGAGCCAGAGGCTTGCATCTCGAGTCCCGACGAGAGTTGAACAGCCGGATCCCTGACATCCTGGACGATGGGCGCAAGTATTTTCCCGCCAGCGCCCCGCGAAAGAACCTCGACTTCGCCTCCATGATCATCTCGGCAATGGATGCCCGCTCGTGGTACGACTCGTTGCAGGTTTCCTGGCGGCGGCGGTACGGCGAGCGGTTCACGGCAGCGGCTTTCTACACCCTGGGCAAGGCGATCGACGAGGCGTCCCCCACCAATACGACGCTCGAAGTATCGGGCGGACCGATGATCCGGATGGATTCCGACAACCTTCGCCTGGATAAGGGCCTCGGGGTTTTCGACGTCAGGCACAGCTTCTCGGCCAGCTTCCTGTGGAAGCCGGCATCCGGGCGCCGGTTATCGTCCCTTTGGAACAGTGTGATGAAAGACTGGCAATTGGGTGGATTCCTGACCCTCGCATCAGGCCATCCTTTCACCCCGTTGATTTCGTTCAACAACTCCCGAAACGGAGTTAGCGGCGCGTCGGCCCAGGCGGATCGGCCAAGCGTCGGACCCGGTTATCAAGGGAACATTGTCCTCGGGAAAGTCGAGAAGTGGTACGACCTTCAGGCTTTCGCGCTTCCTCAGGCAGGATTCTTCGGCAACCTCGGGCGGAACACGATCACTGGTCCCGGCTATCATGATGTCGACCTGGTTGTCTCGCGCGAATTCCTGACCGGCGGGCGGGGCGCGTCTGAAGGCCTGCGTCTCCAGTTCAGGGCCGAGTTTTTCAACGTTCTGAATCATCCCAATTTTGATCTTCCCGGCGGTTCGGTCAGTGCCGAGGCCTCGAGCTACGTGTTCACTGACTCAAGCGGGGCGCCAAACCCGGCGGCGGCGCAATTGACTCGGACCAGCGGGAATCCTCGGCAGGTGCAGTTCGGTTTGAAAGTGCTCTGGTGAAAGCTTTGATACCGTTCAGGGAGGTCCATCGTCACGTTGGCAGCGCGTTTCAGCAGGCCGGGATGTACGCCCGGTTTGCCGGCGGGCTGGCTGCATTCCTACGGGAACAAACGACGGTGGAGGAAGCACAATCGACCATCAAGAAACGCCTGTTAACCCGGGAAGACAACTTCCTGAACATCCTCGAGCGCGGGATCTTCGGCTATCCTCGCAGCCCTTACCTGGCATTGCTAAAGGAGGCGGGTTGCGAGCACGGCGACGTTGCTCACCTTGTCCGCTCGGTCGGCTTGGAGGAGGCCCTTAAGAAGCTCTTCCGGGCTGGAGTCTACGTCGATTTCGATGAGTTCAAAGGAAGAAAACCGATCCGACGCGGCCGCCTGACGCTTCGGGTACGCGCGGAAGATTTCGACAATCCTCACCTGAGGTACCGCTACGAAACCGCCACCTCGGGTTCAAGCGGACCAAGGAGCCGGAGCTGGCTGGACCTCGATCACCTGGCCGCGACTACCTGCTACACGATCATGGGGCTTCAAGTCCACGGCCTCCAGGGAGTTCCAACAGCGCTGTGGCGGCCGATTCTTCCCGCCTGCACCGGGGTCAGCAACCTGTTAAGATCCGCTCGGATCGGTAACGTAGCCCGCAGGTGGTTTTCTCCCCTGGACCCAGGCGATCTTCGGCCCTCTCCGACCTATGCGGCATCAACCTGGTACATCCTGACGACCGGTCGCCTTGTCGGAGTTCCGCTTCCGCGCCCGGAACCGGTGAGGATTCACGACGCCGTTCGAATTGCCCACTGGGCCAGCCAAACCGTTCAGGAATCGGGCGCGTGCTTGATCCGTACTTATGTCAGCCTGGCGGTGAGGGTTGCGCTGGCCGCTTCGGAAAGCGGAATCGACCTCCGAGGTGTCGTTCTGATGGGAGGCGGCGAACCTCCAACCACTGCGAAGGTCCGGCAGATCCAGTGCAGCGGGGCTCGGTGGGTCCCCACTTACGCGTTCTCGGAGTTCGGACAGGTCGCGGGAGGATGTGCAAATCCCCGCTCGGGAAACGACTTGCACTTGTTTCACGATGCGATTTGCCTGATCCCGGTTCCACGGGAGCTTCCCGGTTGGGGCACCAGCGTGGATGTCTTCCACTTCACGACTCTCCTACTGACCAGTCCGAAAATCCTGTTGAATGTCGGGCTCGATGATTACGGCGTTGTCGGTAGTCGGTCGTGTGGATGCGGTTACGAAGGTCTCGGTCTCAGTACTCATGTTGAGGACATCCGCAGTTTCAGCAAGCTGACGGGAGAGGGGATGTCCGTGGCAGGCAGCGAGATGCAGGAAATTCTCGAGTCCCTGCTCCCGCAACGTTTCGGCGGCACGCCTTTTGATTACCAGCTGGAGGAGAGGGAGGATGCCCAGGGCTTTACCCGCCTCGAGCTTCTGATCAGTCCCGAGATATGCCTGCCGGAAGACGGGGGGACCCGAGTGCTCGAGACCATTCTCTCGGGTTTGAGCACCGGCAGCCCCGCAGCCGAACTGGCACGCGCGATCTGGAAAGAGGCGGGCAGCCTGACGATCAGAAGAGAAAGACCGGTCTCTTCAGGGGAGGGAAAATACTTTTGCATTCGGAAATCGTTCGGGAGGCGGTAGTACCGGCCGAAAAAAGATCACGGCCGAGCGGAGCCTTTTCAGAGCCGCGCAGCGAGGGTGTCGCATAAGGTCGGAGAAGTGCGTTCGGCCCACAGATATTGACGGACTTGTTATGGGCTGATGTCGTGCGCGGCTCTGAAAAGGCAATGACAGCCGGCAAGTGAATTGAGTATCGTGTGCCCGGAATGCAACACCAAGGTCAACGGATGAGGTCGAAAATCGGGCGTATCTTCACA
>Ga0105092_10002273_pt1 | contig 10238 bp, 13 predicted proteins | sample PPLLak2March2015_FD_87021 | JGI IMG/M metagenome (GOLD analysis project Ga0105092, IMG submission 87021) | Freshwater sediment microbial communities from Prairie Pothole Lake near Jamestown, North Dakota, USA - PPLs Lake P7 Core (1) Depth... | ecosystem: Environmental > Aquatic > Freshwater >...
GTAGAACCCCTCGTCGAGCGCGTCGATGACCTGCGGGACCGGAGTCCACGTCAGCTTGCCTTTCACACCCCTGCCGCTGCGGTACGTGTTGAGCGCGACGAGGAACGCGAGCGGGTGCACGCGACCCTTGCGAATGACGGAGACATCACCAAGCCGCTCGACGACGGTCTTCACCGCCGAGCTCATCGGCTTCAGTACTCCGACCGACGACAGTTTGCCGAGGTTCCGGATCGTCGCCGTGATCGGCATGTGCTGCAAGAGAGCCTCCCAAACCTCGGGAGAGTTCTTGAACTCGGTCGGCACCATCTCGTGCGTCAACCGGTACGCCGAAATCATGTGCACGAGGTCCTTGATGGACGAGGTCTTCTTGACCTCTTCGTACACCGCGATGAGGTCAGGGACCGTCATCACGTCGATCGCGTCGTACGTCGCATCCTTGCCGGACTTGCGCGTCACCTTGCGCTCACCGAACTTGGCTCCGGCGACGATCCACCGGAACACGGCCTGCTGCTCGGGCGAGACCTTGAGGTCAGCAAGCGCACCACCAGCGAGACGCAGCACGTCGCGGTGCGACACGCCGTTGCGCTGTTGGTACTTCACGACCTGGTAGGCCATCTGCTCGGGCTTGCGCTCCAAGTACCACTTGCACACGGCCTCCCGTAGACCTCGACCCCAGCCTCGGAAGTTCTTGACCGTCGAGATGAAGTCGAACAGGTGCGTGCCGATGCGGCAGACCTTCGGCAACGCAGCCAGAGCTGCCTTGCGCGTCGCGAGGTCGCGATGACCAGCGGCCATCGCCAAAGCGAAGATCGCCGGGTCGTTCTTGGGTGCTCGACCAGCGTCGCTGATGGCGACGATCTGGTTGACGGTCTTGACGCCATCCTCGTCGAGGCACGCGTCGATGGTCTTGGCGTTGTTCTTGGCGAGCTTCTTCTCCGAAGCGTAGTAGGTGCCGCCTTCGCAGCCAAGGATGAGCCAGCGGTCCAGCTTCGCCCAGTTGTCCAGGACGAACGTGTAGCCACCAGCAGAGTTCTTCCGCTGCTTCGGGGACGCTGCTTCGCTCTGAGCAGTCGTGCGCCGGTTCACGTGCTGTGCATACTTAGCCATGTTCTCGTTCTCGGTGGGCACGCAAGCTACTAGGGAAGTGCTCCACCGTCAAGATCGATTTTTCGTGCGGGAGATCTCCTCGCCACCGACCTACCAAAATCGTGCTGGAACAACTTCTTGTGTCGCGCTGTTGCGTACGTCAACGTCCATGATGATGCGTCACACCATCCTCCTCTCCACCTTCTTGCTCGTTGCGTGCGGCGAGCGAACATCGATCCAGACCGGAGAAGTCGGCAAGGAGCTCGGCAACGACGGTCTCGAAAAAGCGCTGCGTCGACCAGGGTCGTTTCGGATGGCGGCGTGCATGTTCGGCGCGTGTCCGAAGCTCGTGCGGCTGCAGGTCAACAAGTCGACGTCCGACCTGGAGATCGACTCGCTCTTCCTGCCGAAGTCCAACGTCGACATCAAGAACGTGAAGATCGGTCTGCAGTTCCAGGTGAAGGACGACGTAGCAAGCATCAACAAGGTCTTCGAAGAGGTCAGACCTGTTGCCGCCGAAAGTCAGAGCGGAGAGACAACGCGCGTCCTCATCATCACGGCCGACATGGTCTACGACACGTACCTCAAGCGGAAGGCCCCCGATGCGATCGTGATGGCGCTTCGAGAGCACACCGTCGACGAAGTGTTGACGAAGGTGCCGGAAATCGCCGAACACGCGAAACGGAAAATCAACGAGATGCTCGCCGACGCTCCCATCGAGGTCACCGAGCTCGGGTTCCCCAACGGCATCGGTGAACCGCCCATGGAAGTCTTGATGGCCAAGCGAAAGCTCTTCGCCATCGAAGAAGAAAAAGCTCGCCAGCTCAAGTCCCTCGAAGCCGACCTCGTCGTCGAAGACCAGCGTCAAGCCGTGCAACGCAAGCGCGTGGCGAACGACCTGACCAACGCTCGTGATGCGGGCATCGACTACACGACGTACGTGACGCTCAAGAACCAAGAACGCTTCGCCGATGCGAACGACGCGTTCGCCGAAGCCATCGCGACGAACAACGCCGAAGTCATCGTGCAGGCTGCTCCCGTTCCCACGCCAGTGGTCAAGGAGAAGCAGCCGTGAACATCGTCGGGGTACTTCTCTTCGCCGTCTTCATGGTCACGATCGCGGTGCTAGCGGACAAGCTGCGTCGCGATCGCGGATCCATCTGGCTGTGGTGGGTCTTCGTCGTCATGCTCGTGCTGTCTGGCGTGTGGTTCGTCGACGCGTTCATCTACAAGTTCCCGAACCCGTTTGCCGGACCGCAAGTCGAGGATGCACCGGACGTGTCCGAGCCTCCTCTGAAGCCACAACCCGTCGACGTCTCCGACGTCAAACACGAGGACCCACTCGATGCTGCTCAGCAAGAACACGAGCAGAAATTGCAAGAGTGGGAAGCCGAACCAATGAAGTAGGTGGTACACTAAGGCTTCGTCGTCGCATCCTCTGCAGAGGAACGGCGCAGGCGCGGTCGGCTTATCCGGGGGCCGCTTTTTTGGCGGAGAGCTCACCGACCCCACGCCTGCGCCGGTGCGTCGACGGTTCAAACGGATTCAAGGCGTCAAGACGAGCACGCCGCGGATGTCTTCCGTCAGCGACAGCCTCGACGTGCACCCGAACGCTTCGCACCATGCCGCTGCATCGGCACGTTCACCCGGTCGAACACCGTCGTGCAACCACGCAGTCCAGTCGTCGCTGAGGTAGTTCCACAAACTCGGCAACACCATGCGCCGACCGATCGCCCCTGGTGGTCCATCGACGAAGACGAAATCGATGTCGAGCGGCAGTTCACCGAAGACGTATCCGTTGCCGCGGAACCCGTGCGCTGCAACATCACCGATCGGCACGCAACGAAGCTCGACGTGGTCCATCAGGTGCGCGTCGATGAGCGCTTTCGCGGTGACGTCGAGATGCGGCAGCTCGTGCTCGAAGCTGACCAGCCGTGCTCCCGAGTCAGAGGCGTACGCCGCCAATGCAAGCGTCGACGCACCGGATCCGACATCGACAATCGTCCGCGGTCGTGTGCGTCGGCAGTGCTCGTAGAGCGCACGAGCACACGTCGTCGAGATCGACCACGGCGTGAACCTGTAGCTTCGCAGCGCGCGTTCGAGCACGTCGACCACTGGACAACGATCTGGGAGTTCGGTAGGCTGCGCAAGGTTCTACAACGGTCTGTGTGAACCACGGTGTTTGAGGGAACGCGAGGCCGTCTCTAATCCTGGAGACGGCCTCGCTTTTCTCGTATCATCGGCCGGTGAGCCGCTTCTCCGCGTACTGGTGCCTGTACTGCAAACGCTCGATGTTCGTCACCAGGCGTGAGTACAAAGAGAACCCGTACTGCTGCGAGTGTTTGCACGAGCGCATCGCAAAGGCAGCGGCTGAAGACCCGCTCATCACGTGGAAGAAGCTCGACTCCGGCTACATCGAAGCCGTGAGGCTCTCCGACCTGCAGTGGAAGCGTTAGAGCCCGAACGCCCGCTTGACGCTGCTGTAACGCGCAGGCTTCCTCGATCGAGCGACGAGACGCTGTCGAGCGTGACGAGCTTGAGCACGACCGAATGGATCCACAGGATCAACAACGGTGATGATCTCCTGGAACGGATCCACGGGACTGAGCCCCGAGCGAGGCCCCGGATTGGCCGCAAGCCTCGTCGGCCAGTCTGGCGTCCGAGGTGGCACGACGGGACGAGCTTGCCACGGAGATCGTTGCGTGAACGTACCCGACGGTCCTGTGCACTCGATGCCGTTCGGACCGGGACAACAGAAGTTGCCGTCGCTATCGAAGTAGCAGTGCCCACTCAACCCACGAGTGGCGAGCTGAGCGTGCAGGTTCCGGCGGTGTCGAGCGGCCATCGACCGATCGTAGCGCGGAAATCGTTTCTGCTACAAGCGGAGCATCGCGCGCGTGCGCCCGTAGCGAGAACGCGTTCGGAAACGCGGTCCCGGGCAGCACTGCCACGTGTCGCCGGCCTTGCACCGCACCGTTCCCGCGGGGCAACTCGTCGCTGCTTGAGGTCCCGGCGACGGCGTCGCGTAGTACGGTCCGACGTAGCCCGACACGTCCGGGTAGTACGGCAGCGGTGCACCGTAGCCGTAGCCACCGGGGTAGCCGTATCCCGAGTAGCCCATCCCGCCGTATCCCGAGTAGATCGGATTCGAATCACGATCTCGATCGGGACAATGCACCTTCTGATCGCCACCGAAGTAGCAACCCTCCGGCACCGCAGGAGCACCATACGGGTGCGGGTACGTGTACGGGTACGGTCCCACGTATGGACCATATCCGTAACCGGGATAACCGGAGAACGCAGCGAAGTTGCCCGTGTTGAAACCACCGAAGTTGTCGTTGCCAGCGGCAGCACCGGAACCTGCAGGTCCAACAGTGGCAACACCTCCTGTCGTCGCGCGTACGGGATTGAGTCCGCGCATCGCAAGCTGTCGATGGAGATTCGGACGGTGCCGGCTGGACATGCCCAATCGTAGCTCGGGCAAGATCGCTGACGCAACAGCGCTAGTCGAATCGGCCTGTACGGGGAGAGAACGATAAACCGCGGGCTCCAGACGGCAGATCCCAGTGTGCATGCAACAACTCCTCGGGGCTCAAGAAGTTGCCGAAGAGCCGACCATGCATCTCGCGCGCTCGCTGCAACGCAGGCAGCGAGATGGGGTTCGCGATGAGACCGCGAGCTCGAAGCATCCGTTGAAGATTCGGTCGGTTTCGTTTGCCCATGTTCAACTCGCTGATTCGCCTTCGGGTTGTTTGCTGTCGCAAGACTCCGAAGCGGACTCGACGATTTGCAGCTCGGGAACCTCGACCTCACTCAAGCTGCGCTCGAACTTCGTGAGGTTCTGATGAGCTTCGAGCGTACCGCTACGAAGTGCGTCACGAGCAAGCGCTTCCAAAAATGGCATCGCTGTCGCAGGGAACTGGAAGTACTTCGCCATCGAGGTGATGGTACCGCAGTCGAGCCCAGCGATGGTAGTATCGATAGAACGTGACTCGAAAATCGATCAACGGAGCGCTCTTGCTTGTCTTGGCGGGGCTCATCCTCTGGTACATTGCGTCACGCCGCAAAAATCAAACGCGCCTCAGATCAGTCACCAATCGCGTGCTCAACCCCGCACCGATGGTGACTCTCGAAAACGGGCTCTTGCAGATCCACGACTACAACGCCTGGTTCGACGTCTTGCCCCGTGCCGTCAACCGAGCTCTAGAACACAACGGCGACGCTGAAAGCGTTCTCGTCGAAGTGTTCTCGTCGATCTTGCCGAACGAGATTTGGCCTCCACCAACAGGATCGCCACAACGTTGGCAATGGCAAGAAATGGTGAAGCGGACCCAAGCACTTCTCGGCACGAATCCTCCTCCACCAGAACGCCAGCAAGGTCTGTACGTGGTGCCGTCATCTCGGCCGTAGGATGTACGCGAGATAGGCTGCAACGAAGGCGGCACGATCTGGTGATGTCACCGCTGCGAACTCTGCAGCCAAGAAAAATCCCAGATCGTCATCTTCATCATCTGTCGATGGCGACGAAGGCGACTGTGTTTGTTGTTGCTGTTGTTGCTGCTGAGCAGCACGGAACGCTTGTGCTTGTTGCCACGCGGCGAGCAGTTGGAAAAACGCTCCCCCGCCTCCGCTCGGCACCGGTCGAGGTCGTGGGGGTGGAGGTGTCGGTGGCGTGGGATGGATGACGTCACCGAGCACAGAGATCGTCGGCATCGGCAAAGTCGTCGACCACGCCCCGAGGTTTCCTGTACCTCCCGTTGCATCGAACTCTACGATGGGAAGACTGCTGTCGAAGACGCCGTCGTGAACGCGCTGTCCCATGCTGTCAAGGACTGGCAACAGGAGCGCAGCATCGAAGACACCTTCGAATTCGATCGTTCCGATCACGTCGAAAAGCGGGAGCGGCAACGAGCTCGCGAACACGCCTTCGTGTTGAGCTTCCCCGATCGCGTCAAAAAGCGGAAGCGGCAACGAAGTCGCAAACACGCCTTCGTGTTGGTCTTCTCCGATCGCGTCGAAAAACGGAAGCGGCAGCGAAGAGAAGAACGTGCCCTCGTGCTGAACTTCTCCAGTTGCGTCGAAGCCAGGGAGTGGCAACGAAGTCGAGAACACGCCCTCGATCTCGACTGCGCCGGTCGCATCAAAAACAGGTAGTGGAAGCGAAGCTGCGAACACGCCCTCGATCTCGACAGCTCCGGTCGCATCAAAGGCAGGTAGTGGAAGCGAAGCTCCGAACGTACCTTCGTGTTGAACTTCTCCGGTCGCAGCAAGCACCGGAAGCGGCAGCGAGCTTGCGAACGTGGCTTCGTGTTGTACTTCTCCAGTCGCGGCGAGAATCGGAAGCGGCAGCGAGCCGGCGAACGTGGCTTCGTGCTGAACTTCTCCGGTTGCTGCGAGAGCCGGAAGTGGAAGCGCAGCTGCAAACACGCCTTCGTGCTGAACCTCTCCAGCTGCAGTCAAGACCGGTAGTGGAAGCGCAGCTGCAAACAACCCTTCGTGTTGGGCTTCTCCGGTCGCATCGAACACGGGCAGCAGTAACGAAGCTGCAAACGCACCTTCGTGTTGTGCTTCTCCGGTCGCAGCAAGGACCGGCAACGGCAGCGAACCGGCGAACGTACCGTCGTGTTGTACTTCTCCCGTCGCGGCAAGAATCGGAAGCGGCAGCGAAGCTGCGAACGTGCCGGTCTCTTCTCGCTGTCCAGTCGCGGCCAGAATCGGAAGCAGAAGCGAGCCCGCGAACGTCCCCTCGTGTTGAACTTCTCCGGTTGCTGCCAAGACCGGCAAGGGCAGCGAAGCTGCGAACGCTCCAGTTTCTTCTCGCTGTCCTGACGCCGCCAAAACTGGAAGCGGTAGCGCAGCTGCAAACGTGCCTTGGTGCTGAACCTCTCCAGCCACAGCAAGAACAGGGACAGGCAGCGAGGTCGCAAACGTACCGGCATGCTCGACACTCCCCGTAGCTACAAAGGTCGGCACCGGCAGCACAGCAGCAAACACGCCTTCGTGCTGAACTTCTCCGGGTGCAGCAAGAACTGGAAGTGGAAGCGAAGCTGCAAACGTGCCCGTCTCTTCGCGTTGTCCTGACGCCGCCAAAAGCGGAAGCGGCAAACTCGATACGAAACTTCCTTGATGCTCGGACAAACCGGTTGCAGCAAGCACCGGCACAGGTAGAGAAGCTGCGAACGTGCCCGAGTGTTCGACCGTACCCGACGCCACCATCGTCGGAACTGGCAACGTCACCGCGAAGGTGCCGTCGTTCGTCACGGCTGAGACCTCGACAGGAAGCTGTCCCACCTCGGTCGAGGCCGTGTCGACCCAGAAGAACCTTCGTGGCTGCCAGGAGTTACTGGCGAAGTTCACGATCAGTTCTCCGCAAAGCTCAGTTCACCCTGAACAACTCCAGTATTCGCAGCGTTCATGATCGCGAGCCACGACAAGCAAGCGTTGTCGACGATGTCTGGTGCTTGAGCTCCGAGATTGAAGAGCGGATCCCACTCGAAACTCTGAGAAGTCACCGGCACGGACAAGGCCAAGATCGGACGAAACAGCGTCACGCCGAAGTTGCCTGCTGTGCCCGTTGTCGCTAGCACCGTAACACTCTCGACCGAACGAACGCCGATGTCACCTGCTTGAAGAGGCAACAAGATCATCCGTCCAGCTTCGCGAAAGCTCGTCGAACCGAAGACGGTTGCTTCAGACGTACGTCCTGCAGTTCCGGCTTCATTGGTGTACGAGACAGTCACGGTCGTCGCCGTCGTTCCGATGATCGTGTAGATCGTCAAACCCATCATCACGCCGACACCGCTCGTGTAGCGAGTGAGCGCAGCAGTCGGAAGGTTGGTCGTTTGCGCCGTGATGACGGTCCCCGACAACCCACCCTGATGAGACAGCCGATCGATGAGCCAAAACACTCCAGCGTTTGCCGCTGAAAGCGTCGCTCGAATGAGTTGCATATCCGCAGCAGGATTGAACTGCCCCAACGCTCCCGCTGTCGCACGCGTAGGAACAACAGCTGTCGTTGGCGCTGCTCCTGCGAGGGGCGCAGTCGTCCACAAATCAGACAGCCTGCCGCCCGTCACCGGCAAGTTGTTCTTGGTGAACGGGATCTTCTGATGCGGCGCAAAAGAGACCGTTCGATACGCTGCAAGTGTCGCGATCGCCATGAGTCATCGCTCCACGAGCTGCACACCGCCATGAATTTGTGGAACTGTTGTTGTGTTGGCTTGCCATGTCCATGCAAGACAGGCGTCGGTGAGGATCTCCTGGATGCCGGGCTGTTGAGCTACGAAATCTCGAACGTAGCCAATGCCGGCTGCAGGAACGGGAATCACGGCGAGCGGCCTTGCAACCGTAACCCCGAAATTGCCAGCAGTGCCCGTCGTCGCTAGGACCGTTACCGACGCGACGGCACGCACACCGTTGTCTCCCGACGCGAGCGGGAGCTTGATGATCCGTTGCGCTTCGTTGAAGCCCGCACCACCGATCGCTGTTGCTTGCGTCGTTTGTCCTGCGTTTCCATCTTGGTCGGTGTAACTCGCCGTGACAGTCGTTCCGGTTCCTCCGATTGCCGTGTAGATCTCGACCCAGATCTCGTTGCCCGGACTCGTCGTGGTCGCGTACCGAGTCAGAGATCCGCCCACGGTCTGGGCCGTCGTGACGGTGCCAGACAACCCACCGATGTGCAGCAACCTGTCGTAGAGCGTGAGCGTGCCGGCGACGAGACCTGTCGCCCACACACCCGTGCACCAAAGCTGTCGACCGCCGCCTGGGTTGGTCTGTCGTAGTGCACCAGCTGTTGCGTTCGTCGGTGCTGCGACAGCACCGGGCGTAGCACCGTGACTTGGTTGCCCGTTGTACGCCCACAACGAGGTGATCCTCCCTGCGACGTTCGCTGCAGCTGCAGCAGCACCAACACGAGCATCTTTGTAGAACGGGACGTTGACCGGTGTACCGGAGTTGCCGCCTGTCATGCGGTTGACCAACTCCGACAGGTCTGCAAAAGCCGTCATCGCTCATCGGCCCTTGAGCATCGTCGCACGAAGCTTTTCGAGTTGTCGGTCGAGCTCGCCAGGATTTTGACCCGCGATGTGGAGCGTGCCGGTGATGAGCTGGATCTCCCCGGCTTTGAGAACCTGGATCAGCCGCTCGAACGTAGAAACTATTTCCGGTTGCGCCTTCGTTCGGAACTCGTCGCAGCTCTGACAGAGCACGTGAACGATAGGGACTTGCACCGTGACCTCGGCATCTCCAAGAGATGCGATCAGCTCGTGGCAGATCTGCGCTGCATCCGGCTTCGTCGTAATCGTACCAACGAACGCGAGTGCATCTCGGAGCTTGATGCCGAGCGGCAACGTCTTGTGCAACTCGTTCATGACGCCGGCATCGTCACCGTGGCCGAAGAGATCCCGATCCGGTCACCCGCAGTGATGCTCACTGTGTTCAAGATCAGGTCAGCCGCCGCAGTGCCGATCGTGAACTCGGCAACCGTGGCGTTGGCACGGTCGCGCAAGCGACCTACAGCAGCCGTTCCACTGTTGTTGGCAGACGTGTCGTCGCTGATCGCGTTTGCGGTCTTGACACCCACCGCTGCAGCTCCCCACGCGGGGTTGCTGGCTTGACACTCGAACAACAAGGTTGCGAACGCCGCCGTGAAGCCGGCAAAGTCTCCGCCCGGATCGGTGGCCCCGACGTCCATGGCGTCACCGAAGGCGTTAGCCATGTTGTTGCGGACGGTCGTCGCGATGTTGTTGATCGCCATGACCCCGACGATACCACAACCTAGGGATCGTCGACGACGTGCAGTGCCGGGTCGTGTTCTTCCATCAAGCAATGCGGACACGTAGTTTGAACGAACATGTTGATGGCCGACACCATGAACTGTGGACCGCGTCGGTCGTCCCAGAGGTCACCGAGCAACTCTCGTCCGAGCTCACAACACGCGACGAGGTACGGGCGAGCAATATCAGCAAACTGCTTGCGCACGAGTTGTTTGTCCCAACCGTGGGTGCGCTTGCTGGCTTGCTCGATCCAACGCATCGTTTCTGGACCGACGTCTTCTTCGAGCGCCTTCTTGATGCGCTCGTGTTGTTCCTCATGTTCACGTAGCAACGTCGTGCGGACAGCCTGCGGAGGAAACTCGATCGCGTCGCTCATCA
>Ga0105092_10002274_pt1 | contig 10236 bp, 10 predicted proteins | sample PPLLak2March2015_FD_87021 | JGI IMG/M metagenome (GOLD analysis project Ga0105092, IMG submission 87021) | Freshwater sediment microbial communities from Prairie Pothole Lake near Jamestown, North Dakota, USA - PPLs Lake P7 Core (1) Depth... | ecosystem: Environmental > Aquatic > Freshwater >...
AAAAAAACGACCTCCAACCACACTTGATTCGTTACTGGCTAACACCCGCACCGGACGAACGGTTCGACGAAAAGGTAGACGACATCAATTCATTGTATCAACAAGCCCAGAATTTGGCTCAAAGTACGTGTTTAGCTCTATCGTGAATAAATCCAAATTCGCTCAAACCATTTAGACCAGAAAAATTAAATAATATAATGATAATTTTCACTAAATGGGAGTATGAACGAAGTAGAGACCATCAAGCAACTTCAAGAACAGAATGAGCTTTTAAGGCGTGAGATTGAGTTGCTTAAGGCAAAAATACGAGAGCTTGAAGCCCGCCTAGCTCAATATGAGAATGCACATACTCCACCAAGCCTAAGACGAGGGCAGAATCGCAAAAAATATCAGGATGGGCCCCTCAATGGAAAGCCTAGCCAAAAGATTGGGCACAAAGGTGTAACGAGACCTTATAAGCCTCCGAATCGACAAATAGATGTCACAGCAGATCGTTGCCCTGATTGCGGAGCAGAGCTTGGCTCTCCTATTCGAATTGATTCGAAGATTATTGAGGAAATTCCAAAACCACAACCAGTCATCATCACTGAATATAAAATCGCGCATTACAGATGCCCATGCTGCCGAAAAGAAGTTGTTGCAGGTAATTCAGAATGCCCACACGAAGGTAAATTTGGCAACAACATAATCTCACTGGCGACACTATTCAGATATGAAGATCGATTGCCTCACAGAAAAATCCAAGATGCACTGGAGAGGCTGCATGGGTTGAAAATAAGTCCTGCCACGATATTTGATTTAACCCGGCGCGCTGCTGATGCCGTTCGATCCGAATACGACGCGATCTTAAACAAAATTCGAGAAGCACCGATACTCTATGTGGACGAAACTTCAATCCACGTCCAGGGAGAAAAACAATGGATCTGGACATTTGCCACAGAATCTGAGACATTTTTCGTAATTCGCAAGAGCCGAGGGATGAAGGTTCTGACAGAAGTTTTAACGCGACAATTCAAGGGCATAAATCGTATGCGACGGGTGGAAACCTTATGCCAAATTCACAAATCGCTTGCAGCGATGTTGGGCACACCTACTTCGAGAATCGAAAGACCTCGCGGAGAAGTTCGAGGAAGCGATTCCGTTGCATGAAGCACTCAAAGCGCTCTATGAATCATTGACCAAAGCTCTGGAATGTGATCCACCACCAGAAGTCAGAGCGGATTTATGGCATTTGGCACGAGAAGCTCTGAAGCTATTGATCCTGAAAGAGTACACTCTCGAAAAAATCCAAAAATTCATCGGCAAAATTAGCAACGGGTTCAATTACTGGTTCACGTTTATCGTTAACCCGGGTGTAGAGCCGACCAATAATCGAGCTGAGAGAGCACTGAGACCCCATGTGGTTTTGAGAAAAATTTTGGGCACGCTGCGCAATGAAAAGGGGACATCGATTCATGAGCGAATCATGACGATGCTGGCAACATGGAGACAGAGAGGATTGGATTGTCTCCAAATGCTAACGGCAAAGCTAACCTGCTAAACACGTACAATTCGACCATCCACGGCACTACCAATGAAATCCCTCTGGAACGACTCAAGAATGAGGGGCTCAGAGATCATGATACAGCTCCTCCGTACCATAATGTTCGGGAAGAGAACCGGAAAATATCGAGAGATTCTTATGTCTCTTATCTGGGTAATCGCTATTCAGTCCCCTATCGATTTGCGGGAAGGAACTGCTTGTTACAGATATCTGATAAGACATTCAACGTTTTCGTCGGCAAAGACATGATCTGTACCCATGAAATTCAGCCTGGTCGAAATAAAAAATATGAAGGCTATATCGCCAATCCGCTATTGCAGACTGTAATATCACATGATACATTTATGAATCTACACGAATCTTGATAAGCAATTATCTATTTTTTTTATTTGATTTAAATTCTTGAATCTTGATCTTTAGCGGAATAAATATTTAGTATGATTAATTATACAATTAATACCTGTTTTTTCAAAAATATTTTAAACTAATCTTATGAAATGCTATGACTTAGAAAAGCATTAATACAATGTCTGTATCGTGTTGGAAGAGTTCGTGAGGTGGATTTATGGAACACTGTTGGAATTCAAGAACGAAGGCTTTAAGCCTCTTATTGATACTGGCAATGCTGGCTGGTATGGCATCAGCCGTTGGCGCAAGCTCTGAGCAAGCCAGTTCAGGAATCTCAAAGCTGGTTATAGGAACGACGGAATCCATGACCAACATTGAGATGAGCCTCAATAATTATGTATTGAAAAATTACCTCATGATGTTTACCAATGAGGGATTCATAGAATATGATGAAAATGGGTCGGTTCTACCACGTCTCGCCGCAGAATGGGAAACGAGCGACTCCAAACAATGGACAGTTCACCTTGTCCCCAATGCGTCTTGGCATGATGGAGTGCCATTTACGTCAAAGGATGTCAAGTTCACCATTGAATATATGAAGGAAAACAAGATCCCCTTCGGCGAGTCGGCATGGGATCTGGTCTCATCTATCGAAACACCTGACGACCATACCGTAGTTATCAATTTAAATAATCCGGATTCCGGGCTCTTCGGCCGAAGGTCGGTCGTTCCTTTCACCATCCCCGAGCATATATTCAAGGACTTTGATTCTCCGAAAGATCTTAATGATCCAGCCAAGCTGTTTACAGGTACTGGGCCGTATGTATTCGACAGCTATGACCAATCGGCAGGCATAATCAGGTTTAAGGCCAATGATGAGTATTGGGGCGGAAAACCAGCTATTGGCGAATTGGAAATCAAATTTTATAAAAATCACGACACATTGATGATGGCCTTCCAGAAAGGCGACGTAGATGTGCCATTCATATATGCAGAAGGCGTGAGCTATTACTATGTGCCAAAGCTTCTCCAGAATAGCGAAATAGAAATATTGTCCTATGACAGCAGAGGTATCAAAAACGTGCTGTATTTTAACTGCGATCGACCTCCATTTAACGATAAGCGATTTAGGGAGGCAATCAGCTATGCAATAGATTACGATGAGCTTGTCAATTTGATGACTGCGGGATATGGATATACGCCTAATGCTGGAATGGTTTTAAAAGGAATGCCTTATTACATTGAAACGCGCAGGTTATCTCAGGACATTAATAGATCCAAGAATATGCTTGATTCTATCGGATTCAAAGACATAGATGGAGATGGATTCAGGGAAGCAGATGACGGTAAACAGTTCCACCCCGAATTGCTTATAATTAACGATGTGGAGTCTTCACGATCCTCAGAGCTAATTAATAACTATCTCCATGAAATAGGACTTGAATCCAGAATAAAAGCAGTAGATGAAGCCACATTCTGGCAAATTGTTGAAGATGAAAAGTCCTATGATATGAACCTATGTGGTGCAGGATTTTGGACCACGTTCAACTACCGAGGTTACTATACAAGCGTAGTTGATTACAGACGTTTTGGCTGGGCCAACGTCCACGACCCGGTATATCTGTCATTGGTCGATCAGATCGGATCGGCTCCGGACGAACAAACAAAGGAGAACCTCATCAAGGACCTGCAGAATTATTATGCGGACAATCTCACACAAATACCGCTATATGCCATGGATTACATCCAGCCATACAATAAAAAGTACGAGGGCTATGTCCCTAATCCGGTATGGGGCATAATGTCGCGGGAGACATTCATGGGCCTGCATGAAGCGGAGTAGGCTGCAATACTGGGATTTTTTAATTTTTTTTTTTATCTCACATAATATTCATGCTAATCTTCCTACTTAGTCGACTATTGAGTTAAGAAACTCTTAAATAGTATTATAATTGTTTGGAAGAAGATCTTATAATTTGCTATTTTATGATATACTAATATGTGTGCTGTTGCATCCTGTGGTGGTACGAAATTTTAGATAGTCGTTTGATTCTGGTTTTACAAGGCCACCACCACAAGATTTCAACTGAACCGCTCAACACAGCAATTGAGAGGATAGTTTTAAATAGTATGATTAATCCATAAAAATTTATCACAAAGGGGTACTGGAATGAATTCGAAATCGAAGGCAATTTTGATCAGCATGCTTATTTTTGCAAGCATTCTGCTCTCAGGATATATTGGTGGAGCATTGGCCGCCTCCGAGGGCGACGGGCGGATATCTAATTTGGTCATTGGCTCGGATATGGGCGACTTCGCTGCAAATATGGCGGATTTCAACTGCAACTATCAAATGATCTTCAGCCATGAGGGCCTTATCGATTATGATTCGAATGGAGAAGTCGTACCAAGGCTAGCGGAAAGCTGGGAAACCACAGATATGAAGAAATGGATATTCCATCTGGTCAAGAATGCAACATGGCACGATGGAGTACCATTCACTTCAAAAGATGTGAAATTCACAATGGAATACACAAGGGATAAGAAGATTTTATATGGAGCCACAACATATGATATAATAAATTCAATTGAGACACCTGATGATTATACCGTCATTCTCAACCTCAAAGAGCCTAATGCTGTATTTTTAGCAAAGCTGGCCAACGTACCAATCGTTATACCTGAGCATATTTATGCAAAGGTAGACGATCTCAAGAAGTTCACCGATATAGATAAGATGTTTATTGGCACGGGACCCTACATCTTCGATAGCTACGACCATGCAGCTGGAATTGTCAATTTTAAGGCAAATGACAATTATTGGGTCGGCAAGCCTGCCATAAAAAATATACAGATGAGGCTATTTAAGAACCAGGATACCATGATGATGGCACTCCAAAATGGAGAAATAGATCTGCCTTATCTTTACTCCAAAGGCGCTAGCTATTATTATGTGCCAAAGTTGATGGATAACAAAAAAATCAAATTAATGACTTTCGATAGTCTAGGGATAAGAAATACGATTATATTCAACACTCAGAAAAAGCCGTTTGATAGCAAGGACCTGAGGCGGTCCATGAGCTTGGCCATAAATTATGAGAACCTTATGAACCTTATGACTGCAGGATATGGCAGCTTACCGAATTCCGGGCTGGTTCCCAAGAGCACTAAGTACTACACCGAAACTAAGCCGATGGAGTACGATGTCGAAAAAGCCAAGACACAGCTGGATCGCCTTGGATTTAAGGATAAAGACAATGACGGGCTTCGCGAAATGCCTGACGGCTCGAAGTTCAAGCCGGAATTGGTGGTGCAATCCTCAAATGATGAATCAGTGAGAGCATCTGAGCTCATTAAAAAGGATTTGGGCTCAGTGGGAATCGATCTGGAGATAAAGCTGGTCGATAGTTCCACGTACTGGAAGATTATCGGAGAGAAAGGGCATGAAATGATCCTGGGAGGGTTGCCATTCTGGACGATAAAGGGATACAAGGGATATTATACATCTATCATGGACTCCCGCAATTACGGCTGGGCCAATATTAATGATCCAGCGTATCAATCGATTGCCGATAATCTGGGAGCAACGATGGATGAGAGCAAGAAAGAAAAGCTCGCAGAGGAGATCCAGAATTACTACTCGAATGAGCTTCCTGTCATACCATTATATTCTATGGACTTCATCCAGCCGTACGATAAAAAATACGAGGGATACGTTACACATCCCATGTGGGGTGTACTGTCTCTGGGCACTTTCATGAATCTGCATGAGTCCGAGGAATAGCTTGCACATGAGCTATTCCCATTTATTTATGCCAGATTGGATCGTAATTTTGCGAGAGAATAACATCTGGTTTCTTTAATCCAGTTGCATCAAACCGCAGAAAGGACATGAAAATGCTAAGGCCGAATAGCAAAACAACCTTGTATATCTCCAACAAGGTATTCAGGTATGCCATCACGATATTCATCATATTGACATTAAATTTTTTCATCCCTCGCATGATGCCCGGCGACCCAATGACCAACATGCTTGGTGAAGGGGCGAGATGGATGGATAAGGCGTATCTGGATGAGCTGAGAGCCGAGTACGGACTGGACAGACCGCTGCATGAGCAGTATCTTACGTATCTGTCTAGCCTGGCCAGGTTTGACCTTGGCTACTCAATCAATAAGAGCCTAAAGGTTAAGGACTTATTGATGGAGAGAATCTTCTGGACCCTTTTGCTCGTCTTTCCGTCCGTAATAATCGGAGGTGCGGTGGCTTTAATTCTCGGCTCATTTGCCGGTTTCAGGCAGGGTAGCATGATGGACCGGCTGATGACTTCACTGCTTCTTCTGCTATATAGCTCGCCCTCATTTCTATTTGCCATGATCATGGTCAGCATTTTCAGTTTCCATCTGGGGTGGTTTCCCCTCGGCAACTTCGCTTCGGGGAAGATGCATGGCGCTTCCTACGTGCTCGATGTCGCTTGGCATCTTTTTCTTCCGATAGCCATTCTCTCTCTGTTCGAAGCTACATATACGTACCTGGTTATTCGGAACTCCATAACGCAAATCCTGGGGGAATATTTCATATTCGTTGCCAGGGCTAAGGGCCTTTCCAATAGAGTAATTGAGCTTCAGCATGTCATCAGGAACGTACTGCCCCAGTTCATAAGCATCATGGCGCTAAACTTCGGCTTCATGGTCAGTGGGGCTTTGATCATAGAAATCGTATTCTCATTGAACGGCATGGGCACGCTCATATACGATGCGGTTATATCCCGCGACTATCCCGTAATGCAGGGCGCATTTTTGGTCCTGACATTCTTCTTGATTGCCGCAAACTTTGCCGCAGATTTGCTCTACGGAATCGCAGACCCGAGGATTGCCGATGCCAAGGATTCAATCTAGACTATACATGCCGAATGTGGAGAACATGAGTGAAAAGTGGTCTTCAAGTCTAGATATCGGCAAATTCCGGAAAAGGGTCTGCGCCTCGCCAATCAAATTCACCGGCATTGCGATATTGGTCGTCCTAGTATTCATCGCCATCACAGCTCCCCTCATCGCCCCACACGATCCGGAGAAAACCGGCATTCCATATCAATCGCCAAGCGCAGATCACCTCCTTGGCACCAACGACCTGGGTCAGGATATTTTTTCAGAGCTGCTCTATGCATCTCGAACCTCGCTTGTCGTCGGTTTTCTGGCAGCAATCATCTCCATCGTGATCGGTGTAAGCGTGGGCCTCATGGCAGGCTATTATAAAGGATGGATCAGGGAGCTGTTGATGGGCATGACGGATGTATTCTTGCTGATACCCGGCCTACCGCTGATGATAATCCTGGCTGCTTATCTCAGTCCCAGCATGTGGAACATAATCCTTGTAATTGGCCTTTTGTGGTGGTGTTCCACTGCTCGTGTGGTCCAATCCCGAGTACTTCAGGTGAGGGAGATGCAATTTATAGAGTCCACGCGTGCACTGGGATATTCTGATTCGTATATATTGCATAAGCATGTCCTGGCTAATACAAAGGAGGTCATCTACGCCAAGTTCTCACTGGCAGTAGCGTCGGCCATGCTGGCTGAGGCATCGCTGAGCTTTCTGGGCCTCGGCGACCCGCTAAACATCAGCTGGGGGGAGATGATCCACTTCGCGTTCACTCGTGGCGGATTTGCCAACGACATGTGGTGGTGGTATCTGCCGCCCGGGCTTATGATATGCATTACCGTGCTGGCCTTCGTCCTTATCACTATGGAGTCCAGGAAGGATAGCCGGTTGGTGGAGCTGATCTGATGCCTGATGACCGGTTATCGGGGGTTCGTTGATGTCCCAGGGCGGGCTATTGGTGGTCCGAGGCCTATCAGTTGCCTTCAAGACGCAAAAAGGCACAGTCCAGGCCATCGACGGCATAGACCTCGACCTCAATGAAAATGAAACTCTCGCCATTGTAGGCGAGTCCGGCTGCGGGAAGTCGGTGCTCGGCCACGCTATCATGAGATTGCTTGACGATATTGCAGTGGTGCGGGGAAGCGTGCGGTTTAGGGAAAAAGAGGTGTACGAAATGGACACGACCGCACTTTTAAACCTCCGGGGCGGCCTGATATCCTTAGTCCCCCAGAGCCCTTCTTCCTCCTTCAATCCGGTAATCACGATTGGAAAGCAGATCGAAGAGCTCATAGAAAAAGCCGGAAAAGAAAAGGGGAATGGAGCCCGTAAAAGGGCTCTTGAATATTTATCCCTGGCTGGCTTTTCCGAACCTGAGCTGATCCATAAGTCATACCCTCATCGGCTGTCAGGAGGAATGTGCGAGCGGGCACTCATCGCCATGGCATTATCGGTTGAGCCGGAGCTGGTGATTGCAGACGAACCGACGAAGGGGCTGGATGCGCTATCGAGGAAAAACATTCTGGGATTGCTCCATAAACTGGCAAAGGATGCTTCAATGATCATGATCACTCACGACCTGAAGGCGGCAGAGACCTGCGAGAGACTTGCAGTCATGTACTCAGGCGAAATCGTCGAGGAGGGACCGACAGGCATCGTTCTGAATCATCCAAGGCATGTCTACACAAAGGGCTTGATAGATGCACAGCCATCAAGGGGCATGACTCCCATTAAGGGACGGCATAATCTCTTCTCTCATAATGCCGAAGGATGCCGGTTTAAAGAACGGTGCGATGCAGCCTCGAATGAATGCAACAACCATCCAATGCTTAGCAAGGTAGAGGATTACCGAAAGGTCAGGTGCTGCCATGCTTGAGCTGGTCAAGATATCTAAGGAGTTTAGAACGGGATTCTTAGGACGAAATGTCAAGCAGGCAGTGATAGACGCCTCATTACGCGTGGAAAGGGGCGAGATCGTGGGACTTATCGGCGAGAGCGGGTGCGGAAAGTCTACGCTTGGTCGAATAGCCGTGAAGCTTCTAATGCCATCAAGCGGACACATCATTCTAGATGGCGCAGATGTAACCGATATGCCTGAAAAACAGTTCAGAGAATTTCGACGTCAAATGCAAATCATCTTCCAGCATCCAGAAACTGCCCTAGACCCTCAGTACACGCTGCTCGAGTCGATTCTGGAATCATTCAACAAGATCGGCATTCCTGAGGCTGAGCAAAAAGGGTTGCTGGAGAATATCTCCGAAGAGGTTAATCTGCCGCTGGATATAGTTGACCGCCACCCAAATCAGGTCAGCGGAGGCGAGATCCAGAGGGCTGTGCTCACCCGTGTCTTCGCGTTTGAGCCCAGATACCTTATTTTAGACGAACCTACCTCGATGTTGGATGTTTCAGTACAGGCTCATATCCTCCAGCTATTGAAAAGAAAGGCCAAAAAGGATAATGTAGGAATGCTCTTCATCTCCCACGACCTGGAGGTAATCAGGGCCATGTGCGACCGGGTAGCAGTGATGAAGGAAGGAAAGATCCTGGAGGATGGAAGTGCAAAGGAGATGTTCCAGTCTCCAAAAAGCAGCTATATGAAGCAATTGTTAGAGAATTCTGCTTAATCCTGCATCTCGCATTAACGGTTGGCAGTAAGAATGGAGTGAACCCCTCCGAGTGGACAATGGGTTAAGCAACATCAACTCATGGAGGGAAGTATATGAAAAAGACGAGGCGGCGTTACGATCGAGAATACAAAATATCAGTAGCCGAGCCCGAGAGCGGGCTCAAATCGCCCGCGAACATGGCATCCATCCGAGCCCACCTTGCCGATGGAGATATGAGTTGGCGAGCATCCCAAAGGAGCATTCAACTGGAATGGAAACCAGTACAAAGCACAGGCGCAAGGACTACGCTCCGAAGGCAAAAGGCCGCAGGCCAAAGCTCGCTCCTCATCGAGTGTCTTCCTCTCAACGGCCAGGCTCCTCTCTTCAAGCCTCTGCTGGATCATCTCCTCCACCTCTCCGGGCCGGGGCATGGAACGCCTCCGCCAGTATCTCCTTGGCCGTCTGCAGCTCTCTGACCCTCAGGTTGACCAAGCTGAATTCGTTGTTCAAGGATTGCTCTGCCCAAACACAAACCCCACCTCCTCCCACCCCTTCCTCAACAGCTTCCCGTAATACCCGGCATCGAACCCCGCCGCCGTCCTCTCCGGCTCCACCTCCCACTTTTTGGCATCCTTCACCACATAGCCAATCTCCATCCCCGGAGCCAGAGGAATCCCCTGCTTCTCATAAGCCTGCACTGCCGAAGCCTCTGCACACCTTCGCGAATAGTTCATCCTGCTCACCCTGCGGTGAATGGCCAGCTCCCGCACATCCGCCTCCCCCAGCTCCTCCATGTACCGCCTGGCAACTCCTCGCGCCTTGGGCTCGATCCTCTGCAGCTCCTCCCGGCTCCTCGCCTCGCCCAG
>Ga0105092_10002275_pt1 | contig 10233 bp, 7 predicted proteins | sample PPLLak2March2015_FD_87021 | JGI IMG/M metagenome (GOLD analysis project Ga0105092, IMG submission 87021) | Freshwater sediment microbial communities from Prairie Pothole Lake near Jamestown, North Dakota, USA - PPLs Lake P7 Core (1) Depth... | ecosystem: Environmental > Aquatic > Freshwater >...
AAGCGCGGCGGTTGACACCCTCGGGAAGGATGAAGAAGGATGAAGGATGAAGGATGAAGAAAAGGATGAAGGATGAAGGATGAAGGATGAAGGATGAAGAAAGCGGAAAGGCGAGCGATCTCGAGGAAGGCGATCACACTCGACCCTTCATCCTTCATCCTTCATCCTTCGCCTCGAGCCGGTTTGTCGCGACGATTCGCGGTATTGTAGAATCTTGCGAATGCTTTTGCGTCGGAGGACCGTAACAGTAAGAGTCGGGGATATTTTGGTGGGGTCTGACCACCCGATTGTAGTGCAGTCGATGACCAATACCGACACCGCCGATGCCGAAACGACGGCTCGACAGGTTAGAGAGCTGGCCCAGGCCGGTTCTGAGCTGGTGCGCGTGACGGTCAATACAGAAGCGGCGGCCGAGGCGGTTCCTGAGATCAGCCGGCGATTGAGCGATCAAGGTATTTCTGTCCCGCTGATCGGGGACTTTCACTACAACGGCCACATTCTGCTGAAACGCTACCCGGAGTGTGCCCGGATCCTGGCCAAATACCGGATCAACCCAGGCAACGTCGGGATGGGAAAACATCGCGACAAGAACTTTCAGCAGATGATCGACGTGGCTCTCGAGAATGGAAAGCCGGTGCGGATAGGCGTGAACTGGGGATCCCTGGATCAGTATCTCCTCGCACGCCTGATGGACGCAAACGCCACGCTCCCTGACCCGGAACCAGCCAATGAAGTGGTGCTCCAGGCAATGGTTGAGAGTGCGGTCGAGTCGGCCTCCCAAGCCGAGGAGTTCGGGCTCGGCCATGATCAGATTATCCTCAGCGCGAAAGTCTCCTCGGCCCCCGATCTCATCAGCGTTTACCGGGCTTTGGGGGCGCGATGCGACTATCCCTTGCATTGGGGGCTCACCGAGGCCGGAATAGGAAGCCGGGGGATCGTGGCCAGCACCGCGGGAATGGCGGTCCTGCTGCAGGAAGGGATTGGCGACACGATCCGTGTCAGTCTGACTCCGCGACCGGGGGGCAACCGAGCGGAGGAAGTCCTGGTCGCTCAACAGATTCTGCAATCTCTCGGCCTTCGCAGTTTTGTTCCGCAGGTGAGTGCCTGCCCGGGCTGCGGCCGCACGACCAGCAGCTTCTTCCAGGAATTGGCGGAACGAATCCAGGGGCATCTGACAGGAGCCATGAGCTCCTGGGCGAGCCTCTATCCCGGAGTGGAGAAGCTGAGAGTGGCTGTGATGGGGTGTATCGTCAATGGGCCCGGGGAATCGAAGCACGCCGACATCGGCATTTCCCTGCCCGGAACCGGGGAGGACCCGAAGGCTCCCGTCTATGTGGATGGCCGGCATTTCACGACCCTGAAGGGGCCTGGAATCGCTGAGGATTTCATCCGAATTCTCGAAGATTACGTAAAACAAAGGTACGGCAATTAAGGAGACACGATGATCCAAGTTGAACACTTAACGAAACGATTCGGCTTGGCGACAGCCGTCCAGGACGTCAGTTTCGAGGTCCGAAAAGGAGAGATCCTCGGATTTCTCGGGCCGAACGGCGCCGGGAAGACCACTACCATGAGGGTGCTGGCCGGGTTTTTTCCGCCCAGTGATGGGCGGGCTTCGGTAGCGGGGTTCGATGTGTTCGAACAGCCTCTCGAGGCCAAGAAGCGGGTCGGCTACATGCCGGAACAACCACCCCTCTACACGGAAATGTCGGTCGACGCTTTTCTCCGTTTCGTTGGCCGAATCAAGGGCCTGCCGGCTGACAAGCTCGAACCCAGACTGGGTGAAGTCAAGGAGCTGTGCGGCCTTCACGGCACCGGCCAGCGTCTCATCAAGCATCTGTCAAAAGGCTACAAGCAGCGTGTCGGTCTCGCTCAGGCGCTGATTCACGATCCGGAGGTCCTCATCCTGGACGAACCAACGGTCGGTCTGGACCCGAAGCAGATCATCGAGGTCCGGGAGTTGATCAAGCGGCTGGCGGGAATTCACACAATCATCCTCTCGACGCATATCCTTCCCGAGGTGAGCATGACGTGCCAACGGGTCATCATCATCAACAAGGGTCGGATCGTGGCCGTTGACACGCCGGAGAACTTGACCAGCCAGCTGCGAGGCGGAGAACGCATCGAGCTCGAGGTTCGAGGGCCTGTCGACACACTCCCGACCGCGCTTGGCACGGTCCCGCATGTCAAAAACGTTCTGATTGGCGCCCCTGGCCCTCATGACGGTCACCACACGGTCTCGGTGGATGTCGATGGGCAACACGATGTCCGCCATCTGATTGCCCGCAGAGTCCTGGACTCGGGCTTTGAGCTTTACCAGCTCAAAACGCAGGCCATGACCCTGGAGGAGATCTTCCTGCAGCTGACCACCGAAGAGGAGGCGGCATGAGAAACTACGTCGCCATCGTGCGAAAAGAACTGAACAACCTGTTCGTGAGCCCGATCGCCTACGTCGTGTTGGCCGTTTTCTTTGCGATTGCCGGTTACTTCTTCTACATCATCCTGACCAACATCATGCAGCGGGTGATGGAGATGAGCATGAGCGCGCAGCAGTTCGGCCAACCTCCCCAACCAGTCGACGTCCCAGCCGCCGTCATGAGGAATTTCTTTGGTGTCTTGAGCACCATCCTGCTTTTCCTCATTCCGATGATCACAATGGGAATTCTGGCCGAGGAGAAGAGGCGCGGGACGATTGAGTTGCTGCTCACCTCGCCGATCACCAACACCCAGCTGATTCTGGCCAAGTTTTCAGCCGTCGTCCTGTTTCTGGCTATTATGCTGGTCCCGACAATCCTCAACTCGGTTCTTCTCTACTTCTTCTCGGACCCGGCTCCCCGGCTGGTTCCCTTTCTGATCGGCTATCTGGGGGCCTTCCTCCTCGGTGGGTCGTTACTCGCTGTCGGCCTGTTCATCTCGTCGCTGACGGAGAACCAGATCGTTGCGGCAGTGGTGACGTTTGGCGTCTTCATCATCCTCTGGGTACTGGATGCGATGGCCGAACCCGCTTCGACGGTCGGCAATGAGGTAATCCGGTATCTCTCGGTGCTGAACCACTACGAGGACTTCTCGAAAGGTATATTCGATACTCAGCACCTTGTCTTCTACCTGTCGTTCATCTTTCTTGGCCTGTTCTTAACGTCAGTCTCGTTGAATTCCCCGAAATGGAGGCAGTAACGTGACAAGAAAGATCATTGATAACCTCCTCTTTGTCGGTCTGGCGGGCCTCTTCGGCGGCTACATCTATTACTCGGTGAATAACCAGTGGGACTGGCGGGCGCAAGTCGCCGTCTACGCAGGGGCGGCCCTGGTCGTTCTTTATATCGCTTTCAACTTTGCCCGCGTTCGAGCAGCATTTTCCGGCCGGGCCGGGAAGTACGGGACGACGGCTCTTACCGTCGCGATTCTCGTCATCGGCATCCTGGCGCTGCTCAACTTCCTCAATTTCCGGCACCACAAGCGGGTGGACCTGAGCGCGAACAAGGAGTTCGAGTTATCGGACCAATCGCAAAAAGTCGTCAAGAACCTGAAAGAACCGATCCAGATTATCGGTTTCTACACGGATGATTCAGGCGCCGGACAATTCCAAAATCTGATGAAGGAATATCGGTACATTTCTGCGAAAGTCCAGAGCCAGGTTGTCGATCCCCAGAAGGATCCGGGACGTGTGCAGCAATACAGTATCCAGCGTAACGGCCAGGTCGTGCTGGTTAATGGCCCCAGGACCGAGATCGTGGATCAGGTCGACGAGGAGAAGATCACGAACGCCCTCATCAAGATCACTCGCAAGGGCGAAAAAGTCGTTTACTTCCTCACCGGTCACGGCGAGAAAGGCATCAACGACACCGGCGCACGAGGCTTTTCGGGCGTCCGAGAGGCCATCACGAAGCAGAACTATCAGGCCAAGGAATACAACCTGGCCCAGGAAAACAAGCTGCCCGACGATGCGAGCGTCATCGTTTCGGCCGGGCCCAAGGTCGATTTCTTCCCCAACGAGGTCGAACTGCTGAAGAAGTATCTGGAGGGCGGTGGCAAATTCCTGCTCCTGGCGGATCCACAGACGGAATTCAAGGCGCCGGACTTTCTGGCGACTTACGGCGTGAGTCTTTCCGGCAAACTGGTGATCGACGCGAGCGGTATCGGGCAGTTCCTCAACCTGGGTCCCGCAGTCCCGCTGGTTGCCGACTACGGAGACCACCCGATCACCAAGGAATTGGGCAACGTCATGAGTTTCTTCCCCAGTGCTCAGAACATCAAACAGGTCTCGAGCTCGGCCGGTTACCAGACCACCAAGCTGTTCTCCACGTCGAGGCAGAGCTGGGCTGAGACCAAGTTCGAGGGCGGGGGCGAGGTGGCCTATAACGAAGGTCAGGACGAGCGCGGCCCGCTGGATTTAGGGGTGGCTGCGACGAAGTCCGCTCCCGGCGGTGAGTCGGTGCCCGGCGCAGACAAACCTCCGATCAAAGAATCCAGAGTCGTCGTGATCGGCGATTCTGACTTCGCCAGCAACGCCTATGCTCGCGCGGCGTCCAATCTGGACGTCATGCTCAATTCGGTCAGCTGGCTGGCCGAGGATGCCGATTTGATTGCCGTGCGCCCGAAGCAAGCCGAAAATCGGATGGTGAACCTCAGCTTTCAGCAATCAAAACTGATCTTCTGGGGGATGGTCATTCTGCTGCCGTTGGCAACCCTCGGCGCAGGCATCGGGGTGTGGTGGAGAAGACGTTAGAATCAGTTGACGTCAGCAAAAAGCTATGAAGAAGATTCTTATTCTCCTTGTAATTTTTGCCGGCCTGATAGGCTTTGTTTACTTCTACGAAATTCAAGGCGAAAAGGGGCGGCAAGAGGCCAAGGAAAAAGAAGAGAAACTGGTCAGCCTGGAGCGGGACAAGGTCAATGAGATCGAGATTCGCCGCCCGGGCAGCGAGCCCATTCTACTGAAGAAGTCGGGTAATGATTGGTCACTTCGCAAGCCGATCGAGACCCCGGCCGACTCGAGCACGGTCGACAGCCTCCTGAGCGCGGTCACCAGTGCCAGGATCGATCGGAAGCTCGAGCAGGGTGCGAAAGACGCCGGCAAGTACGGCCTCTCGGATCCGCGTATTCGCCTTCTTCTGAAGGCGGACAAAGAGCAGGCGAACGTGCTCCTCGGCGCGGACGATTTCACCGGCAACCAGGTTTACGTGCAGTTGCAGGGGAAGCCGGATGTCTACCTGACGTCCGACTTCCTGTTCACGAGCGCCGATAAGGAGCTCAAGGACTGGAGAAACCGAAAGGTTCTTCTCTTCGATCGCAACCAAGCCCAGAACATTGAGATCAACCGGGGCTCCGACCAGATAAAACTGAAGAAGCAGGGCGAAAAGTGGGTCCTGGAGCAGCCCATCCAGGAGACGGCGGACGAAGGGGCGGTGAACAGCCTGCTGTCGACCCTCGAGTCGGCCGAAGCGCAGAAATTCGTGTCCGAGCAGCCGGATGACTTGAAGACCTACGGTTTGGACCAACCGGTCGCGACGGTCAGAATCCGGGAACAGGGCAAGGACAGCTGGAAGACCCTTCAACTCGGAAAGAAAGAAGGCGAGGATTATCTGGCGCGCAATGTCGAACGCACGCCGGTCTATACACTCAAGACCGAAGTCTTCGACAAGCTGAATCAGAAACTTTGGGAGTTCCGCGACAAGAGCGTTGTCGACGTGGAGCAGGACCGGGTCGCCCAACTCACCTTCAAGAGGCCGGAGGGCGAGATCACGCTGAAACGCCAGGACGACGGCAAGTGGATAGTTCAGAAGCCGGATTCCCTGAAGGGGAAGGAAGCCCTGACCTATAAGTTCTGGTATCCTCTGACTGACATCAAGTACCAGTCGATCGAGGAGGCTGCCCAAAAAGCGGGCGCTGCTCCGGCGGCGCCTGCGGTTCAGGTCACGGCTACGCTGAAGGATGGAAGCCGCAGAACCTACGAGTTCGTTCAGGACGGAGATAAGTACCTGGCGAAAAAGGTCGACTCCAAGCGAGTCGGTTCGATAACCAAGGAATCATTCGAAGCATTGAAGTTCAAGCCGGAAGATGTGGTTGGATAACGTTTGAACTCATCCACGAACGGATTACACGAATTACACCAATTGAACAGCCATTCAATTCGTGTAATTCGTGGATGAGTTCCAACCGATCGGCACCAATATGAACATCGGAATCACCTGTTACCCGACGTACGGCGGCAGCGGAGTGGTGGCAACCGAGCTTGGACAATACCTGGCGCGCCTGGGCCACACCGTCCATTTCATCAGCTCGGCATTGCCGATGAGGCTCATGGAGCTCGGCGAAAAAGTCTTTTTCCATGAAGTCGAAGTGATGAACTACCCGCTCTTCGACTACATCCCCTACGACCTTGCGTTGACGACCAAGATGGTGGAGGTGGCACGCTTGCGCAAGCTCGACCTGCTGCACGTCCACTATGCCATTCCGCACTCCATCAGCGGTTACCTGGCCCGAGAGATCGTCAAACCTCAGCGGCTGCCCGTTGTAACCACCCTTCATGGGACCGACATCACCCTGGTCGGCCGCGACCACTCGTTTCTACCTGTGACCCAGTTCGGCATTCAGCAAAGCGACGGTGTGACGGCCGTCAGCCATTTCCTCAAAAAGGCCACTCTGTCAGAGTTTTGCGGAGTTTGCGACATCCAGGTGATCCCGAATTTCGTCGACACGACTAAAGTGCGGCGCTTCTTTTCAGAGGAGATTCGGGAACGCTTTGCACCTAACGGCGAACGCATCCTTGTCCATCTTTCCAATTTCCGTCCAGTTAAGCGCGTTTCGGACGTCATCAAGATCTTTCACCGTGTTCAGAAGCAGATTCCGGCCGTCCTCCTGATGATTGGCGACGGGCCGGAGCGCTCTAACGCCCAGTACCTGGTCAGCCAGATGGGCATCTCCAACCGGGTTTTCTTCGTCGGAATGCTGGGGATGGTGGAGAGTCACTTGTCGGTGTGCGACCTGATGCTCCTGCCGAGCGAAACGGAGAGCTTCGGGCTTGCCGCCTTGGAAGCCATGGCTTGCGAAGTCCCGGTGGTGGCCTCGGACGTCGGAGGGCTGCCTGAGCTTGTAGAAGAAGGGAAGTCGGGCTATCTCCGGCCGCTCGGAGATGTGGAGGCGATGGCGCAAGCCGCGCTCCGCATCCTTGAAGACAGCAATCTCGGGACATTCCGAAAGGAAGCCCGCCGGCGGGCTGTTGAGGAGTATTCTTCGGCTAAAGTCATCCCGAAATACGAGGCTTACTATCGGGAAGTGATAGAGAGACATGGGTAGAGCCGCTGACGGCTGAAAAGGGGGAGGGTCTGGTCCACGAAAATCCACAAAAACATATGTTCTCCTCCCTCGTCATCGCACTCGCCCGACCTCAGCTCCGCTGGGTGTATCTTGCCCTCGCCGTCGTTCTCGGCGTCATCGTGATAGGCTTCGTCGATTTGACCCCCGAGGTCGGCTCGGACTTCTTCTTCTCGACGGATGATCCCAAGTTGCAGGCGGATACGAAAATCGACCAGATGTTCGCCTCGGGCCCGCAGATCATCGTCGCCGCTGAATCAAGCCAGGTCCAGTCCCCGGCGTACTTCGAGGAGATTTCACGGCTCTCTGCGGCTCTCGCCAAAGTCCCGGGGGTTTCCGAAGTCCGGTCGGTGACGAGTGGTCCGAAGAAGCCCGAAGACGCTTGGAAAAGTCCGCTGTGGCGCCGGCTCCTGATCGCGCCCGACGAGAAGGCGACCAATGTCATTATTCAGTTGAACACCGATGATTACGACCAGGTGGTTCCGCTGGTCGAAAAGGAGGTTCGGCGTCATGAGACGCCTCACTTCAACCTGGCTATTTCCGGTGTCCCGTTCGTGGCAGAGCAGATCAGCCGGAACCTGCTGCAGGATCTGAAAACATTCGGCTTGGCGGCCCTGATCATGTTCTCGGTTCTGATCATGCTGGTTTTTCGCTCCGTGCAGGTCTTGCTCGGCGCCCTCAGCGCCTGTGCCATTTCCGCTTTCTTGACTCTCCTGGCCGGGCCGCTGACCGGTATGGAAGCCGGCCTCCTGACACCGAATGTCTCGACGATCATCTTCGTGCTCACGCTCTCCCACATCATGTTTCTCGCCGCCAACTGGACGAACGCGGCGCGACAGGAAGGGGCAGGGGCGTGCGGGGACGAAGACTTGCTGCGTAACGCCATTCAATGGACGGTTCCCGGCTCCTTCTGGTCGATGGCTGCGAACCTTTTGGGGTTCCTCACACTGCTGCTGGTGGCTGCAAGACCGATCCGCCAGTTCGGCATCTCCTGCTCGATTGGGGCGGTGATAGCATTCGCGACTGCCTACCTCGTTTTCCCGTCCTTTCTGAGGGCGGTTTCCGCGCATCACTTCGAGCGCTGGCCAGGGCTCGAGAAGCTGTCTGGCCTCCTCGGTTCCGGACGCCATACCTGGGCGTTGGTCACCGGCGCTGTACTGGCTCTCCTGGCCATTCCCGGACTCTGGCGCCTGAACACGGACCCAAGCCTGCTCGAGTACTTCAAGGAAGGGGAGCAACTGCGTGACGGGCTGGACCGGATCGACCGGACCGGCGGAAGCGTGCCGCTCAAGATAGCGATCGCTGACGGAGAGGGCGCGCCGCTCAACACCGACGAGGCCTACAAGCGACTTTGGCAGCTCCAGGAAGCTCTTGAGAAGGACAAGGATGTCGGAACCGTAATCTCTCTGCCCGTTCTTCTTGCTGAGGCGAAGCGCCCGGCTCTTTCCTTCTTGTTGTCGCTCGAAGGACTGCTCAAACAGATGGAAAAGCCGGAGTACGGGAGTATCGCCGACTCGTTCGTCACTCGGGATCGACGCATGGCTTTGTTTTTCATCAGGATGAAGGAGTCAGGGCGGGACCAGGCACGCGAAGAGGTGGTGCGACGGCTTGATTCCAAAGTCCGCCGCCATGGGTTCGTTCCGGTGCTGGTTGGCGGGCTCTACCGGCTGCAGGGGCAGTTGTCGAACTTGATTGCGCGCAGCCTGCTGGAAGGACTGGTCTTCCTCTTCATTCTGTTTTCGCTGATCTCGGGAGTTATTTCTCGCAACGGCCGCGTCACTGCCGCGATGATTGCCTGTTTCTCGCTGATTCCCGTTCTGGTGCTGGGGATTATTGGATACCTGAGGATGTCTGTCGACCTGATTTCCGCGCCGGCGGCCAACGTGGCCCTCGGAATCGGAATCGACGGTATGTTCCATTTCGTCGTCCAGGCCAGGCGGATTTCGAGCGGCAGGTTCGGGGGGTGGGATCTCTGGCAGAAAGCACGGGAGTTGGTGTGGCGGCCGGTCACCGCGTCTACCCTCATCATCTCCCTGGGGTTTGGCCTGTTCGGTCTCTCGCAGTTCCCGCCGACCCAGCGATTCGGGCTCGCGGTGGTCGGAGGGATGTTCGTCTCAGCGATCGTGGTGCTGTTGATTTTCCCGAGGGTGGCGGCGTATCTCACCGGCAGGGACCGATCCACGAATTACACGAATGACACGAATTGAATCGATTCGATTCGTGTCATTCGTGTAATTCGTGGATCGGTTCCTGCCGGTCAGAGAGCCACGAGCAAATTGCAGATCTGGTCAATCGCTCGCTTAGCAGTATCCGAACTGTAGGAGTGATTGTTGACCATGATCGAGAAGGACAACATCTTCCCGGAGTTGGTCCGGACGTAACCGCCCAGTGTCGTCACGTTCTGCAGGCTACCGGTTTTCGCGAAAATCCTCAGGAAAGCCGGCCCGTTGAGCATCCTGCCCCGCAAAGTGCCGTCCAGCCCGGAAATCGCCAACGTGTCGAGGAAATCCGGGAAGTAGGGTTTCGAGGAAATATGAGCCAGCAGCATGGTTTCGGCGCGAGGCGTGATCAGATTGTAGCGGGAAAGGCCCGAACCGTCGTGGAGCCGCGCGTTGGCCGATGTCACGCCCGCCTCTCCCAGGAAGTCGTAGACGACCTCGAGGCCTGCCTGATCTGATCCTGTGCCTTTGACCTGCGCGCCCAGGGTGCGCAGCAGAATTTCCGCATAGAGGTTCTGGCTCTTCTTGTTCGTGTAGCTGATGACGTCGAGCAGCGGCGGCGATTCATGCAGATAGACCAGGTGCGCCGGCGGGCGGCCGAGCTCGTCGCCTGAGTGGCGGCCCCGAGCGATGCCCCTGACCTTGATTCCGAGCTTCACCAACCGTTCGCGCAGCAACCGGGCGGCATACAAAGCGGGGT
>Ga0105092_10002276_pt1 | contig 10233 bp, 5 predicted proteins | sample PPLLak2March2015_FD_87021 | JGI IMG/M metagenome (GOLD analysis project Ga0105092, IMG submission 87021) | Freshwater sediment microbial communities from Prairie Pothole Lake near Jamestown, North Dakota, USA - PPLs Lake P7 Core (1) Depth... | ecosystem: Environmental > Aquatic > Freshwater >...
CATCGACCCAAGCTTTGAGGAAATCGAGCACGTTTACAACACCTTCTTCCACAACCCTCAGTGGACGCTAGGCGTTGACATCGAGACTGATCCACGCATCGGCCAGATCACAACGATCTCCTTCAGCACTCCTCGCTTTGGTATCTGCATCCCGTTTTACAACAAGAGCACTCTGCCCCATCTGTGTAACTACTGGCACACGGCTGCGGAAGAGGCGCGGGCTTGGCGCTGGGTAAAACGCTTTGGCGCACTGCCGAACCCGAAAGTGGGACAGAACTTCCTATACGATCATCAATACCTCCTGGAGGACCTTGACATTAGAGTCCAGAACCTTCAAGATGACACTTCAATTCTGCAGCACAGCCTTCAACCCGAGTTGCCTAAAGCGTTGGGAACGCTCGCGAGTCTATACTTAAACGAGCCCTCGTGGAAGTTTATGCGTGAGAGCAGCAAGGATGACAACAAGGCAGACGAATAGGAGAGCAGCTTGCCAATAGTCACTATGCAGCCCGGCGTCATACCTGAAGGCCTGGGCGCGTTCCAAACCTATCAGGTTTACAACTGTCTCGACAGCGCCGTTACGGCTCAGCTGCTCCCGGTCATGCGCAGCATGATGAACGAGAACCACCTGATCACTTATGATCGGGAGCGCCGAGTCGCCAGCCTCTGCCTCGAGATGAGCCGTAAGGGCTTCCCGACGAACGAGATGGCTGTCCTTAATCTCATCATGCAACTTGAACGCCAGGCCAATAAGTGCAAGGACGCGCTGCACCTGTTCTGCACCGCCGTCTGGCACGGACTCATCAATCCCAATAGCTGGCAGCAAGTGGAGGCTTTTTTCTATGATTACCTACAACTACCTCCCGTCTGGCAATACGATCATAAGACTAAGCAACGCAAGAGGGGAACGAATAGGGACGCATTGGAGAAGCTTCGTGACGCTTACCCAAGCGCTCGTCCGTTCGTCAATGCCATACTCGGATACCGAGAAGCTGTCAAACTGGCTGGAGTCTTTAAGAAGGGTTTGGAGCCAAGAAGCAAGCGACTTAGGTGTCAATTCTCTCCAACTGGAACTGACACCGGGCGGCTCTCCTCGCAAACCAACCCTTTTGGTAGAGGCACAAACGCCCAGAATCTCAACGACCGAGTCAGGCGTGTTGTGGAAGCCCCTCCGGGATTTATCCTTGCATACCCCGACCTCAAAACTGCTGAGTCCTATGGAGTGGGTTATCTTGCTAGGTGTCCTGCTTACATTGCTGCTTGTGCTTCTGACCTCCATACCACTGTTGCTCGGCTTGTGTGGAGCGGGCTTCGCGATGTGAACGCCTACTTCTATCGCGACTTTACCTACAGGGATATGGCAAAGCGAGGAGGCCATGGGACCAACTACTACGGAACAGCTAAGACTATGGCGATGCATCTCAAAGTGGAGACGGCTCTGGTCAGTGCTTTCCAGCTCGCCTACTTCGGAGCCTTCCCCGAAATCGCAGACTGGCACCTTGAGGTTATTTCCGAGATACAAACGACCGGACGTCTTGTTACCCCCCTCCGACGGGAACGGCAATTCTGGGGCAGACCCGACGACCCGACTACACATCGTGCTGCGATTGCACACGGACCCCAGTCCCTGGTCGCCGATGTAATGAACGAGGGACTGATGCAAGTCCAGTCCTGGCTAATCAAGGAGTGCGATTATGCTCGTATCATGGCGGTTAACGATGCTGGCCTCTTGGCTCAAATTCATGACGCAGGTGCTTTTCTTATACCTATTGACGGAGCAGAAGAAATTCTGGTCAACATACTGGAACGGATTGTTTACCCTGTGGACTTCGGTTCCCAGGGCGTTATGGCCATTCCAGCCGAGATGGCAATTGGTCTAAATTGGGGCAAGGAGAAAGCTAATAACCCCGCGGGACTTAGAGCCTGGAAGCCGGGTGATGGCATCCTCCTCGGAGCGTAGATGCCCGGACTTGATTACAGCGTTTAAGGAGTATGCTACTCCGTTCAATGCTGGAAGTGCATTCGTTGAGACGGGTGCGCTATGGATGACCTCGACTGCCGCGACGAGACAAGTAGGGACTAGGCTGCGGGGGCAGCTTACCACGCCCAACTTGTATTTCATGCTTGTCAGCGGCCCGGGAGCAGGAAAGAGCCAGACGGTTAAAGCTGTCAAGAGCGTCCTGCTCCCGGCAACCGGGTTCAGCTTTGTGCCGCAGAGTGTCACTCGTGCTGGCCTCCAAGACTACATGCAAGAGAATCTCAAGACGAGGAGAGGTCCAGATGGAACGCTTCTACCGTCAAACGAATGTATCGCCCTGTCCGACGAAATTCAGGGTATCTTACCAGAACACGATATTGGTCACCTCACATTCTATAACGAGCTATATGACACTCTTAGCACATACAGTGCTGTTACAAGATCGAACGGGACCGTCCGACTCGAGTCCCCCTACTGCAGCATAATTACGGGTGTTCAACCAGCCTTTCTGGCCATGACAATTCCCGAACAGGCTTGGGGCATGGGCTTTATGTCCAGGACTATTATGATCTTCGACCAGGCAAAAACGCGAACGTCCGCCTTCGATCACGAGGACGTAGACCATAAGCTGAAGGCAGACATTATTGCAGACCTGAAACAAATCCGCACGCTCTATGGGTATTTCAAATGGGAGCGAGGCGCAAAGGCACTCTACGAGGAGTGGTGGGTGAAGAACGGAGGCCCGCCGATCCCGCAGAACAAACGACTCGCAATGGGCTACAATGCTCGCCGCGACCTCCACTTCTTCAAGGTCGCCATGACATTCAGCCTTAGCCGGTCGAACGACCTTCTGGTAAGTGTGAAGGACGCAGCGCGGGCCATAGAATATCTAACACGGTCTGAGGATCGTATGCGCCACATCTTCAATGAAATGGCTTCTACGGGCGCTGTGGCGGCCTATGGGGACGTTATAGATGCCGTGCGGGTTCGATCTGCCGACGGCGGCTACATGCCGGAAGCCGACCTCATACACATGCTAATGGATCGGTTCCAGCCTACACAAATCCACGCCCTGATTGATAACCTACTTCAGTCCCAGGTGCTTGGATTGCGAGCCAACAGCATCACCGGAGTCGGCCTTCGGTCGTTCGTGCCTGGAGTGAAGATGGGGTCGATGCTGTAATACAATGTGTTCTGTATGACAAACCCAAGTTGGGTTTGTATTACAATCGGCCTACCGTGGATACTCCATCTGCGTAGCCTGTCGCGCTTCATACTGGCCAAGATTGCTATACCTGCTCAGTATGTCCGACCCTTCTTCACGCTGACGAACCATCATGGCGCTCTTCATCACGGAGTCAAGCGGAACGTGCATGGCGATCGTGCGCTGGATAATCCGACCGGCCTCGTCCTTGTCGCCGTCGCTGATCGCGTTGTAGTAACCACGACCCAGCCCAGCGATCGCACTCTTCCGGGCCTCTTCGCTCTTGTAAAGGACCTGGCTGGCTTCTTGCGCCTTGGCAATCTCTAGCTCGTTCATGCCAAGCCCCTGTAGCATCTTACCAGTATACCCGATGTTCTCGCCCTGGATCATTGGATAACCTGTGCTCATGGACTTCACATAATCTCCCTCGGTTAGGGAGATGGCCCTGATCATGAACCTCGGGGCGGTTGCTTGGGTCAGCATATCACGGACGTTGCTATCGTTGAGCGGGTTGTTGCCAGTTGCCTCAGCGTATTCCCAGCCTTTCCCGATCGCTTTGCCTAGCATAGTTGCCCGCTGTGCAATGGCGAAGCTGAACAGCGAACTGGTCTCATTCCGCACATCAGTGCCGGGCAGAGTCGAACTTGCCTGAAGGCTCACTCCCAAGAACGCTGGCAAGCCAAAGTAGAGCGGGTCAGCAAGAGTCGGGCTGAAGTTTTTCTCCATCCAGAGATAACTGCTGTTCGCGTCGTTCTCCCAGTTCCCAAGCCCGTCAGCCATTGCAACCAGCGGAGTCGCACCCAGCCCACCGAGCGCCACAGCCGATCCACCTGCCCATACCAACGGCCCAAAGTTCCCCTCGTTAATTGCAAGCCCGGCATACTGCATCATGTTGCCCATGAAGTGCATCTGCCAGTTCTTAAACAGGCCGAACATACTTCCGATCGGGCCTGTGAATAGCTTGCTCCGATCAGTCGTATGGTAGTTGAACATAGTTGTCTCGTTGCCCTTCTTCATAAACCTGTAAAGGTCATCACCCTCCAGGCCGAAGAACTCCTTGCCAACCCGATAGGCTGCGTTCCAGGCAACAAGCCGTGACAGGCTCTCCGCACTCTCCCCCATCACAGTGCTCAGCTTCATAAGGAAGCTTGGCATACCTCCAGACTTCCACGCCTCGTTCAGCGTGGTCCTGTTCCGGCTCGTCCCTCCAATCCACTCCTCAATATTCTTACTGTGAAAGATGCCTTCCCGCAGCGCTTGCTGTATATGCCCCATCAGTTCTGGCGTCGGCTTACTTGTCAGCTTGATCGCATCGCCGAGCACCTTGATCGGTTCGAGCCAGGCCGACATTCCCCGAGGCCGACCATCGAACCCCATGACTGGAGTGAACTGCATGAGATGACTGGCTGACTCGATCGGCACAGTTGCCATGTGCATAATCCAGGGAGCAACCGTCTGCAGCGGGCTAAGGAGACTCAGCACCGCCTGTGTCGGGTTCGCCATGCCGAGCGTGAATTGGAACATCGTCTTATTCACAGCGGCGGAGATTTTGGTTGCGGGCCTAGCCCCTCCTACTCCGCCAAGCACTTTCGACAGGCTCTTGTCAAGCGCGTTAGTAAACTGGCTGGCGATCCCAAGATGACTGCGCTCCTTCTCCATGAGGACCTCGAGCATCTTCGGGTCGTTCTTAAACATCTCAGGGAACATATGGCCAAACCGAGACTGAAAGCTCTGCACAGCGGCGAACTTGGTGAGCGTTCCAACATGCCCGCTATACGCGTTCATCAGCTGGTCCATCGCTCCCTTCGAGGATGCCCCTTTCAAGTCAGCCGTAGTCGGCACAGGGCTCCGCTTGGCAAGAGCCTTGGACGTAATCGGAATGCCTGGACCCTTGCCAGTCGTCGCCTTCATGATCGCCAGGCGCTGCATAGACCGAGACAAAATCCGCACATCTGCTGGGTTCTTGGCAAGGTTCGTGCTGATCTTTTCTTGCATCTTCGCAAGCTCTTCATCGGTCGAGTTCGGCAGCTCCCTCATCTTGGCTGCGTCAAACTCCCAAGCCTGTCCTTCGGCCTTGGCCTCGTCGACAGCAAGCTTGGCATTAAGCTCAGCTTGGGGCTTAGTCTTGCCGAACGCTGTATGCTTCAGCTCCCCTGTTGCAGTGTCGGTGACAGGAACAAAATAATCGCCCTGATAAATCTTTGGTATCCCCAGGTGGTTCTCTAGCCATACCGTGTCAGCATGGCCCGCTTCGTCAAGCACAGGGATAATGTCGCTAAGCAGCTTCTGGTTCGCGTCGCGCATATCTTCAGCCATCAAGCGACCATCTTCAGTCAGATCGCCACTCTTGACGAGCCGCTTCAGCTCTGCTTGCGAAGCAGCATCACCCCAGGCCAGATGCGTGATGAGGTTTGCATCCTCGTCGGTAGCTCCGCGCCGCATCTGGTCAATCGGGAGCACGTCCTTATAGCCGGAGACTCGATCTACATTCACTCCGCGCAGAGCCTCCGCTGGCGTCCCCTTAATAATCTGCTTCCCGCTCACGATCGACTTCTGCATAGCGTCAGCGTGATCGACAGCCGCGCGCAACAGCACATTCATTTTGTGGAACATCGGGTTGTCGCGCTCGAGAAAACTCTGAGGCTTGATCAGTATGCTTATGCTCTGCGCGAGGTCCTGTATCGAACCGCTGTCCTTGTAGTTGAACTTCTGATCAAGCAAGCCAGTCGTCTTTGCCTTCGCATCGCCGAGCCGTTCGGCAATAAAGCTCTTCCGCTTCTTGTCATTCTTGATCTGCTGTGCCGCCCGAAAGTCCTCATCAGGCAAGGCCTCGATCAGATCATCATACAGCTTGTTAAAGATGTTTGGATTACGCCCAGGCTGGAACGGGATCGCACGCTTGGCCCAGCTGGCCGTTACTAGGTCTGACATTCCCTGAGCCTCAGGCGCGAACAGCCCTGGATTGTCAGTCTTACCAATAACATACTTGTCGTGCGGATTGACCTTACCAGCACCGTCACCCCACGAGCCTAGCTCCTCGTGTTCAGCCAGCTTCTTCTTGGACTTACGCCCTTTGAACTTGGCTGGTTCGCCTTGCACGAGCTTGTGGACAACCACGAACAGGCCGTCCTTTTCCTGCACCAGTGCTGTGTTGGGTCCGACCTTGGTCAGCCCTGGAAGGTTAAGTATCCCTGCCAGCTCACGCGCACCGTTCTCATCCTCAACGGTAAGCAGCCGTGGCGAGTCTACGTTCTTCGCAATGTCCCTCGTCGTCTGCAGGCCCGGCGGCATGAGCGGGAGTATCGTCGCGTCTAGCTCCCCAGGGTTCAGGTTCTTGGTCGGCCCGTTAGCAGTCTGGTTCTCCCACAGATACTGCTTAGTCAACCCGGTCAGCGGATTGTGTGGGTCCTCCAGCAGAGCCTCGCTGCCCTCCTCAAACACCTTCTGTTTCTTCGGGACAAAGAGCGAGTTGAGGCCTTTGCTCTGATCAGGGGTATGTCCTTCCAGCTGGCTGACATAATCGTTCGGCTTGGCTGCGCCTTTAACGCCTGTATATCCAGGGTTCCCGGTGAACACCTGCCGTTCAAGCTGCTCGGCAAACAGCTCCTTGTCAGGAACATTGAGGGTCTCTGCTCCCTCGTCGAGCGCCCGCAGCTTGAAAGTAGGCGAGTCATACAGGCTCGTCCCTTTGATATACTCATCAGCAACCTTCTTGCCGCCGACCTTCTTGAGCGCGCCAAACCCAGCCCCCAACGCACCAGTCAAGGCAACGTCAGTCGCCACGTTCCCGAACTGTTCCTCAAAGTTGTCTGGGAACAGAAGCGCACCAGTCGCCAGCCGCGTCGCTTCGATCGGAGCATTGATGATCAGCTCTCTCGCTGCACCGGAGGCGATCGGGCTTTCGGCTGCTGTCATGCCCGCCCGCCCAACCAGGCTCTCAGTCGCCCCGGCCAGTCGAGCTGCAAGCGCAGGGCTCTTCGCCACAGCTGCCTCAGCGCCAAGATACGGCACAGCAAAGCCTAGCATTTCGCTCGCAATGCCGCTGATCGGATTGGCTGTCCTAAACGCTTCGGCAGTATCCCAAGGCTGAGCACCGAAGAGTTCTGGAATACTACTCAGCGCGCTTGCGCCAAACCCGAGCAGGTAGTTCGGCGGCTCATGCCCCTTGAACGCACGAGGCTTCATGCCGTCGTCGTCAGCACCACCCATTACCATTGCAGAGTAAGGACTCGGCATTATTCTTTGACCGTTGTGGACTCGCTACCACCGAACGGCAGCTTGGTCGTTGACCTCCGGCTGACTTGCCTGTCGCGAACAGCGTTACCATAAATGGCTCCGGTAACGCCTGAGTCAGGTGCCTTGTAACTATGCACACCTGTTCCAGGCATACCCGGCTGGTCAGTATAGACCTCGCGAGTCGGGCCTCCGATCAGCCGATGGATATTTCCAGTCTCCATGAAGGTCTGAACCAAGTTGTTCTGGATAAAGTTCCGATAACCCTTGGTCTGCTCGCTCGTTGGGCTCTGGCCGAACACCGGGTCGCCAGTCTCCTCGTCAGCCATAACACCGACAGACTGCCACGCGTCATAGTTCATCTTGGCTGCTGTTGCCTTCCCATTAGGCAGAGCCTCGACAACTTGCCTCCAGGTGTTACCATCCGTGATCTCGAATGCAGCAACGTGCGCTGCCAGCATCTGAGCCTCGGCCGCAGTCTTGACGTCGCCTTGCTGCATTGCATCAGCATAGGCTGCCGGCAACAGCATCTTGAACGTGCTTAGCTCGCCCTCGTATTCAAGCTCTTGCTGGCGATTGGTGATCGCCGAGCGTCGTTCATGCGTCGCGCCGATCTGATCGAGTATCCCGTTCACAGCAGCAGGATTGATCATCGTGCTCTTGTAACGGATTTGCCCGTCAGGAAGTTTCTCGCCGACCATCGCCCTGCCGTCCGGGGTGAACTGGACGTCGAGCTTTTGCTGTTCCTTCATCTCGTCAGCCCACTTGAGCGCAGCGTGCTGGTTATTGTTCTGAATGTTCTGATTAACCAGGTTCGCTGTGTTCGTGGCCTTCGTCTGATCACGGCTAGACTCGGCCAGCTTATACTGCGACATACTCTTGTCAAACGCTTCCATCTTTGCTCGAACGTTCTCGTCACCCTGCATGGCGCCGGACAGCATGGCACCGCCAGCGTTCGCAAGCAGGCTGCCAAGGCCCTGCCCATCCTTGAAGCTGGCAAATGCTTGGCCGAGTCCTGCCCAATACGAGGCCCTGCGCATCTTCAGCTTCTGCTTTTCTTGCTCTTCAGGGCTCCCGCCAAACGGGTTCTTGGGAGCGCCAGCTGCAAAGGCTGCATCAGACGAGGCATAGTTAACGTCTTGCAGCTGCTCAGGCGCTGGCCGATCGGGATACTCCGGCGGCTTATATGTGAACTCAAACGGCTTCTGCACATTCTCGAGTGCTTGCTGTTGGAGCTGCAGATGCTTGTCCACTCCAGAGTAATCGGCACCTGGAATTTGCGGTATCCCGCCAGCAGCTGCGATCGCCCCTTCCATCCGGGTCTGGTTCGGGCCGACCTGCGGTCCACCGCCACCACCTCCGAAGAAGGCTTGCGGGTCCATCTCCTTGCCGTCTTTCCCCCAGAGCCGAACGTGAGCAGTAGCCCTGTTCGTGCCAGCATTGCTCGCGTTTCCGCTGTTGCCAAGGAACGCTAGAGGCTGGCCGGGTCCGACCGTATCCTGATTTGGCTGACTTGCTAGATGCGCTACAGACATTACGCTTCCGTCAGCAAGCCTCCACTTGCCCCAATTCCCGCTCGTGTTGTCCGAGCCTGCTTTCACTAGCTGTGCGCCGCCCGGAGGTGCGAAAATCGAGGTTCCCACCTTCATGCCAGCATAGTCACGACCGGCGTGAGCCCGGCGCCCACCATCGCGAGGAGCGCCGGGCTCACCACCTGCCACAGTCACAGCGCCCTGGAACGGGTTCCACCCCGCTAGGCCAAGCTGGGGCTGCTGGCTTGGCTGGCTTGGCTGGCTGCCCTGACTACCACCACCGAAAGCCTGAGGCTGCTGTTCTGCCGCTGCTGCACGCTTGGCAGGTGTGCTTGTTAGCTTCTGCGTAAATGCTTGCTGCTTCGCCGTTCCCTCCGGCGAGAATGCGCTCGAATATGTGCTCGGATCGAGAGCAGCATTAGCCCACTCGAACGGCTTGGCTAGTGCTTGTCTCGCTGCGAACACAGGGTCCCATTCGTTCTGGCCCTGCACAAGCGGGGCAATCGGCTGAGGCCCCGGCTGCCCACCCAGCGGGGTCTGCATAATACGCCGCAGCATCTCCTGTCGCTTCTGCTCTTCCAGCTCAGCGTTAGGAACACCGAACCGGCTGCCGATTATATCGAGGAGGTTTGGGCCTCCGAATGGACCGGGCATTGCTGCCTCCTAATACATATTGGTTGCGTCGTTGGGAGTCCCGCCACCACCCATGCGGCCTCGCTTCATGTAGTCCGCGCCGAGCCCAGACTGGACCCCACCGCCTGGAAGCGTAGCTACATTCGCTGGCTGTGTCGGGGGCATCATCCCTGGAGGCTGCATTGGCTGCTGCTGTTGGCCAAACCCCATTGGAGCATTGGCTTGTCGCCAGTCCCTGAACTGCCCGCGCATCCCCTGCATCCCCATGCTCGGGTCGAACTGCATCGCGCCGCCTGTTCGTGCGCCAAGCCGATCAGCCATCATCTGCTGTTGACGGCCGATCATATCCTGCTGAAGCATGGCATTGAAGTCAGGCTGAGCAACGGCACCCATCATCGGAGGGGCTATACCGGGGCTCATGCCTGGCTGGAGCGCGCCCAGCGGGGACGGTGCTGGCTGCGCTCCACCCATGCCCATAAACTGCTGCATCATAGGGTTGCCAGCGAACCCCTGCATAGCACGACCCATCCCAGGCATAACCCCAGACAGAGCCATCATAGCATCACGAATGTCCATTCAAACCTCCTATGGTCCGCCGCCATACAGCGCCGCTGTCCGTGAAGTCATTTGTGGGATGACGCCTGGAAGGACGG
>Ga0105092_10002277_pt1 | contig 10227 bp, 9 predicted proteins | sample PPLLak2March2015_FD_87021 | JGI IMG/M metagenome (GOLD analysis project Ga0105092, IMG submission 87021) | Freshwater sediment microbial communities from Prairie Pothole Lake near Jamestown, North Dakota, USA - PPLs Lake P7 Core (1) Depth... | ecosystem: Environmental > Aquatic > Freshwater >...
CTAGTACCACACTTTTAATTCCCATTCTCCTGATACCTCCAATGAATTAGCGCACTTAGTTGCTTTTAAAGTTATCCTTTGCAGAAAACAAAGTATTGAATCCTGAACGCATCGAGACTATATAGCACTGCAGCCAATAAATTGATACTAAAAAGGATGAAGGTCAATTCGGTTTTGCAGGATGTTCGAACTATAGAATGGCAAAATAGCAGGATGACTGATTATACGCATCAGATTATATGCATCCTGCTGCCGTTGTTACTGTTATGCCGTCTTCAAGCCCTCGACGCTTCCCTGCCAGGATTCTCCGCCCGGAGAGAATGCCTGATAGGTTCCTGTGCCGTAGTCGCCGTTAAGATCGAGCACCATCTTGTACATTCCAATGGACCCGACGGAGACGACATCAAGGTTCAGCTTTCCATCCGTTACTGTACCTGATGCAGTCACCTGGGTTGTGCTGTTGCCTTCCCGGACATTGCCTGCACCGTAGACGGATTCGCCGTTCTGGAACAGAGAGAGTGCCATGTCCCTTTGCACGCTATCATTCAGCGCCAAAGACCAGCTTCCTCCGGCAGAGACTGCGGTAGTTGTAGCATTCCCGGATGGCGGCAACTCGGATTCTGCTGTTGATGCCGAGCTTGTTGACGCCTCGGCGGTATTGGTTGGTGTAGTGCTTTCAGCTTCTTGCGTGGCAGTTTCTGATGCGGAGCTATCGGTGGCCTCTGCGCTCTCGGCGACATCCCTGGATGATTGCGGGCTGGTTGTGCTGCCGCTAAGGGTGCTGGGCATGGTCCAGTCTTGGGACGTCTTGTTCTGTTGAACCGCTCTGGATTTCTGCGGCGTATTAACAGATTCCGGTAATGTAGAAACTACAGTACCATATTCTCCAGAACTGATCATCTCATCTGCATTTCCGCTCGGATTATCCCAATCTATGCCGTGACCCATTACAATCAAGAACGCTATGAAAACCAATGAAGATAAGATCCACATCTTGAATCGCATGATTTTGATGCCTCCAATAAGCGCCACAAATGTCGATTTGGTTGGCCCGCTCTCCCGGACATTGGCGCTTTTAAAGCAGCATTCGACTATTAGTTGATAAGCTTAATGGTCATTCGACGATTACCGTTAATTTAAAAATTTTGAGATTAAATAATAATATCTAATTAATTAAATATATTTCGATCCGATCCGTGCGACGTAGTCGCTAATTTATGCTGCCCATAGCAATCCCTTTCCAGGATGTAATGCTCGGACTGTAGCCATGATAGTCGCCGGAGAATGATTTTCGGTTCAAGGTTAGATCGAGTCTGAATAGGGTGAGATCCGCTGTGAGGATATCCAATGAGAGCTTGTTTCCGGAATATGTCCCTGTGGCAGTGACATTCTGCACCATGCCTTCGACGGCAATGGTTCCCTTGCCATACACGACATCGTTTGACTGGCTCATCTGCAGCGTCACCGACCGATCCGAAGTATCCTGCAAAGCCAAGCGCCAGCTACTCATCGGACTGAACAGCCTGCTCTTTGGCTGAGGCGAGGTGGTGCTCACGGTTGCGCCCGCCAAATTTGTTCCGGTAATAACGGGCGTCGCTTTGCCTCTGACATCAACCGTCGAGTTAAAAAGAGCCTCTTTGCTCATGGTATCTTTAACGTCCTGCACAACCGCATCATTGGATTTTCCGGTATCCAGGTAATCCGTTGCTGCAACATGAGTCACGAGAGAGATAAAAATAAGTAAGCCAACTAAATATATCTGATATTTCATAATTTAGCACTCCCATAAGCCGTTTTCGCGGCCAATGCCAGTAATATCAGATCAGCGAAAATAAATCTGGCGCTATGCCTTGAGTTTTATGCTACCATTAGAATATCTGATACGAATATCTGATGCAAATCCACTCTTAGCATTATTAGCTCAGTTTCCGCTGACCGCTTCTGCCGCCGGAAATGGTTCCTTTAACCGGATCGCTTCCATCGGGTGCAAACCATGCAAAGGTTCCTGAAGTGTTATTTCCGTCCACGCTATTAATGGCCAGACGGTACAGGTTTGTATTTTCCACCGTGACCGCATTTAGAACCATCGCATTACCGCTGGCCAGTGAACCTTCAACCGTTACGATATCTTTGTTCAAGCCCTCTTTGTAGATGCCTTTTCCAAAGATGACGGCTCCAAATTGATAGAGCTGCAGATCGAGCGTGCCGACCGGCCTTGATCTCTGGTCGATCAGCTTGATCGCCCATTCGCCAGACAGATCTCTGTAATACCCTTCCATGCTTGGCTGGGTCGCGCCTCCTGTTTTTTGCAGATATTCAGCCGAATGATCCGGGCTGGATATTTGCAGGTTTGCGGCGGACAGATCCATGCCGTCCGGCTCTGTAACTATCGGTTGAGGCGTTGCGGATGTATATAAAACGCAACAGGCCAAAGCAGCGAGCATAAGCACAAAGATCCTTGACATCATTTTTCCTATTCTCCCCACTATCCTGATTTTGCTGATCATAGTCATTTTGCGGATCACAGTTTTTTATTAGCTGGTGGCAGCATCGCCGGATAAAGCGTTTATGGGCGAATGAAAGAGAAGTGATGAAGTGACGGTAAGCCCAGTAAGCGATTGGCTGGAGGTTGGCGATGGCGAGAAAAGAGACGCGATTCATTTCAGCGACACCCAACGCAATCGAGTAATCGAGTCTATCTGGTGCTGAAATTGGCTCGAAATATCATTGCCAATAATTCATTTGCCAATGATTTCGCTGTGCTCCGCCCTGAACTCCGGGTCCCTCATCTGGCAGGAACACCTTCCCCGGAACCATTTGTAGCGGGTCATGTCCTTCCAGATCTCCCGCAGGCTCTTCTCCTTGATGTTGCCAAATCCAAGCGGCATGTAGGCACAGGGCAGAGCTACTCCCGCGCCGTCCACGTGAATCCATCTGCGGCCTGCGAAGCAGCCGAACATCTGCGGGCTCAAGAGATAGGGCAAGGCAGTCACGCGCGGGCCTTGTTCCGAGCGGTTCTTCTCTTTATGGAAGCGCTCAAGGCGTGCCACGTCCTTGGAAGTGAGCACCTCATCCTCATGCGATGCCCAGCGGCCAACGGCCACGATCTCGTAAAAGGATAGCTCATGCACCATCAATTGCGAAGCCAGGGAAAAAGCCTCCTCCAGATGATCGATGTTGTGGGGCGATGTCACCATGAAGAGATCCACCAGCAGACCGGCATCGAGGGCATTTTTTACGCCGGAGAGCGCATCTTGGAAGGCTCCCTTGCGGCCTCGCACCCGATCATGCTCTTCTTCCATCGGGCTGTCGATGCTGATACGCACCGCATAGAGTCCGGCCTGCTTGAGGGCTTTGGCCAGCTCGGGCGTCAGATGATAGCCGCTGGTAAAGGAGGTCGCAACGGCACGCTCGTTTACCGAGGCGACGAGATCGGGGAGGTCCTTGCGCAGCATCGGCTCGCCTCCGTCGAAGGTGATGAGGTACGAGCCCATGTCCAGAGCCTCGCCGATGGACTTTTTCACGATCCCGCTCTCCAGGATCTCCCCCTGGCGAGTGGGTGCGCTGCAGTGAATGCAGTCGTTGGGACAGGCTCTCATGACGGCGATAGAAAACTGGTCCGGGACATTCCTGCCCGTCAGGGCCGCTACCTGGGCGGAGAGCATTCGGTCGAAGGCAAGGCTTGGCGCGGGCGGAATCCAGGTTGAAAATATGAATTTCTCGGAGCCGAACTTGTCCGAGCGAAATTTATCAGGATCGAAGAGTATCGGCTTCTCGTCGGCAAAGACGCGGTTGATGCGGTCGATTATGGGAGCGGCCAGTGGTGCCAGAGGACCTTTGGGCGACAGGACTATGCCTTTTCCTTCCGCCGAGGCCTCGATGCTCAGCAGAGGCTTTTTTGCGATCTGCATCGATCCAATCCCCGGCTTGTCATCTCATCCACAATGCTCTGCAGGCGAGCCTTCATCTCGGAACAGCCTGAGGACTCGGATAAAGCGGATTTTGCTTTTTCGCTGTGTCCGTCGATGGCTTTTATGCACATCTCTTGCACATCGCTTTCCGGATTCTGACGGCTGTAGATGCGAGGCAATGTAACGGACGACTTCTTGGAGAGTTTGCCCTGGTCAAGGCCCATGAACTCCTCCAGATCATCCAAAACCTGATATCCCAGTCCCAGGTGCATCCCGTAGCTCTCTAAATTCGCCACATCCTTTTCATTCGCACCGGCAATCAGGGCTCCGATCTTGGCCGAGGCGGCGAAGAGAGAGGCGGTCTTCATGGAGATGCATTGGTAGTATTCGGGCGGTGAGATGGTGCTGGACAGATCCATCATCTCGCCTTCGGACATGCTCATGCAGGCTCCGGCAAAGGTACTGATGACCGGCTGGCTGTAGTGAGATATCAGATTTAGCGACCTCGATATGAGATAGTCTCCCGCCAGCAGTGCCGCCTCCGGACCGAAGCGCTCGAGAGTGCTGGGCGAGCCTCTTCTTTCTACCCCAAAATCGAGAATGTCATCATGAACCAGCGATGCCGCATGAACCAGCTCAATGGCTAAAGCAGCGTTCACTGCCCGGGAAGATGCCACGCCAAAAGCCTGGGCGGAAAAGATCAGAATCAGTGGCCGGACACGCTTTCCCGGCGCGGATAGAACATAGGAAATGACCTCGCCTAGATCTGACTTGGGGAGGCTTCTTACCAGTGCGGCAAGCTCTTTATTTATCAGATGGTATTCGTCCCAGCCGGAGAACATCGGTTGGGGTGTTGCGGGCCGGGCTATTTAGCTTTTGCCTAAGGCATTTTTTGAGATGGAAATAATGAAAAAATGGCTGCGCCGACTTTTTTATTTTGCGGGACGCCTTTCCGGCCATTCTTCGGCCAGCCAAAAGAGAATTGGGGGCTTTAGATGTGCCCGCCGGTGGTATAAACAGTGGTAGCTGCTGGAACGTTGATGACCTTAGTTACGCCCCGCTCAAAGTACATGGGCTTCTCGTAGTTGTTCACACCATCATAGATGCGGATGGTATGAGTCTGGCCGCCCACAACCGTGAACCTGAAGACGCCGTCCAGAGCATCTCCATTGAAGCCGTCCTTGCCGATCTGCACGCCATCGACATAGACATCATAGCCCTTCATCGTGGACTGAATTGTAACGGGTGTGTCGCCCGCGACGGTGCTCGTTGTTTGCGTGTAGGTCGAAGGATAGGTCGTGCCGTAAGTTGCGCCATAGGTTGCGCCGTAAGTTGTTCCCGATGTCTGGCTGACGCTGCTGCTGGAAGTCTGGCTGACGCTGCCGGTTGAGGTGGTCTTGCCGTTGTATGTTGTTGTGGCCGAGGTTGTTGTGGATGCGGCCCCAGACGTTGTCGGCATGCCGGTCTGCGTAGTGGTCTTCGTAGTGGTCTGCGTTGCGGGCGGGGCCTCGCTGATCACATCGATGACGATGGCGTTGCTGGGCTGGTTGTTGATTACGAAGAGCAGGATGTGCCTTCCCACCTTATCAGCGACGAAGTTTATGCTTTGGTAGCCGGAGAAGAAGGTTACGCGCTTGCTGGTCACAGTGGCCGAATCCGTCTGAAGGGTGTCGAAGTAGTCCGCCTGTCCGGCTGCTGCCGAGAATGCGATGAGCTGCAGAGCAGTTCCGGTTGGGACTATGGCATACTGGGACCAGTCAGCCCCCTTTTGAATCCAAAGCTCATTGCCCTTGGTGGAGGACACGAAGGATTGGTATTGGGTGTAGGTCACGCCATTGCCGCTGCCGAAATAGACCTTGGTGGGCTTTTTATGGGTAACGTCGAACTTGACCGGAGTAAATCCGCCCATAATCGGCACGCTGGTGTTAATATAGAATTCGCTGAACAATGAATAAGCACTGCTTGGATCCTCTAAGGCTGTGCCGGACCATGGAAGGCCCGCCTCTTCTCCGAGGTCGACCATGTTGTTGATAAAATTCTCATCGACAAATCCGCCGCTCATGCCGAATGCCTGCTCCAGAGAAGAGGGCTCGGCTGCGGCTGCTCCGACGCAAAGGCAGAGCGCCAGGAGACAGAAATAAAGATAAATAGACTTCAATTCAATTCACCTTCTACACCGGATGATTATGCAGGGAATTATTTAGCTTTAAGTCTCGCGTGAGATTCACCTGAAGATCATGGAGATACCAATTGAGTATCAATGGCTGACTCATAGGAGAACTGAGCATAAATATGGCGCGGCAAGATTTTTGGTATCTTCGGTATCCCCAGTTCCAATTTCAGTATCTGATTTCAGTATCTGATTTCAGTATCCGATCTCGATGCTCCACTTATTCAGCGTTCCCGTATCTCTCTTGACCAGATCCCGCACGGTCAGAGTCCATTTGCCTTTGACGGGCTGGCCGATGAATGTGGTCAAGGCCGCGGCGGACTTGGAGTCGTAGCTCTTTTTCAAATCCTTCTTGCCGAGGCCGGTGCGATTGTGCAGGATGGCCCTCTTTCCGCCGGGAGAGAGCAGCTCCACCCTCAGGTTTCCGATGTTGCTATGGCTGATGTCAATAGTTACGGTGAGCTTCGTCACTTTGCCGTCCTGATCGATTTTGATGATATCCTTTAAGCCCGAGATGCTGCTGTCCGGGATTTTTGCGGCATTGGCTGACGTGCCAGACACAGTCAACTCTGAATTCGCCTGGCCGATCACGAAGGTCATTATCTTTCCCGGCGGGCTGATCTTGGAGATTTGCAGCCCCGAGTCGGAGCCGTCCCAGAGGAGCGATGCGGGCAGAGTAGAGTGACTGATGGCGATTCCATCTACGCTGCCGTAGAAGTCTCTGGCGTCGCCCATGCTGCGGTTGTTCTCCAGGTCCAGGCTGCCGTCCGCCTGGAGCAGGCCGCACTGGTAATGCTTGGAGGCGCTGCCGCCCTGCCACTCGTTCGAGCCCAGGGTATCGCAGTGGTAAATCGCGAGGCCGCTGGCGGGAATGGAAGCGTCAAGGTCCGACTGAGTGCGGTTCTCCAGCAGGAAGTACTCGTTCAGCCTTCCGGTTTCATAGATCATCAGCGCCCCGTAGTCGCCGTGGTCTGCCTGATAAGAGCCGCCCCTGTTCAGCAGGACCTTTTTGTCGCACCAGCCCACCAGATTGCGCAGGTAGGAGCAGACTGGCGAGGGCGTTCTTCCGCTATCGTTATGGTTTCCGGCGCTCATGAGGCAGTAGTAGCCGAGCCCGGCGCTCTTCTCAAAGTCGCCGTCCCGGTTGCCGTAATCGTAAAGATCCGGCCAGCGGCAGAGCATGTGCCCGCTCTCGTGGCAGAAGGTGCCGATGCTGAGATCGTCCTTACTGCGGCCCATGCTGGAGAGCATGTAGAAGATGGTTTTCATATTGCCGTACTGAAGATCGATGACATAGTTGTGCGGCCAGAGTTCTCCCACATACTGAGTTTGGCCGGCGTAAAGGAAGCTCATGGCATCGATGATGCCTACTCCTTTCGAGTCGAACTGCTTGAGGTCGATGCCGCTCTTGACTACCAGATCCAGGGCTTCCTTGACCAGCAGGTTTTCCGTGTAATACTGAAGATTGCGGCTCAGGGTGATGGGCCCCACTACGACATTTGTGTAGTCCAGCTTGCCGGAGGACATAAGACGGTAGTACTCGCGCACGGAGCAGAAGTTCCCGTTCTCGCGGTAGCTTTGGCCATTGAGCAGCGCCTCCACATCCTCGCGGGTGACGGTGCTCTTCACATCCTTGAACTGAACCAGGACCGTCAGGCCCCGGACCTCGCCCTCGCTGACGCGGCGGCCCTCCATCAGTCCTTTCTCCGAGCCTAAGGTTCTGAGGGTGGGGCTTGGCTTGTAAGAGGTGACGATGGGATTCATCCTGGAAAATCGGGCTTCAAACTTGCAATTGCGGACTTGTTCCGATTCTTTGAAGTGGCGGCGCACATTGGCCGGAGGCTCAAGGCCGGCATCCACACCACTGGAGACGAATTCCCCGTTGATCAGACGGGCGTAGCAGTACACTCCAAGGTCCTGATCATAGACCACGGTGTAGCCGTCGGGATTCTCGTAGCGGGAGTAGAACTCGTCACCAAATGTTTTCAGTTTTATCTCTGGTCCCTTCTCCTGAGAGAAGGTCAAGACCTCACCGAATATCGAACTCATACCGAATCAACCTGCAGCGTGCGCTGATGGGTGACTGCCGCCCCCGGCGCTCGGGCGAATTGGATATTTCCGGATAACTATTTAATGATATCACAAAACGAACTTGCGTTTTATTGCGCCAGTATTTCTGCATCTAAATTAATAAATCCGAATACACCGGCCACCAAATCTGCAATGCAGGCTATTTTCTGGAAAACCTGCTTTCGGCTTTGGCTGCGCGTACCTCGTTTGATTCCTCCAGATGAGGCTCAGTTCCCGGCGGCGGGGACTTTTCCAGATCAATTCCGCTGGAGACAAACCTGCCATTTTGCAGCAGGGCATAGGCGAACTGCCCCAGCTTCGCATCATAGATCACGGAATAGCCGTCCTCGGTCTCATAGCGAGCGTAAAACTCGTCGCCGTAAACCCGAAGTTTGATTTCCGGTCCCTTCTCCTGAGAGAAAGCAAGAAGCTCTCCAAAGATAGCGCTCATTGAAATGTTGTTAATAATCAATCTTATTCATTGATTCGCACATGTTAGCCTTCGATTGACACACTCGCCCGCTGCAGTGAATAGAGCAAGGAAGAAAGCGAGTTCAATGCATACCGAGCTGATCTTTTATCGCAATGATATCGGATTGCATTTTCCTGAAAGTCATTGCGTACCCTGGTTGAATGTCTTCCCTCAGACCTGTGATCTCTTCCAGAGTCGCATCTGTGGTTTTCCGCACAGCTTTGATGTCGCCTTTCATCTCTTTCATGTCGCCTTTCATCTCTTTCATGTCGCCTTTCATCTCTTTCATGTCGCCTTTCATCTCTTTCATGTCGTTCCTTATGTCTAAGAGCAGTGGGATCGCCTTGTCTAATTGAACGAAAGAGCATAGCATGGCAACTTCGCTGGTACGTCCAACGTCGCCGCCGTATTCTTCGAAAGTCACCTTGGAGACATCAGCCATTTCAGGCTTTTTCCTTTCAACCGTCTGCTGGAATGCTGTGATTCTGGCCTCATCTCCTTCTACTAAGGCAATAACCTCTTGCTGGACGTTCTCTTCCCAATTGTAGGTTGAAAGTCCAGGTATGGCTAGGTTCATGGCGTGTTTCAATAGAAATACTCGATAGCCTACGTCATGCACTTTAGAGCCGGAGATTTTTATCTTCTGCTTCATGTCCAAAATTGATAGTGTCCGCAAGCTATTTGGTTGTTTCGTTTTCACGAAGGCCGACCATTTTTTGCGGTTTTCTCTCGCTCGAAAACAAGAGGAAATCTCTTCTATTGAATGCTTATTTCTTCATGATAGGCTCATGGATAAGCGTCCGGTTTTTCCCCTTATGAGCAGATTTTAGCCCCTCAAATTTGTTATTCATCTGAAATTTTTGCAGTCGCATAAGACTCGGAGAAAAGATTATATTCTCTCCTAAAAACGAGAAGATAATCCTTGGCAATTTGGCGAGCGAAAAGTGCTAATGCCAGGAAGGTTCGGCGACGGATATGCGGAATGGATTGCACTCAAACAGACATCGGGAGAAGGCCGTCGAAGCCCTGTTGAGACAATGCGAGTTTTACGAATCCAGGCTAAGCTAGAGCCCGGTCCTGACCGCTTTGCCCATGATTTGATTGAAATTAGGCATTTAATATGAGGTGTGAATCCTGCCCAAGACATCCTGCTTGAGGTCCGGCGAAGGCGCAACCTATCGCATCTACGGCATCAACCTGGCCAGTGATCATCATTTTATCAACCGCCTTGGAAAGGGCCGAGGCTTACCGGATCTTATCTTTAATTTTGCCGAGGAACCGCTTTCACAGACATTTCAGGCAGCCTATCCTAATCCCATCTTCTGCAGCGATTCAGAGACGGAAGGCAAACAAAAAGGCTTGATATCTATATTTGGCGGAGACGGTGGAGACTGTCGTCTGATTGTCCGCTTCTCCGGCATTATGGAGTATGAGATCACTGCCAAGAAAATTACCGCTCACGTTTTTGACCCGAATTATCTGTATTTAGCAGAGCTTCACTTTCTGGGCAAAGTGCTATCCTTATGGCTGGAGATCAACGGAGTAGTTGCTCTTCATGCTTCTGCCGTAATTGTCAAGGATCGTGCCGTGGCTTTTCTCTCTTC
>Ga0105092_10002278_pt1 | contig 10225 bp, 13 predicted proteins | sample PPLLak2March2015_FD_87021 | JGI IMG/M metagenome (GOLD analysis project Ga0105092, IMG submission 87021) | Freshwater sediment microbial communities from Prairie Pothole Lake near Jamestown, North Dakota, USA - PPLs Lake P7 Core (1) Depth... | ecosystem: Environmental > Aquatic > Freshwater >...
GGACCTAACTTTTAGTTAGGTCCAACTATTAGGTCAAAATGATGAAAAGAAGGCAAGGCTTCAAAAGGGAGAATGGCCGATTTGAACGGAATACCCAGTCAGACATTCACGCAGGATTTAAGTTTCTATGCTAACGAAGCGAACGAACCGATCCATATTCACTGTCGAAAAGCCGAGAAAGAATGTAAATACTGGCTCGACAGAAAAAACTTTGATGTGGCGGAGGCCTTTAGTTATCGAATGACCGGTAAGGACAAGCGAGAAGTCAAGAGAATTATCTTCGAGCATTTTGAGTATATCGAGAGTGAGTGGGACAAGTTCCAGGAGAAACAATAATGAAGAAATACCATGACGTAAAAAACGGTCGCTTTGAGAAGCATTGTCTTATGCTAACAGTCGATGGACGGGACTTTAAGATTGACCTACGACAGCAGTCCAAGAAACTCGCATTAGCAGACGAGCGTACTAAAGGACATTTCGAGGTATCACCGTCGGGCTACGGTATCCACTGGCCGGAGTTAGACGAAGATCTTTCGATTGACGGAATGATCAAAGCGGTGAAGACGAGGAAGGCGGGGTGACCTGCCCGTCGAGTAGCCAACGAGTTCGAATTTGTGATCAATCTGAAAACCGCCACGCAGATCGGCCTGACGATTCCGCCGCATGTGCTGGTGCGGGCGGATAGGGTGATCAAAATAAGCGTGAGGGGTAAAGCGTAAGGGGTGAGGCGAAACAGAGGGCGTGTGTCGTGAGGCGCGAGTAAGACTCGTAATATCAACGGATGAAAATCTCAGCTCTTCGAGGATTAGACCAATCGTAAGGTTGACTTTATATTAGTCGGATGATTCTCAAGGGTGCAAAGCCAGCCGATCTTCCGGTGGAGCAACCGAAGAAATTCGAATTCATCATCAATCTGAAAGCGGCGAAGCAGATCGGCCTCACGATTCCACCGATGTGTTGGCTAGAGCGGACAAAGTAATCCGATGATCCCACAATCTAAAACCTATACTGAGCTATGTCGAAGTATCCAAATCGAAAATCCAAAACGGTTCAGGATTCCGCCCAATGTATTGGCGAGAGCGGACAAGGTGATCAGATGAAAGCAGGTGATGCCTTGGGCAATGGCTAACAGGGCTTTCTCCCTCTCCTGTGAATCGAAACCGCCATGTGTCACCAGTCATTTGCGGCTCGCAAAGTTGAGACCTGGCACGGCATCGATCGGAAGGACAGATATCTTATCGTCGAGGGGGTATTCCTGGTGGCCGGGATAGACCAGCCAAAGATGTTCGAGCCGAAGATCCTCAATTGCAACGTGCATGGATCGGCTGCTGCCAGGCGCATCAGCGTATTTGAACTCAAACCCATAATGTTTGCCTGCGCTCCGAACCAAAAGATCGAGCTCGGCCCCGCCATGCGTCGCCCAGAAATAAACATCGCGGCTACCCAGTGTTCCAATGACCTGCTCCAACGCGAAGCCTTCCCAGGACGCGCCGAGGTTCGGGTGCGATTGCAGATCGGCAACGGTCGTCAATTGAAGGAGAGCATGCAAGAGTCCGCTGTCGCGGAGATAGATTTTGGGAGCCTTGACCTGGCGCTTGCGGATATTTTCAAACCAGGGTGGAAGCACTCTGATCATGTAGGCGCCCGCGAGAATGTCGAGATAGCGTCGGGCAGTGTTCTCGGAAGCGCCCAGAGACCTCGCAAGTTGCGCCGCGTTCCAAACCTGCCCGTGGTAATGAGCCATCATGGTCCAAAAACGTCTCAGGGTTTCGGCAGGAATCGAGATGCCAAACTGGGGAATATCACGCTCGAGAAAAAAAACGAATGAAGTCGTCGCGCCAGGCCATGCTTGCAGAATCGTCGGCTGAAAGGAACGACGGCGGAAATCCACCGCGCAACCAAAGTTGATCGCACTTCTCTGCGCCGACTTCTCCGAGATCGAAACCGGCGAGGTCAATGAATCCTACGCGGCCAGCCAGAGATTCCGACACGCCTTTTATGAGGTAAGGCGAGGCAGACCCGAGGATGAGAAATCGGACCGGGTTCTTGGGTCGATCCACCAGAACTCTCAGCAACTCGAAGAGATCAGGCCGCCGTTGAATCTCGTCAATGATGGCCAGGCCGGTGAGTGGTTCCAGCGTTGTCATGGGCGCAGAGAGTCGGCGAATATCGACGGGGTTCTCCAGATCAAAATAGGTCGAAGGCTCGCGCTCGGCGATCAGCCTGGCGAGTCGGAGGAAACCCATGAGAAAAAGATTCTTTGGACTCACGCTTAGCACTGTGCTCTTTGCGCTTTGCTTTTCTGCCCAAGCGCAGCAACCGACGGGTAAAATTCCTCGAATCGGGTTTCTGTCGCGTGAACTCCATCCGTCTGATTCCCGCGCGGCTGAGCCCCGTCGCCTCGAAGCCTTCCGCCAAGGTTTGCGGGAGTTGGGCTACATCGAGGGAAAAAACCTTATGGTCGAGTACAGGTATGCCGACGGGAGACCTGAGCGCTTGCCGGCGCTGGCTGAGGAACTCGTTCGTCTCAAGGTTGACATCATCGTTACCGATACCGCTGCGCCAGCTCGCGCCGCCAGGAAGGCAACCTCGACGATACCGATTGTGATGGTGAGCGCCGGCAATCCGATTCAGGCCGGACTGGTGGCCAGTCTCGCCCGGCCCGGCGGAAACGTCACGGGGTTGACAGGCTTAACCACGGAGCTGCTTGGGAAGCGATTCGAGTTGTTAAAAGAAGTTGTCCCTAAGGTCTCACGTTTTGCGTTTCTCGATGACGATGACATTGTCGACTTGTCACCGTTTAAATACGCGCAGGAAGCGGCCCAGGCCTTAGCCGTTAGGCTTGAACGCGTAGAGGTAAAGACCGCCAATCCAGATTTCGACGGCGCATTCCGGATGATGGTCAAGGAGCGCGTCGGCGGCGTCATTACGAGCGCCGGCTTTCTGAGTACAACGCTGCACCGAAAAAAGATTTTGGAGCTCCTCGAACAGGCCCGAATCCCGGCCATCCATGGGAGCGCACTATGGACCGACGATGGCGGCCTCATGTACTACGGGGTGAACTCCTCCGACTTATACCGACGGGCGGCAATCTATGTGGACAAGATTCTGAAAGGTGCGAAGCCTGCCGACCTTCCGGTCGAGCAGCCGACAAAGTTCGAGTTTGTGATCAACTTGAAAGTCGCCAAGCAGATCGGATTAACCATCCCGCCCAATGTGCTGGCGAGAGCGGACAAAGTAATCCGATGACAGGAATCAGCGGTCAGAAGTCAGAGGTCGGAGATCAGGAAAGAAATCAGGACCGGCAGCAATGACTAAAAAAATCATTCTCCTTGCTCTATGCTCCCTGCTCCTTGCTCCGTGCTCTGCAGTCCGGGCGCAACAAATAGGGAAGATTCCGCGAATAGGATACGTGAGAGTGGTGGGTGTGCCCTCTATTCCGGGGCCTAACGTTGAAGCATTTCGCCAAGGCCTAAAAGATTTGGGTTATGTCGAGGGCAAGAACATTCAGATTGAGTTTCGCTACGCTGAAGGAAAGCCCGACCGTGTCCCAAGCCTTGTAGCCGAGCTGGTGCAACTCAAAGTCGACGTCCTTGTCTCGGGTGACGCCCCTGCAATCCGCATCGCCAAGGACGCTACCAAAACGATTCCCATTATCATGGTCATTAATCAGGATCCAGTTGCAACCGGACTTGTCGATAGTTTAGCTCGCCCAGGCGGAAATATCACGGGGATCAGCAGGCTTACCCGGGAGTTAAGCGGTAAGCGATTGGAGTTGCTTACAGAGGTGGTTCCTCAGTTATCGCGCGTTGGTATCCTCTGGGCCGCGATTTCAGAGGGATCCAAGATCAGTTTCAAGGAGTACCAGGCTGCGGCCCGCGCCTTGAAGATACAGCTGCAATCCCTGGAAGTGCGAGGTCCAGAGCCTGATTTGAGCGGCGCCTTTCAATCTGCGGTCAAAGGACGCGCCGGCGCCCTGATCACGATCGGAAACTCCCTGCTCAATCGTCGCCGAACGCAGATTGCGGACTACGCCATCAAACACCAGCTACCTTCGATGTTCGAGTCTAGTCTTTGGATCGAACCCGGCGGCCTGATCTCTTATTCATCGAACGATGCCGAGAGTTATAAACGAGCTGCCTGGATAGTCGACAAGATTCTCAAAGGAACCAAACCCGCCGACATTCCGGTTGAACAGCCGACGAAGTTTGAGCTAGTGATCAATCTCAAAACAGCGAAACAGATCGGACTCGAGATTCCCCAGTCGGTGCTGTTCCGAGCGGATCGGGTGATCAAGTGATGAGAGGGTCGAGTGACGAGGGTCGAGTGGAAGAGGAGGAAAAAACATGAAGAAGAACAATAACGGTCCTTACGCTATGCGCCGTGCTCTTGGCTCCGTGCTCGCTCGCCCAGGCGCAGCAGCAGGCAAAGGTACCTAAAATTGGGTGGCTTCAAAGCGGTTTCGGCACAGGCCGGGGGTTCGAGGTGTTCCGACAATCGCTCCGTGAACTCGGCTACGTTGAGGGCAAGAACATAGCTATCCAGTCTCGATCCGCAGAAGGCAAGCTGGAGCGGCTCCCCGATGTGGCTGAGGAGCTGGTCCGTCTCAAGGTTGACGTGTTCCTCACGAGCTCAACGGACGAGGCGCTAGCTGCCAAGAACGCTACTAGGACAATCCCCATCGTTTTTTATGGCGTGTCTGATCCTATTGCCTCTGGGCTGGTCGACAGCCTGGCGCGGCCGGGAGGAAACATCACGGGATACACAAACATTACGGCGGTGTTGGCCGGCAAACGGTTAGAGCTACTCAAAGAAACCATTCCGAAGCTCTCCCGCGTTGCCGTGCTGTGGGATCCGAAAAATAAAAGTTTTGATCAATCGTGGAAAGAGAGCCAATTCTCCGCACGAGAACTCGGTCTGCAGCTTCATTCAATGGAGGTAAGCAGCGCCGAAAAGTTCGAAAGCGCGTTCAAAGAAGCAATTAAGGCCCGTAGCGCTGCTCTCTCCACGTCGTCGAGTTCGTTTTTCAATACTTATCGCAAACAAATCGCAGACCTAGCGATAAAAAATCGGCTCCCAGCGATATCCTCTCGGGACGATTTTGTCACCGCCGGTGGCCTGATGTCCTACGGACCCGAGCGGCTCGAACAATACAGGCGCGCCGCGGTTTTTGTCGCCAAAATCCTCAAAGGCGCCAGACCCGCCGACCTGCCTGTCGAGCAGCCGACCAAGTTCGAGTTGGTGATCAATCTTAAAGACCGCCAAGACTCTTGGATTGACGATTCCGCCGGTGGTGATGATGCGAGCAGAGCAGGTGATCAAGTGAGAAGGGGCGAGTGCCAAGTGTCGAGTGACAGGTGGATCGAGAGAAAAAAGACATGAAGAAAACAATCACGCTCGTTACTCTTTGCGCCATGCTGTGTGCGCTTTGCACATCTGCTGAGGCGCAGCAGGCTACTAAGATCCCGCGGATAGGATTTGTCGCCGGGACCCACGGTCCTAGCGTCGGAGCTTTTCAGCGAGGGTTGCGAGATCTAGGCTACATTGAGGGGAAAACTATCCTGATTGAGTATCGCTTCACGGAAGGAAACGAAGACCGTACCTCAAGCGTCGTAGCCGAAATCCTGCAACTCAAGGTCGATGTCTTTGTGTCCCTACAAGTGCCAGCGATCCGCGCAGCCAAAAAGGCGACCAGAACGATCCCTATTCTCATGGTGATTACTGGAGATCCAGTTGCGCTTGGGCTAGTCGATAGCTTGGCGCGTCCAGGTGGAAATGTCACAGGAGTTACCAGACTCATTCGGGAATTAAGCGGAAAACGACTGGAAATACTTAAGGAGATGGTTCCCACTATATCGCGCGTCGGAGTTCTCTCCGATGTGAACAATCCCAACGCGAATGATCTTTTTAAGGAGTACGAGGCCGCAGCCCGTCCTCTAAAGATACCACTTCAATCCTTAGAAGTACGTGGTCCGAACCCTGATTTGGAAGGAGCATTCCAAGCTGCAGCAAAGGGGCGCGCCAGCGCGATCATTACGACAAGAAATCCTGTGCTTGTACGTAACGCAAAGCGGATTGCGAACCTTGCCATAAAGAACCGACTGCCTTTAATGGTCGAAGGAAGTGATTTTGTAGAGGCTGGCGCGCTTGCATCTTATGCAACGGACGATGTTGAGAACTTCAACCGTGCAGCAGTCTACGTGGACAAGATTTTGAAAGGCACCAAGCCCGCCGATCTACCGGTGGAACAGCCGAAGAAGTTTGAGTTCGTAGTCAACTTGAAAACAGCGAAGCAGATCGGCCTGACGATTCCGCAGTCGGTGCTGTTTCGGGCGGATAGGGTAATCAGATGATGGGCGAAACAGGATATAGAGAAGATTGTCAAAGATCACAGCCCGGGCAATCACGTTAGCTTCGCTTCGAGTGTGGTGACTTCTTGTAAGCCGAGCCACTCCTCCGGTGTAAGCACAGCAATATTGGAGGGTTCAAAGTCTTTCTTATTTCGTGTGATGAGATGATTTGCGGAAATGGATTCAGCACTGCCGAGTTGAATGTTGTCTTCGAAGTCTGGTCCCGCCGAGGCGAGAGCACGGTCGAGGATCGTTTGGCTCATCGGAACAAGCTGAACCCCCTTCAAGATCGCTTGCGCATCAGCGCGGGCAGTGGTTTCGTCTGCTACTCGCCGCCGGAAGAAATAGACCAATGGAAGAGTGAGCGCGGATGTCCAGCTTTCGATTTGTTGCGACTTACGCGCCAAGTTGAGCACGCGGAGACTTTCGGGCCAGCCGCTTCGCTTGGTCATCACGTCAATGAAGACATTGACGTCGATGAAAATCTTCAATCCGTTAATCTCCGGGCGATGATTTCGCGAATCAGGGCTTTATCGTCTTGGACGGGATTTTCCGGATGGATACCGATAAGGGCAAGTAGATCAGGATCAATCGGCACATTGGGACAGCGCTTTGATAACGCGTCGCGGTCGGTCTCGCTCCGTCGCCGCGTCGCTTCATCCCGCTCTTTTTGTTCAAGCAGTAAATGCAGCTGTCGTTCAAGTGCTCGTAAAGTGGCTATATCTTCGTCTTTTACGGTTTTGAGCAACTCGTCCAGCTGTTCTCGGGTTTTCGCCACGATGGGTGAGATTATAGACAGAGGCGTGAGCAAGGGTCAAGGTGGTGCTTGATAGACAGATTTGCAGGTTATGGGACCCGGTGTCGGCCATGAGGTGGGAACGTGGGAGAGGCGCGCAAGGGGCGCGTGACCGCTCTGGTAGCGGCTAGAAATAACGTGATTACACCGTACATGAAGAAAATTGCGGAACTCGCGATACAGAATCGACTGCCTTCAATGCTCGAGCGCAGTGATTACGCGGAGGCCGGCGGCTTGATGTCGTATGGAGCCAACGATGCTGACCAGTACCGCCGTGCCGCTACTTACGTGGACAAAATTCTCAAAGGCACTAAGCCCGCTGACCTTCCCGTCGAACAGCCGACGAAGTTCGAGCTTGTTTTCAATCTCAAGACGGCCAAGCAAATCGGCCTCACGATTCCACCGAATGTGTTGGCGCGGGCGGATCGGGTAATCAGATGATTGTGGAATCTAAAATTCGTTTGATGAGCGTTACATGCTGCGGTCTAATCGTTCTGCTTGACGGTCCGAGCTAGGCGGAATCCGCCTCATTCAACTCGGAAGGATGGCAAATCTTTCTGCTTCAGAGTAAAGTTCAGAGTTGTGATACTGCTCGAATTGCTCAAGCAACCCGAGGGCAAAACGTTGGAGTTCAAGCGCGACTTATCGTCCCCGGACGGCGTACTGCGCTCGATCATAGCGTTTGCCAATACCGCGGGAGGCACACTGCTTATCGGGGTCGAGGACAAGTCGAGGCACGTTCGCGGTGTTAAGGAGCCGCTCGCCATGGAGGAGCGCTTGGCCAACTTGGTCAGCGATAACATCGTACCGCGGCTGATGCCTGAGTTGGAAATTCTCCCTTGGCGCCGCACGCACGTCCTTGCCTTGCAGGTGTTTCCCAGCCCTGCGAGGCCCCACTATCTGAGGGCCACCGGATTGGAAAACGGCGCCTATGTACGCGTGGGCTCCACTAACCGCCGTGCCGATAGCGAGATGATTGCGGAACTGCGGCGGTTTGCGCGGGGGGAAACCTTCGATGAACAACCGTTGCCGGAACTCGACTCTGAAGCGCTTGACTTCAGAGTAGCTTCCGAGCTGTTCGCTCCCGTACGTCGCCTAAAACCCCGCGACCTAGAGACTCTGAAATTGATCACAAAATACCAAGGCCGCAAGGTGCCGACTGTCGGTGGCCTATTGCTTTTTGGTAAAGAGCGGGACCGATACTTTCCAGAAGCATGGATACAGGCAGGCCGATTCCAAGGAAAAGATCGCAGCCGCATCGTCGACACCGTGGAGATCCGTGCCCACTTGCCGCTTGCCGTGGAACAGGCCATCGCATTTGTCCGTAAGCACGACACGCGCGGAGCAGAAATTGGCCCCGTGCGGAGAACTGAGCGCTGGGGCCTGCCACCAACCGCAGTGCGGGAAGCAGCGATCAACGCCGTGGTTCATGCGGACTATGCCCAGCGCGGCGCTCCGATCCGAATGGCGATATTTGACGACCGCCTAGAGGTCGAAAATCCCGGACTCTTGCCCTTTGGTCTTACCATAGAAGACCTCCGCCATGGCATATCAAAGCTGCGCAACCGGGTCCTGGGGCGGGTCTTTCACTTGCTCGGGCTGATCGAGCAATGGGGCAGTGGAATAGAGCGGATGACGACAGCGTGCCGTGACGCCGGCCTGGATGCGCCCCACTTGGAGGAGATCGGGACACATTTCCGAGTCACGCTGTACTCGGCGCGAAAATATACGCCGCGCGTCGATGAGATTGAAAGGGCAATTCTCGACGCAATGGCGGGCGGCAAGGGATTATCCACTCAGGAAATCGCCGCCCAAATCAAGCGTTCGACACGGGCCACTCGCACCCGTTTGCTCGCGCTAGTTGCGCGCGGTCTGGTTGCTGAAGTCGGCACCAGTCCCCAAGACCCCACACGGATGTATTTCCTCGTCAAACGGGGCTGAGTCGGCTGAAAGATCAGGTGACAGCGAGCAGAGCGTAGTGGGAAAGAGCAACGCGCAGAAAAACGCAGGAGAAGACTTATGAGAAAGAAAGTGATTGGCTTCGCGCTCAGCGCCATGCTCCTTGCGCTTTGCTTTTCAGCGTCGGCGCAGCAGCCTGGCAAAATCCCGCGGATAGGATTTTTGCCGTCGAGCGGCGATGCTAATAATCCGGGGATTGAGGTCCGGGCATTTCAGCAGAGGTTGCGAGATCTCGGCTACATTGAGGGGAAAAATGTCCTGATTGACTATCGCTACGCTGAGGGAAAGGCAGACCGTGTCCCAGGCCTTATAGCCGAACTCGTTCAACTCAAAGTGGATGTGCTTGTTGTTGGATCTCCGGGTGCGGTCCAGGAAGCCAAGCAGGCAACCAAAACGATTCCCATCGTCATGGTAATAACTCAGGATCCTGTTGCCGCGGGCTATGTGGATAGTCTCGCTCGCCCGGGTGGAAATATTACCGGGATCACGAGACTTACCCGTGACTTGGCCGGGAAACGGCTCGAATTGCTCAAGGAGGCGGTGCCGACGACATCGCGCGTCGGAATCCTCTGGAGCGGATCGGGTGGGGGCTTTAAAGGGTACGAGGCCGCGGCACAGACACTGAAAATACCGTTTCAATCATTGGAGATACGAACACCAAACCCAGATTTTGAGGGCGTATTCCAAGCGGCAAAGAAAAGTCGAGCAAACGCCCTGATTGTGGTTTCGAATATCAGGCTCACTGGTTACCATAAACGCATCGTCGACTTTGCGATCAAGAACCGACTGCCTTCAATGTACGAGACAGATAGATGGGTAGAGGCCGGGGGGTTGATATCCTATGGAGCCGACGATGCTGACAGTTTCCAACGCGCTGCGGTATACGTAGACAAGATCCTGAAGGGCACTAAGCCCGCTGACTTGCCGGTAGAGCAACCGACGAAGTTTGAATTTGTCATCAACTTGAAGACGGCGAAAGCACTGAATCTGACGATCCCTCAGTCGGTGCTATTTCGGGCGGACAAGGTGATCAAGGAAAGCGCCGGGATAAACCGGTAGGGAGTAGCGGATGAGAGAGCCGCACAAGAAAGGAGTAGCGCACCATTTTGGCCCCGAGTCA
>Ga0105092_10002279_pt1 | contig 10218 bp, 9 predicted proteins | sample PPLLak2March2015_FD_87021 | JGI IMG/M metagenome (GOLD analysis project Ga0105092, IMG submission 87021) | Freshwater sediment microbial communities from Prairie Pothole Lake near Jamestown, North Dakota, USA - PPLs Lake P7 Core (1) Depth... | ecosystem: Environmental > Aquatic > Freshwater >...
TACATTCACTCAGCGCCCGGCCGGGGATCTTGTCCCATGTGCCCGATTTCATCTCCTTGTCCATCCAGGGCTGGCGGCGGGCAAAAGCGAGCATGTACCCCAGGACCGTGTCGGCGACGGGGAGGGTGAACGCGTTCAGGGTGCGGCAAAGCTTGATCCCATAACGGGAACAGGCCTCGGCGTCGATCGAATCGATCCCGGTCCCCCACTTGGAGATGACCTTGAGGCGCGGCTTACAGGCTACGATCACGCGCAGGGTGTAGCGGTCATCCCCGCAGATGGCGCCGTCGAAATCACCGGCATACTTGAGCAGGTCGGCTTCCTCCATGCGCTCGCGCACATCCGGAATGATCAGGTCGATGCCGTATTGGTCGAATACGGGTTTAAAGCGATCCACAAACGGAATCATGTAAGGGGCGGTGAAGAGGACTTTGTATCTCATTTTGTGCAGTCGTTTGGAATTTCCACGTAATTGTAGGGAACATCGTAGGCAGAGTAGAGGGAGCGGTCTTCCAGCATTGGATAACTCTGCCCAAAATATTTATTGAAGATCAAACGGAATGTGTTGGCTGGCGTGATCGTCGGATACAAGCCTTCCGTGTTATCGGGGAAATAATAGGCGTTCAGGATTTTTACGCGCCGTTCGATCACGTCGAACGGCGCGGGACCATGATCGCCCTGGATCACAATGACCGGCGGATTGGGGGAGTTCTGCAAAATAAGATCCACCAGCGCACTGACGCGTGTATTGATATACGTCACCTGATCGGGATACTTGACCTTGTATTCTTCGAACCTGGGCACCCCGGCTTCGATGCTGTTCAGTTCCTCCCCGTTGGGACCGAACACAAAGGGATGATGCGGGATCACCAGATGAACGAACACGAACTTGGGACCGGGGATCTCCGGCACCGTTGTTTCCATTTGCTCGAGGGCGAAGAGGGTCCGGCGGCGATACCACGCGGCGGAAATCTGTTCGGGCGGCTCAGCGGTCAGATCCATGGGGACGCGCCAGGCGGAGGTCTGCGCGAGCATGATCTCGAAGTCCGTCATCCCCTGCGGGGGCAGGCTGAGAAAATAATTGGCGTCCTTCCATTCCGAGACGGGGAAATTGGTGGCAAACGAGACAATGTTGTATCCCTGCTGCGCCAGGAATTTTCTGGCACCGTTATATTGCCCGAGGGCACGCAAGGGAGCCCGCGTATCCGAATCCGGCGTCAATGAACTTGTCAGTGCGTCGAGGTAATTGAAGTTCAGGGACGAGGTCAGCGAAAGCATGGTCTGCCCATAATTGCTCTGGGAACACTCTGCGATGTAAAACCCTCTGGAGGCAAGCCCATCGAGGAAGGGCGTATTATCGTAACCAAACATCTCCTGCAACAGATCCGCCCGTCCATAGGCATCCAGAATGATGTAATAAATGTCGGGAGCATATCCAAGAGGCAGGGTGGTGCCTTTCGCCTGGGCCGCTTCCAGGGCGGTCTTTTCTGTTGCCTCCCTTTTGAGCACATATGAAACGGTTTGAAAAGCAGGATAGATCAGCAGAAAGATCGAAATGAGATTCAATACCGGCGTCAATGAGCGCGGGCTGCGCAGCTTGCGCATCACCCACCAGGCTGCCAGCGCGCCCACGCCTACCCAGAGCGGGACCATGTAGCGGTGCCGTCCGAGGACCTGGCCCGCGACATGGATCTGCTTTAAGTAAGCATAGGCGTGCCCATACGTGAAGAACAAAAAAACGAGGCTGGAAAGCAAAAGTGCACCGCGGTGCCAATCGCGTGACGGGAGCCAGAACAGCACCAGAAGTGCCATGGCTGCGAGCACCAGAACGATCAGTGGGCGCCAAAGCACGGTTGGCTCCACTTCATTGATATTAATTCCCACCAGCGCCAGCACCGGATAGGCAGCAAAAAAGACTGGATACAGCGGCGTAAATTGTATTTTTTGAAACAGCGATGACTTCACGACGTACAAAAACCTTTCAGGGATTTAATGATTGCCCGCACGAATCCGGCACTTCAGAGAAATCATATAATTTCGGAACAGGGGAGAAGTAACTGACATCTTCGAGCATATCATACTTCCCACCGAAGTATGTGTTGAATACCAGCCGGAAAATATTGACGGGCGTGATGTCCGGATACAGTTTGTCGGTATGGCCCGGAAGATAGATCGCGGTCAGGATCAACATCCGATTGTGCTTTGGCTGCAGCCACGGACCGTGATCGCCCAGAATGATGATGACGGGCGGCACGTCAGACTCCGCCAGGATCGTATCCACCGCCTGCAGCATCTTTTTGTTCAGGAACTGCAGCTGATTCACATATCCTTTTTGATACAGGGCTGCCGGATACAGGCGCTGGTCATTCCAGAAATCAGCAGGGTCCGTCGGATTGCCCTGCGCGTCGAAGACGAACGGCGGGTGCGGTGAGACCAAATGCAAATAGGAAAAGGTTGGCTGCCGCATTTTGGCGAGGTCGTCGACGTTATTGAAGACCGTGTTGAAGCGATCGCGAGCAGTAACGCCCAAAATGGCATCCGGGTCCACCCAACCCCACTCGTCTATGTAACGGGCAAGCGTCGTACGCAGGAATAAGCCCTCGAACTCAGTCATGCCGGAAGAAATAGGCGGCGGGCTCAGGAAATGATCGGTGTCAGACAGGTTAAGCCATGCAAACTCTGTCTCGACACTTACGATTTCGTAGCCCAGGTTTTCGAAGTTATAGCGCACGGCATTGTGTTGAAGCGCATCCCACAAAAGACGCCGGCCCGTGTTCTCGGGCACGAACTTCTCGCTTAGGTCCTGCAGGTACTGCATATTGAGAGCGGAGCCCAGCGAAATCTCGGTCCGCACGTAGTTACTCTGGCTGCATTCGGCGACAAAGAAGCCGCGCCCTTCCAGTTCCCGGAGAAATTCACTGTTATCGAACCCATATGCCTCTTTGAGCAGGTCGGCGCGGGTATACGAATCCAGGACAAAAAAATAAACATCGGGAGGATTTTCAGGAAGGATAAGATCGGTCTGGATCGGGGCATCTGTCAATGCCAGGGCATGGGCGCTGGGCGGCTGGATATTCGGGATGATCTCCCACCCGGCCATGACCAGCAGCGCGAGCGCGACCACGTTCAGCGCCGCCGTGGAGGAAGCGAAGGTCAGCTTTGGACGTGTGACCCACACAAGCGTGAGCACGAACAGGACTCCCCAGACAATCGCAAGCCAAAGCGTGGTATTGGAATCGGGATATTTCTCGTCGATGGTAATGTAGACATGCCCGTAGGAGAAAAACAACGCCAGCCAGAGCGTGGTCAGGAAGGCAGCTTTATGCGCCTTGCGAAATAACAGCCAGAGGATCAGAAATAATAATCCTGCGAATGCAATGGAAAAAAGGAGAGGGCGGAGGCCCGCATCCAGGTCCACCTGACCGGCATTTGTAGCGAGCAAAGCCAGGACAGGGTAGGCACTGATCGCGAGAGGATACCAGGGGATCGAAAACCATCTGCCTGAAAGTTCCTGAATGACTCTAAAATGGCGCAACTTGATGCTTTCTCCTCAGCAGAAAATCTGTAATTGTGAAATCGAGTTCCTCATCGATATCCCAGGCTTCCTCGGCATCGATTTCGAACATCATCGGATTTTCTCCGATCCGGTGGTGCCGCTTGATGAGGTTTTCACGGGTAAAGATATACAGGCATGAGTTCTCTTCATAGACAGGAGGCAGGTCCTGGGTCTGGATCAGGACAGCCGGGTCGTGGTTGATGGCGCCTCCGTGCTGGTCATAGAGCCGGGTCTGCAAGCGAGTGACCGAGAAGAGTGAGTCGTGTGCGGGAGCATCCGCCAGGAAAGCTTTGATCGCACGCGCGACCGTCTCCTGCTTGAGCAGAGGATTCGTGCTGTGTGTCTGCAGGTAAAAATCCGCCGGCACCTGCCCGGTGTCGTGGATCAGGATATCGTTCATCGGCACATCATCCGCCCGCAAATGTTCGGGCCGGTCGATGACCTTTACCTGCGGAAAATGCCGGCGCAAACCATTGATCACCGGCGTCGAGTCAGTATCTACAACCACCTCCGCGATCTCAGGGACCGCGAGCAGCGTTTCAACGATGTGATGGAACAACGGCTTTCCGGCAAGCATGCGGTAATTCTTACCGGGCACACGCTGGCTGTGATGGCGCATCGGGACAAGAGCGACAAGTTTCATAGTGAGTGATTATACCGAATCCAGCTCTTTCCCCAGGGCGTTTCCTGTTCGCCGCGCTCCTGAGTGTTTGCTCCCTTTGCATCTTCACTCTTCAATTCGTTCGGTGCATTTACTCTTGATATCGGATCGGCTCGACGTCCCTCTGCGTGTCCTCTTCCGGCTTTCTTTCGCGCGCATAATAAAACGTCTCTCGCAGCTGTGGAGTGAGGGAACCCGATTCGCGGTAACCCATTCTCGTCCCATGGAACTGCATCCAGCGAAACCAAACTATTGAATCTATATTCTTCCACAAGGCGCCTGCACGCGCCGCGTGCCACAGGTCGCTCAGGATGTTCATGGCGGTCAGGCGCACGAAATCATACAGGCTGAAATGCGCTTCAGGATAGATCTGTTTGAACGCCATTCCCTCACGCCGGTAACGGTTGAACACGCCCTGCGGGGTTTCACTGTGAATGTGGATGATCTCTGCTTCCGCCACGTACGCGACGTCGTACCCCTGCTCCTGTGCCCACTTCGCCCAGGCGACATCTTCAAGCCCGGTCAACGTCTCATCGTAGGGATGCTTGTCCCAGAGACTCTTTCGGATCGCGGCATTGGCATTGTTGCAGAAGGCAGTTGGCTGCCGCCGCTGGCTGACATCGGGATACCACTGATGATAGATCTGCTGCTCAGAGAAGTGTGCGAATTCGGGTCCGCGCTGTTTGCCGTAGGTCAGGGCGACATCATCGTCTGCAAAGGGACGCAGGAGTGCCTCCAGCCAATCGACATAGACCGGATAAACATGCGCGCTGGCGATCACGACCAGCTCCCGCGTGGCGGAACGAACCCCGATATTGAGCGAACGCCCGAAGGTGAACTCCGTTGGCGGGATGCGCACGATGCGCGCCCCAGCCGCTTCCGCAATGGAGACCGTTCCGTCGGTCGAGCCTGAATCGACAAGGACGAGCTCCACATCCCTGATCGTTTGCTGGCGGATCCCTTCGAGCAAACGTCCAACATATTTTTCTTCGTTATAGGCGCGGATGACAATGGAACAATTCATGAATATCGTTTCACTATGTCCCAGAATTCAGGCCAGGACCAACGCAGGCCGCGGCAGACAAAAATACCCGGCGGGTCACGCAGGTCATTTTCAATCCCGTAGGAATTGGTGATCGTACCTGCCAGTTCACACTGCTCAAAAGCAGAGTTGACATCCTCCTGCGAATATCCCACGATGATCAAGGTCTCCGGCGGAGGATCCCCATAGCCACGCAGCCAGAACGTGTTACCACCGCTGATGGCTTTCGGCAAGCCATATTCCGGTCCGTACAAATTCAGGGCAGCGGCTTCGTCGTTCTCTCTCGTGAAGATCCCGGCGCGGCTCTTTTCCTCCTCAGGCAGGTCGGCGTAGATGCCTGCCATCGTCTCGATCATTTCGTGACAGCCGATCTGCTCGGTGAAGGTATCGTGGACTTCACTGGTGACGTCCCACAACGGAGAATTGATCGGCGCAATAGGCAGCGCCAGCGCTCCACTTACCACGGCGCCAATCCCAATGACTGTCCACATCACTCCCTGCATAAGGCGGACCCTCTGCATGGACATTCTGTCCAGCCAGCCCTGCCAGACGACCGCGCCGGCCGCGATCAACATGGGATAGGCAGGCGCAAGATAGTAGCCGCGTCCCTGCGTGAAGAGGTAAATAAAGAATGGGATGACATACATCCAGCCGAGCATGCGGTAACGCTTCCCGGCATTTCGGAAATAATAAATCAGTCCTGCGATCCATAACGGAGCGACAAATGGATTGTTGTTCGAAACGAACTGATCAATGAGGTAGCTGTCGGCACGGCCAATTTCAACGTCGCGGGCGTGAATGCTCGAGAGGAATTCCAGCGAGATGAAATCGTGCCGGATCTGCCAAATCAGGTTCGGCAGGAAGACCAGCAGCGATAGTCCCACTCCGCCCCACAGCCAGGGACTCCGCAAGTAGCGCCGCGCATCTGTCAGCAACACGCCTCCGACCAAACCGGCGACGAACATCACCATCGTGTACTTGGTCATCATCCCCAGACCGATCCCCAGGCCGATCGGGAGCCACCAGCGCGGGTCTGCCGACTTCAGCAGCCGGATCACCAGATAGGCGATCAGCACCGACCAGAGAAAATCAAACGTGACGTATTGGATCAGTGACCCCTGGATCAATGCAATAGGCGCAATGGCTGCCGCCAGTGCCGCCAGGATTTGAGTGGATCGCCGGCCGCCAAGTTCGCGCGCCATTAAGCCGGTTAGCACCAGGACAATGCTGTGCGCCAGCGCCGCAAATGTCCGCGTGCTGACCAGCGACAAGCCAAATAACGTCAATTCGATCCGCGCCAGAAATGGAGTCAGCGGCGGGTATTCGATGAACCCCCAGTCCAGGTTGTTGGCGTTGTCCAGCACGACCAGTTCATCCTGATGGAAGCCGTACTGGTGATTGGTGAACATGTGGAGGAGAAACAATGCCAGGGCAAGCAGCCACAAAATGGTTGTGTCGGTCAGCAAATGGGCAGGTTTAGAGGGTTTCATGGTGCCTCGAGAGTGGGGAATCGTAATTCAGGATTTGGGATTCGGGATTCGGGATGCGTGATTCGGAGAGATATATCATTCTAATGCGGAGGGATCAATTTTGTATAAGACCGGGTCTTCATGTGTTGAATGGTTTACGCCCGGTTCGTTGCAGCCCTGTTTACTACGTTTCAAGTAACCAACATAGCCATTAACTAACTGTGTCAATTTTTCACCATCCTGTTCAAGAGCATCAAACAATTCTTTTGGAATGTACTCCAATTCGAAACAAAGTACAAGATGGCTTAATGTCTCTTCAAGTGAACCTCGGGCAATGTAGCAAAATCGGATCGTTTCCTGATAATAAAACCGCCCGTATCCTTCTGCAATATTGGCGGGCACGCTGCTGGAAGAGCATCTTAACTGCTGATTGAGATTCCATTTTTCTTCGGCGGGAAGCAAAGGCAGCACTTCACGATACACGCGCAAAGCAAACTCTTTAGCCTTCTTCCAAACTTCCAGTGTTTCCAGACTTTTTATACTCATGGTTTATTCTCCCTAATCACCAAAACCGATTCCCTATTCCCGATTCCCTAATCCCGATTCCCATCTACCAATCATAATCCTTTTCATATCCCAAACGCACCAGCAAATCTCCCGCCACTTCCTTGAAGATTTTCCTGTGCTCGTCTGTGAAATACTTCTTCCATTCGCCGGTCTTCCCGGAGCGGAAGGTAGGAGAACGCTTTGGGTTGATGGATGACTCGAGGGCTTCCAGGATCAACTGTCTGGGCTTCCCCATCAGTTTAGGCTTCCCCTTCAGGGGAGGCCGGGGGAGGAAGTGATCGATGATGCGGTTCAATGTCCCGGTCCGATCGTGGATCAGGTCTTCGAAGTGGATCGTCATCACCGCGGGCTGGTCCAGCCAGCCGAGATAAGGCGCGAAGCGATCGGCGATGTTTGGAAACTCGAACCTTCGACCAGGCTCAGGGCTGGCGTTCGTAGCGGGTCTCCCTAAAATGCTGACCTTCAGGCGGGCAGCGAAGTCGGGCAGCGACTGGTAATAATCATGGTGGACGTGGCGCACCTCCATGTCGGTCACATAAAAGACGTGTGAGACGACTACATCACGCGGATCGCGAAAGATGAAGTAGGGAACGAATGCAGGGGAGCACACGCGCTTCAGTATCTCCTCGCGTGCAAACAGATGGGCGGAGGCAATGTCGCGGGGGCGCAGGGAATCCAGCCATGCCAGGGCTTGTTCAGGCAAACGTTTGCGCCCGCTTTCGCCCTCGTATTCCGCGTAGAACGAATGCAACCGGCGGGAGAACGGCGCAACCTTTGAAAAGCCAAGCAAAATTTGGTCGAGCAGGTGCGTGCCGCTCTTGGGAAAGGAAATACCCAGCAGGATCGGCCAATCCGCCTGCGGCGCAGGCAAAGCTGAAAAGCGCAGACGCTGGTACGTTTTTTCAGTTTGGTAGAACAGGGAACGCAAAGAGGATTTCAGTGACATGGACTTTCTTTTTCCTGCCACAGATTAACACCGATTTTCACTGATTTTTCTGAATTGTTTTTCCGTGCGAATCCGTGGCTAAGGATCTTTGTTCAATTGATTGATTTTGGAGCGGATTTGCTCTATACTCCATGCTAGCTAATGCAATTATACGGCATACATTCAAAACCATATCCTTTGAGGAATATCATGATTGCTTCGCAAAAATCTCTGGCTGCCACCCCGCCCATGGGCTGGAACTCCTGGAATACGTTCGGGCACCACGTCGAAGAGGCGCTGATTCGTGAGACCGCGGATGCACTCGTCTCTTCCGGACTCAAGGATTGCGGCTACGGCTACATTGTCATTGACGATTGCTGGTCGATCAAAGACAGGCGCGACGGCAACGGCGATCTCAGCGCGGACCCCGAAAAGTTCCCGAGCGGCGTCAAAGCGCTGGCAGATTACGTGCATGGCAAGGGATTCAAGCTCGGCATTTACTCCGATGCAGCGGAGAAGACCTGTGCAGGTTATCCCGGCAGTTTGGGCTTCGAGGAGCAGGACGCGCAGCTCTGGGCTTCCTGGGGGATCGATTTCCTCAAATACGATTACTGTCACGCGCCTTTGCACGATCAGGCCGTCGCCATCGAACGTTATACGCGCATGGGCGAAGCTCTGCGCAAGACCGGGCGTGAGTTTCTCTTCTCGTTGTGCGAGTGGGGCAATCAAAGCCCGCATTTGTGGGGACGTAAAGTGGGCGGCAACATGTGGCGCGTCTCGGGCGATGTGTTCGATAGCTGGGTCAACATCTGGATGAAGGACTGGAATACCTACGGCATTGGCGTCGACGTTTCGATCGACATCGCCAACGACCTGCATGCCTACGGCGGCCCCGGCGGCTGGAACGATCTCGATATGCTGGTCGTCGGGCTCAAGGGCAAAGGGCAGATCGCGGGCACGGGGATGTCATTCATCGAATATCAAACCCACATGTCGCTCTGGTGCCTGGCTTGCTCCCCGCTGATGATCGGATGCGACATCCGCAAACTGGATCGGGATACCGCCTCCCTGCTGATGAACCGCGAGGTCCTGGCTGTGAACCAGGACGCGCTGGGGATTCCCGGCCGGCGCGTCAAACAGATCGGTCCCTGCGAGATCTGGACCAAGCGCCTCGCGGATGGGTCGACGGCGGTTGCCGTGATCAATCGCGGTCCGCGCGGCGAAGACATCACAGTCAAAGCGCGCGACATCGGCCTGTTCGACGCCCCCAAGCTGGCGCGCAACCTATGGACTCAGGAAGACAGCGCCGATTTCAAAGGCGAGCTGGGCTTACGCGTCCAACCGCACGAGACGGTCCTGCTAAAGGTGACCTGATTACCGGCGCTATCAACCATCCTGAGGCGCGATCCTGCTCTCGGCTGCCTGCATAAATGTGCATACAACTTCACTAAAAGGTTGATTCTCAGGATCCATCGGCTTTCACTTCCAAATACAAGCTTTACTTTTTGAAACGTAAGCTTTGCTTTTGCAAAAGTAAGCTTTACAATTCGAAAAGTAAAGCTTACTTTTCAAGCATCTTTGTATAAAGGAGGGCTTTACGCACTTGTCGATTAAAAACCCTTAACTTAGTCCTGGGTGCAAAAGTGCTCCCTGCGCCGTCCCTCGCGAAGCATCCCTGTGGGAAGGCGGCGTGAGCGAGTTTCGCACCAGAAACTGACTTAGAACACGCTCTACGATGTAAACTTGCGCCTCAGAAAATACAGGTTTGGAGAGAAAGGAGTGCACTATGAAACTGCGCCCATTTGGCAATACCGGTATGATGGTCTCCGAGATCGGTCTCGGCGCCTGGCAGCTGGCAAACCCCGATTGGGGCGTCAACGACCGGCAGGAAGCCTTGCGCATTGTCCGGAAGTCGTTGGAGGCGGGGTGCACATTCTTCGATACTGCGCCCGGTTACGGCAGTGGCAGAAGTGAAGAGTTGCTGGGCGAGGGATTGAA
>Ga0105092_10002280_pt1 | contig 10216 bp, 8 predicted proteins | sample PPLLak2March2015_FD_87021 | JGI IMG/M metagenome (GOLD analysis project Ga0105092, IMG submission 87021) | Freshwater sediment microbial communities from Prairie Pothole Lake near Jamestown, North Dakota, USA - PPLs Lake P7 Core (1) Depth... | ecosystem: Environmental > Aquatic > Freshwater >...
AGAATCAATTTTACTTCAACAAAGACCTGAAAAAATATGACCAAATAATTGCCGCAGTTTGCAAAATCAATAAGATCCCCTTCATAGATATTTTTGACCATTTCAGCAAAGCTAAAACTAATGCTCTCTTGGAAGACCTGCATCCAAATTCAAAAGGGCATGAACTTATTTTCAATCTTGTTAAAGCTGAGCTTAAGAAAAATAAAAAACTATTGCAGCATCACTAGCCAACATTTTAGAGATAATCTATTTTTGACTAGTGACCGCGTTTTCAACCCCGCTTACAAACGCCTCCTTGAAAATACTGAACTTGCTTTTCAGGACTCTGGCGCCAGCGGCTTTTTCATGGCCCCCACCGCTTCCTTTCGATTTTTCCGCGGCTTTTTTTGCAATATCTCCAATGTTTATGCTTGTGTCAGTACGGAGCGACATCTTGCAAAATCCGTCACTTTCGCTAAATGCAACCACAACAATATTTTTTTCTTTTTCCAGAAGCTGAGCAGCAACTATTGACTTGATATTATACCTGGACTTGACTTCAACAAACCTCACCATTCCATCCTTTTCTATCTTTCTGCTGGAGCGGGCAATTTCAGTCTGGACTTCATCAAAGCAGAAGTTAAAATATGGGTCTTCCAGGATATCTTCCGGATTTTTAGCCTCGAGAAGGGCCTTAATCATCTTGTCGTTTCCGATATTGCCCTCAATCAGGTAAACTGAATATATAAAATCCGCGACTTTTTGAAGCTTGTCGAAATTATCAAATGAATCTACAAAATCCCTGCAGATTTTCGAGTTTAATTCGCCCTTGTCTCCGATTACGCCTACCGCAGCAATCCATCTTGTATCTTCCATCTCCTCAAGTTCCCGGCAGACTTCATACAAAAGGTATGATGCCGGGATGTAAAGCCCCTTATCAGTTTCCCTTGGATTGTAAAACGCACCTTTAGGCCTTTTGTCAAAAATATGATGGTCTATTACAAGAGAGGCATTATTGATATAATCATAAATCGTGTCGGAGTTAAGGTCAGAAAATATCATGACTTTTGCAGTTTCAAGGGTAATGGGTGGAACATCCGTAAGCTGGTAGTTGGCAGAGCGGTATTCTGAAAAAACTCCTTTTCTCTTCAGGAACCTAAGCAAAATTACCAGAGAGCATATACCATCTGCGTCTACATGGGAAAATATTTTTACCTTATCGCCCTCCTTTAAGCCCTTCAAAAAATCCACCGCTTCCTGTCTCATCTTTTTGCACCTCAACTAGTCTTTCTTCCCTTCGCTTAAGGCCTTAAGCATTTCCCTGAAGTGAAAATCCGCATAAGCGTCGATTGTGTCTGCAAAATGAAGTATCATCCCCTCTATTGTCTGGTCTTCAGACTTCAGGTGGCACAAAACCATATGCACAACTTCTTCAGGAAAGCCTCTTGTATACAGCTCGCAGCCAATCAATTGCTCATGGCCAAGAAGTTTAGGGGTAACCGAATATTCATCGCCCTCTTTTTTAAAATCATAAAGCCGCATAATGTCGTGGAGAAGTGCGCCTGCAATCAAATAATCCTTATTTACAGGCCCATATCTCTTATCTATAAACTTTGCAATATTGATTGAAAGAGTGGTGACTCCTTCTGTGTGCTTCAGAAGACCGCCCTTGCACATGTGATGCTCAAAGCCAGGGTAACCTGCAGGAGAGTCGTTCAGCGCCAGATGCTCATATTTCATTGCCTTATTGCTGATTTTTGGGTCATTTAATAGTTCCAGAGTCTTTTCTCTCAACTTTTCGTCTTTAATCTGCTCAGCGAGTTTTATTAAGTCTTCCATAATAAGAACTAGAATAAAAATAGCGAATAGTTCTGGCAAATTAAGAGCTATAGGCCGGCATTATTTTCGAGAAGCCCTATAATCCCTAATAATGCCTGTGACCTCAGATTCCAACTCCTCAAGTGTCTTCGAAGCGTCAACCAACTCTACAGAAACTCCCCTATCCTCTAAAACATCCAAAACCTCGTGATAAGCTATTCTTAAGTTCTTTAAGTTATCAAGTGTCTCATGAGGATGTTTCCAACGGGGAACGCTCCTTGTAGGATGTCTGCATTGTCCATCGCGCAATCGTCCATCTATCCTTTCTATGGCCCTTTCGGCATCTAAATCCAGATAAATAATTAATTGAGAAGGTTCCAAAAAAGTAACCTTTTCCAAAAAATCCAATCTTTCCTCAGCCGAGTCAGGAACTAAGCGGGGACAATAAAAGGTGCTATAGACTGCACTATCTAGCAAAAAGTCCCTTGATCTTAGGAGCATATCTGGCAATAGCTCTATCTTCCAAAACCTTGGAAACATAAACCGGAACTATGTTTGTAGCCCCAATAATAGCTTTATTGTGGGTGCTATCTGCAACTCTTGCATAGCTATCCAGGAATTCACCAACCTTTTCAAAAAGAGGGCATCTTTCACCCAAACCCTTTGATGAATAGGTTATCTGTGTCTGAGCCCTGAATAGAAGACTGTAATCTTCTGAAAGATTTGATATGAGCCTCTCAGTAAGATGGGTTTTTCCAGCTCCATATATGCAATCGGTTGCTATTTTATATAGATTTGACATATTATTATATATAAGTAATCATATATATTTGCAACTGGAAATCCTCTCATCCAGTAAAGGTCAGCTAAATTTATCAATTCTTCTGTATTTTATGGGCTCGTAGCTCAGCTTGGAAGCCAATTGGTACATCCAAGAAGCTAGGCAATTAGAGCGCCGGTCTTATAAGGCCTGTTTTCAGCAAAACTGAAAGCAACCAAAGGGCAATCTTGCCCCTTATGAGGCGTAAAAGCCGGAGGTCAGGAGAAATCCCTTCAGCAGCGAGAAAAACTGATGAAGGTCTTAAAACCCAAAAGAAAAGTTTACTGAATTCAAATCTCCCCGGGCCCATATACAACAAATTAAGCAGAACTATCGCTCAATATTCTCATATTATCCTGGATGAAGGGTAAATCCTAACCTCATTCAAAATCTTTAGATTCTGGACGGTAGCTATCATTGGCCAAAAATTCAACGATTCCTCTTTGAACTTTATATAGGGATGACTTAATTCCAGCAAATCGAGATTCTCCCAATTGATGAAGTTTCAATATATATCTTATCTCCCCTTTATAGTCGGGCTCAACATTAATACCCTCTGCAGCTTTTGATGAATAAACTTTCACTACCAGCCCAGCTTGGGTTTCAGTCACCATAGTCGACTTCCTATAGTCACAGACAGATGCCACCTTACCTAAACCTAATTCATTAGCTATATTTTGCGCATAGGTGAGGTATTCACGGTTTATTTCGTTCATTATAATAACACTCCAGAATAAATTATTATTAATTAGTTAATCTCTTATCCCCTCATCAGTAACCCTGAATATGACTTCTGCATCAGGCATTGATGGTGAGTCAATTAACTTTGCAACCCTCTTGTCTTCCCTGCTTCGCCGCACATAAAGCCGGTAAGTTGCTGCATGAGCAAGAACATGCCCTCCAGCGGGGGTTGTTGGGTCTCCAAAAAGCTGGCCTGGATTTGCCATTACCTGATTAGTGATATAAACAGCAAGATTATTGACTTCAGATATCTTCTGGATGTTATGCAGGTGCCGGTTTAATTTCTGCTGCCTTGGCGCAAGCTCTCCTCTTCCGCTATAATCGCTCCTGAATAGCGAAGTTAAAGAATCTATTATCAGAAGCTTAACATTCTTGTCCTTTAAAAGCTCCTTTGCCTTTTCAACAAGAAGAAGCTGGTGGTCGGAGTTATATGCCCGGGCAACATAAATATTTTTCAGGACTTCCTGCGGGTCAAGGCCAACTCCTTTTGCCATCATCTCAACTCTTTCTGGCCTGAAAGTATTTTCAGTATCAATAAACACACATCCTCCGCCCAGCCCTCCCTTTTCTTCAGGAAGTTGGACATTAACGGATAATTGGAAGGCTAGCTGCGTCTTTGATGAACCAAACGCTCCATGAGCTTCTGTGATTGCAGCTGTTTCAATCCCGCCCCCTAAAAGCGCATCAAGCTTCTGCGAGCCAGTTGTGATTTTTCTGACAAGCTTTCTCTTTTCATAAACGGTTTCAGCAGTTTCAAAGTCCATCTTAACTGCATGTCGCGCTCCATCAATAATTTTTTCTGCAGTTCCTTCTCCGCAATCAATCGCGTCGCATATCTCTCCAATAGAGGCAGCGGCAATTGCCATCATGTCTTCGTAACCTGCCTCTACAAGTTTCTCAGCGGTCTTTTCACCAACACCCGGTAAATCTTTCAAAGGATTAACAGCCATTATATAATATATGCTACCTCAAACCTTTAAATAACCATCAACTGTTTTCTTCTCAACCTCTGCCTTATACTCAATTGCAGGGACACTTTCCCTGGAATCTGCATTAATGCGGCCATCTCCAAAAAATGGTATGCAAAACAAAATGTAAGTAAAAACCCCCGATATTGGAGAGAATATCAACATCCGCAATGCTTCGAGTGTCGCCCAGATGGTAAAACTGAAAAATAATGGGAACCATAATAGTAAGCCATTTAAGAGGGGAGAATTTTTCAGGCTGGCCCCAACCAAACCCTCCACATCCTCTTTTGATGCAGCACTCGCCTGACCAGCAGCATTGATTTCTTCCGTAAGCTGGCTCTCCATCTGCAGGTATTGCGCTTCTGTCAGGTTGGGGTAATCAATCCTCATCTGGTTCATAGATTCTTTCACAAATAATTCACCGGAATCAGCAGGATATTCCTGCTGGGCCTGGGCATTCTCAACTTCCCTTAAAGCCATATTCGAGATGCTTTCACTGAGGCTTTCATAAAAACGCTCCCCATACTGCTTGTCTGTTGAAAGCGCCACATAAGAGCCCACGAGAACAAACAAAAACAGCACAAGCAGCCCCTTTCCAACAGCATTGCTTCCCACACGAAAAAACTTCCATCTTTTAAGCTCCAGGAAATATGTTTCTCCCAAGGGTATTACATACAAGCAAGCCACAAAAAGCCCTGAGCCAAAGAACAGAAAAAGAATTGAATAATTGAACAGTATGCCCGACAAAAATATGGGAATAATTAAAAAGTACCGATAGTTGCCTATCTTTGTGACCGACAAAATAGAAAGCGCCAGGCACATGCTTAGAAGGCCTGCAACAGCCATTATGACTGGGCTGAAATTAGCAATCACAAATCCCGGCAAGCTGAACGATTCCGCTGGGACTGCCATTTTTCCAGGCAAGTCTGCATTCATGTCAATCAGGTAATCCAGAGACACCCCGCTGCCATAAAGCGCAAAGAATCCTCCTAAAAGAAGAAAAGACGCCAAAAGAAATATCAGTATTTCCCTGCTCCTTGCATCATTCTCCATAAGGCTTTTTCTTTTTTCCCAGCTCATACCTCTCGCGCCACTCCTCAAGAATCTGTTCTCTCTGCTCTTCATGTTCGTCTTTTTTTGAAGCCTTTCGGAAAATATTAAGAGTAAACTTCTTCTTTGTTTCTCCACCATCGACGCCACTCTTTGGAGTGGTGACATATACCTTTCCCGGAGCTTTCTTCGGGACTATTGCATAGAATACTGCCATACCCACAAGCATTGCGCCAAATATAAATATTATTGCCTGGAATATTGAAGCTGGGCCTGACCCTTCCTTAACATCCGCCAAAGACATTTCAATCTCGCTCAAAGATTCCTGTGCCTGGTCCATAAGCCTTTTTGCCTCAAGGTAATCCCCCTTCTCAAGGCTGGCATTTATAAGCGCCATGGTCTGATTAGTCAGATTTAATTGCTCCTGAATTCCGGTCAGATTTGCTTTATCAAGGTCAGCCCTTTCATATTTTTTAAGCGCCGCAAGGAAATCCTTTGAGAGATTCTCATAAAGCTCTGCCATCCTCTCCTTCTGGTCTTCATCAGGAAGTATTTTCAAGGCAAAGTTATAACTCAGGTTCCCCTCATCGGATGATATTGCCAATGTGAGGTCCCTCTGCCCCATAGGCTCATCTTTGGGAATGGAAAATGAAAAGTTGTAGCTTTGCTGGGCGGTTTGTGGGATTTTGGAAACGATATCCGGAGCGATTATAAATCTATCCGCTTCAAGGTTGCTGATATGGACGCGGACATTGTTTAAGTCCCTGCCCCCGTTATTTTTAATGGAAACCAGGTAGCCCTTTGCTTCCCCCTGCGTGACTGAGACACTCTCAAGGCCGCTAACCTCAACGCCTATCCCCCTGACAGTAAGTTCCAGGACCTTTGTCCATGTTGATTGGTCAGACACAGCCTTTAATGACAATGCGTATTTTTTAGCCTCCATTGAAACGGGTATCGAAAACCTAACCATATAGCTTCTTGAAGCGCCTGCTGCAAGCGCCGCTTTGCCATTGGAATCTATAGTATATGCAGATGGGTCTATGCCATCTATGCTTAAATAAAGATTAGCGATGCTCACTGAGCCATTGTTCTTCACAGTTACCAGAAGAGAGTGATTTTGTGACTGCGAGAGGGCCAATTCAGATATTTCGGGATTTATGAAATAGAGAGCCGGAACAGCTGCAGCTGCTGCTTGTGAGCCTTCTGCCGTACTGGATACCTCGTTTTGCGCCGCCTCTGTAGGATTTACTACATCAACGTCTTTCTGGACATAGGTGGGAACGGGAAGAGTCGCATTATTTGCCGACAGCGTAACCTTTATTGTGCTATCAGTGACTGTGCTTGTTTTCGCCTTCATAGTCCATATGCAAGTATAATCATCCTGGGCCTGCAAAGTCCCAACACTGCATGGGTCGGCGCCACTGGAAATCTCAAAATATCCCGAATCATAAGTTAAATCCATAGCCACGCCTGAAGCATTAAGGTTGCCGTCATTACTCACGATAGCCTTCACATTAAAGGTCTGGGATTTTTCAACCTGGGCCGGAGGAGTGGTGCTTGTGTACCATTCTAACGTGAGCTCGCCATAGCGGACAGTAACGCTCTTTTGAAGAGTCCTGTTAAATCGCCCATCCTCAGTTGAAAAGGTAATATTTACCGTGTAATCGCCCCTTGCTGAGCCGGTAATTGTCCAGTTGTAGGCCGCTGAAGACCCACCTGTGACATTTACTGATGACCTGCAGCGATTTGAGGTGTAATTCATCTGGGCGGGAGCAGATATACAGAGAGTGCCATTGGCCAGGTCATAAGTCCCGTTTTTGGAAACATTTACGATCAATTGGAATGTTGAGCCCTTGACAATCAGATTTTCATTAGGGCTTATTGAGGCGCTCAGGCCAGCATTCTGCAAAAGTTCAAATGGCAGGTTAAGAAAAACTGTGTTGTTTAATGTATCATTGAATTCTGACGAGAGATTATATGTCCCTTCCGGCAATGCGGAAGCATTTGCATATCCTAAGAAAAAGCCATTTGCGGCGCTGAATGTGATGTTGCTCACAGCGCTTCCTGATGAGTTTACAACGCCAACAGAATAATTGCTTCCAAAATCAGTGTCCAGTGTCTGATTATCCTGATAATAGACATAAAATCCAAGATGGGCGAGATTGCCTGAATCAGCATAGTACTTGCCATCAGAATTATTAAGCCTTGGCAGTGTCTGCTCAGTCACATTCAAAACCAGCGTCAGATTGAGAGTTGGGTATGGCTCGCCATTTGAAGTATTTATGTAGATTGAACCTGCATATAACCCAGTAACGCCTGGAGACTGGATGGTAAGATTCAATACCGCAGAGGCATTTGCAGAGATATTCCTTAATGCACTTATGCTCGAGCCATCCTGCCAGGAAAGATTCACGTTTGCTCCATCAAAGCCCTCAAGGCTTGCTGAAACATCATCAAGCCCACAGACGCCTGAATTATTCACATAAAACAGAATAGTCTTTGTCTGGTTTAACCCATAATAAAGGCTTCTTGAAGTGTTTTGGGCCTCGCTATCGACCCCTGCTGAAACAGTCTTGTTTCCTAGATAGTAAGAATCCGCCCAGCTCGGCCTTATCTTGAGAGTAGGCGCGGCAAGAATTGTAAGGTTTGCAGCAGAAACTGAACCTAAGCCTCCAAGCAAATCATAGACCGACACATTCACAGAATATATTCCATCACTTGGAACGCTTAAGGACATTGCATAATTTCCAGAGGTTTCATCAATTGTTGAATTTATAACTGTGCCATTAATGTCAATAACGGATATATTGGTGTAATTGAGGCTTGATTCATTCACGGTAATATTTATTGCCACAGTCCTGACATTGAGAACTGTGTTGTTTGCAGGAGAATGGATAATCACCTGGGGGCTGGTTGTGTCTACGGTGATATTTGATGAAGACATCGTGTTAAAGTTTCCTGCTTTGTCATAGGCAGCGGCAATAATTGTATAATTTCCATCTGTTGGCACTGACAAATTAATTACAAACGTCCCGTTTTGCGAGGTGTTTGTTGAATTGGCAAGGGTTCCATTTGCATAGTTGACCAGTATGCCCGTGTAATCAATATTGCCTTCTGTGACGGTCAGGTTTATAGAGATTGCCCTTGAAGAAAGGTAACTATTTGCATCTGGAGAGTTGATTGCAATCTGGGGGTTTAGAGTATCAATCGTTATGTTCGCAACAGTTGTGTTTGTTGAATTCGTGCCATTTGAAACCACAGCAGTTAAATTGTAAACGCCATCAGGCAACGTAAAATTAACAGACCATGAAGTTTGGATTGTGTTTGTTGAGTTAAAAATCGTTCCATTAGTGTAATGGACATAGATAGTGGTATTACTGTCTGAAGAAGCCCCGCTTACAGCCAAAACAGAAGTGTTCTCTACAGCATTTGGCAAAGGAGAATTTATTGCAACAAACAAATCATCAGACAGGTTGAGGTAAAGGGCATACGCATCTATTCTTGACTGGTTCAGGTTTGAGGTCAGGTTCTTTCCAGTCGACACTGCCAGGCTCTTCAGCTCAGAAGGAGTCTTGCTTCTTCCGGTCAAAGCCAGGTACTGGTTCATAAGTGCAAAAACCCCCGCAACATGAGGCGTTGAGTATGAGGTTCCACTGCCCAGATATATTTCCCCACCCACTCCCGGAAATGCTATGGCTTCTCCAGGCGCAAAAAGCATCGGAAGGTTCCAGTAATTGGCGCTGGAAGACCTGGAATCAGACTTATTTACAGAACCAACCGGTGTAACGTTTGACAGGCATGCCGGAGCAGAAAGGTTTGTTGATGAAGCGCCGTTTCCTGAAGCCGCAATAATCGAGATATTAGCTGCCGCAGCGTTATCCACGGCCTCCCTTAGTAAGGGGACCATCCAGTCCGCGCTATCACAGTGAACGCTTGAAGTTTCGCTTGTCCCAAGACTCAGGGATATTACCGAGATATTATACTCCTGAGAGACATTGACGCAATAGTTTATGCCTGCTATCAGGTCGCTTTGAGTGCCGCCCCGGGTCCGGTTAAGAGTCTTTACAATAACAAGATTTGAGTTGTAAGCTATGCCTCTATAAATCGAATGGTTTGAGACAAGAACCTCTGCCACGGTCGTACCATGCCCATCGTCATCAAAGCAGGCAGTGTGGTCAATGCTTGTACAGGTAGCGTTGATGTATGAACTATCTTCAGTATAAAACGCCCTGCCTTCAAGAATCTTTCCATCTTCCCAAGCATTTTGAAGCACGGTATAATTGATATCATCCAGCCCGGAATCAATAAGGCAAATTGCCTGGCCGCTTCCGGTAAGGTTTTTACCACCAACAATCGTATTCCATACAGGAGTGACATTTATCTGCCCTACGGTATCATCCAAAAACGCATGAATCTCCAAATCAGGATATACTTCATAGCCATTAGCCTCAAGCACTGACGCCTGCTCCTCAGTAAGATCAGCAGAAAAATCATCCGTGCCATAAAGAGGCCGGAGTTCCACATCCTGAAGAGATGAATTATCATTTTCTGCAAAAGCCTGTAGGCTATCCAAAGAATCATTTGAGGTCACAACAATATAATCCTCAGCAAACGATGGGCTCAGAAGTAAGCTTAACAAAAAAGCAAACAGGATAAATCGCCTGTCCATTATATAAGTGGAGGCTGAGCTTAATAAGCCGTATTTTGATAGCTTATGCCCCTAGAGGCGCAAAATTCGAACAATAGGTTAGCATAAAAATCAGATAATTTTGGCAGCGCAAAAACTCAATGAAAGCAGATACTCGGCACTTCAAAAAAAACTGCAATAAAAATAAAAAAT
>Ga0105092_10002281_pt1 | contig 10215 bp, 10 predicted proteins | sample PPLLak2March2015_FD_87021 | JGI IMG/M metagenome (GOLD analysis project Ga0105092, IMG submission 87021) | Freshwater sediment microbial communities from Prairie Pothole Lake near Jamestown, North Dakota, USA - PPLs Lake P7 Core (1) Depth... | ecosystem: Environmental > Aquatic > Freshwater >...
ATGGTAGCGGCAGGATGAGCCTTTGGGTATTCTACGATACGGCAAAAGAGGGGGAGGTCGTCAGCAAAGAAGAGCGCGAAATTAACGGTGATGGCGATGACGATCTGTGGAGTTATTACGAAAACGGTCGATTGGTACGCCGTGATGTCAGCGCCATTGGATTAGAACTGCTTTCCAAGCAGGAACAAGTTCCCGCCACGGTCGCAGATCCCAAACCGATTTCAGCCCCGGGTAGCTGATATGACCAGTGACGTGTCAAGTGCTTGGGGAGACCTCGGGCTTTTCTCGCTGTTTCGCAGTCCATTTCTTCTTCCGTCTTTATTGCTGCACGGAATGCTTTTTCTCCTGGTCTTCCGTGCCGCCACTTTTTCAATCGCGCGACAGGAACCACCTATCTCAGTTCAATTGCTGGACGTGAGCGGCGCGGGCTCGGACACCAAGAGCATCGGCCCCGGTAAAGGTCCTGGCGGGCCGCGCACGCTTCCTAAATTGGGCACGCCAACTCCTCCGGCGCAGCGTACAGGCAAGCTCGACACTGGATCTCTGGAGAGTTCGGTCCCAAGCAAAAGTGTCGAACCTGAGCCTGCGCCGAATCCAGTGGTCCTCCCGGGTCCTAAGGTTCTAGCGACAGATACGCGACATGAAACTGTCAATGCAAAAGAGACATCGCCCGATTCGCTCGTGCGATTGCCGACTAAGGAATCTCCTACCAACTTGCCGTCGACCGCTGCCGGTGATTTGGCGATCAACCAAAAGAATCTAGCGGCACTCAAAGGAGCCGGGGATGCACCGGGGATCAAGGCTTTGAAAGAAGGCGCACAGGTTCCAGGCGCTCTCAAGGGCAGTGGCAGCGGTGCCGGACCCTACGGAGTTCCAGGAGGAAGTCCAAGTGGAACAGGTCTGGCTGGCGGTGGCACCGGCATAGGCACTGGCGGAGGCAGCAATACGGGTTTAAAAGGGATTCCGAACGCAGACTATAGTCAATACTTAAACCAGCTTAAGAAGCGGGTAGAATCGGTATGGAAGTATCCCGACAATGTTACGGGTGTCCATAAGGTCAGCGTCCGCTTTGCCCTAGACCGAGCAGGCAAACTCACTCAAGTTGAAGTGCTGGAATCATCGGATTCAAGGTTGAACGTCAGCGCCGAAGAAGCAATGAAACGCGCCTCGCCTTTTCCTCCTATCCCGGAGAGTTTGAAGGACCTAGCCAACGAACCTTTGAGAATCAACTTCACGGTCTCCATCCGCGTCCGAGGATAAGAGATCTCACCCACCATTCCCAAGAGTTTCATTGAATTAATTTGCGTTTCAGGTAATCTTCAGAGGATTCTGGAAGGACACGATCATGGAGCAACCGGGTTTAGATCTGATCGACATCATTCACAAAGGCGCCATCGCCACTTATCCGCTTATTTTAATGTCGATTATCAGCGTCACCGTGGTATTGGAACGCTTGTGGTCGCTTAAGAACATCGGTTCCATCACCCTGCGCATCACAGAATCCCTCCTCGAACCCATCAAGAAAGGACAACGAGACTTGGCCATTGCCATCTGCAAGCAAAACTCCCAAAGTCCCGCCGCTAGGATTTTCTTGAATGTCCTGGACAGAGAAGGAAGCCAAGGGCTCGAGACGGCGAGCACATTAGCTACAGAGGCGATGTTCGAGGAGACGCAAAAACTCAAGAAGCATCTTTGGATACTTGGCACGGTTGCGAGTAGCGCGCCATTCATCGGGCTGCTCGGCACAGTGGTCGGTATTATCAAAGCTTTCGAAAGCATGGCGGTGACCGGCACCGGAGGATTTGCCGTCGTGGCCGCCGGAATCTCCGAAGCCCTGGTAGCGACCGCTCTAGGTTTGGGAGTGGCGATCATTGCGGTTATCTTTTACAATTATTTTCAAACCCGGATCGCGACTCTCAACGGTCTCTTCCGGATTCAGGTCGGAAAGATTCTCCAGCATATCAGTGCGTAAGGTGGTTATTATGGCGATGACTCCTCTGAGTGGCAACGAAAACGGTTCCGAGATTATGGCGGAAATCAATATCACGCCGCTAACCGACATCTTCCTGGTCCTACTGATTATTTTTATGATTACCAGTTCGGCAATGATCGAGTCCGGCGGCAAGGTCAACTTGCCCAAGGCAGTAGCTACCCAATCCGAAGCCCGTGGAACCACGGTCACCTTGACCCCCAAGCGAGAAATTTACGTGAATCAGAAAAAAGTCACCGAGGAAAACTTGGAGTCCACTTTGAAGGAAGCGTTGAGTGGAAGTCCCGATAAAACCGTGATTTTGAGGGGAGACCGTGATGTTCTCTTGGGAGAAACAGTAAAGGTGATGTCGATTGTGAAGAGGGCGGGAGCTTCTGAGATCGCCATCGCTGCTGAAGCGGAGCGCACCAAGCGTTAGCCCGAATATTCATCGACCGAGAAGGTCACCCACGGTTTAAACCAACGGCGTGCTACCTTGGCGGCCCCTCGGTTGGCGGTGGCAGCCGCTGCGACTGGCCCAGGCTATCTTCCCTCCTCCTTTCCGCTTCTTTTTGAATATCTTCCGGGCTTCTTCCTAAACGCTCAACTTCCAGCTTGAGATTTCTTTCCTTTTCTAGAAAGACCTGTAAGTCCAGGGACCGTTGATTTCCCGGCTCGTAGTAGATCGATAGTGAATCACGTTTGGTCGAGCCATCGCTAGCACGCGCAAACACATCGATTTGGTTGCGTCCCTCAGTCACAGGGACCGCGGAGGAAAAGAAGCCATCGGCAGCTAGGCGTAGATGAGTCGCTTTCTGGCCTAGGGTTTGATTAACGACTTGAACGTATTCCACGCCTACGACTGAGATGTTTTCGACCACAGCCAGGACATCTCCGGCTCGCGATACGGGGGTATAGGTGCCGCCGCTTTCTTTCGCGATGCCTACGGCGGCGCGGGGGTATGAAAGCGCCTCTTCTCCGAGCGCGAAGACGTGAACCTTTATTCCCGCTTTGCCGGCCAGGCGTGCCGCATTGATAGCGAAATTTGTATCCTCCGGCGCCGCCCTTCTTCCTCCTCCGATGGGCATCGTGGGGAAACCATCGGTCAAGAGAAATTGGACTTTAATGGTATCGGGTCTCTTTTCACTACTCCCTAACCCCATAACCTCGGTGATTGCCGCGCGAATCCCCTCGGCCATATTCGTCCCACCGTACGGGCCGTTTCTCAGGATACTATCGAGAACGCGCCGAACCAGCTCGAAATCGTGGGTCAGCGGCTGCAGCACTTTAGCTCCCTCGCCGAACGTCACGACACCAATGCGTGTCGTCTGGGAATTGAGTTGGAGAAGGAGTCGACGGGCGGCCGCCACCTCGGCCGCAAGAATAGAGTTGCGCAGATTTCTGATCGGCGGCTGGCCCATTCCGATACCGCCGATGGAAATCTGTGGTCTTCCGAAGCCATAGGAACCGGAATTATCAGGGAACTGGGACAAATCTCCGAAATCGACCCCTGCATACTGCGACGTGCTGCCCGAGGTATCAATGACAAACATAATATCGGCATTGGTTGAGCGGCCCAGGTCTGTAGCGACCTTACCGCTGACTAGGACTGAATTCTGCTCTTGGGTGATCCGCGAACCGTCTTTTGGCGAGAGAATCTGGACTCTGGGCTCGGCCGCCCACAATCCTTCGGACCAGGGAAGAAGTAGCAACAGAAAAAGCCACAGGTCTCGGAACCGGAGTAGAGATTGGTTCATGGCGACCCCCTTCGAGCGATTAGAACGCTAACACGAAAAAGAGGTGCTGTAAACGAACCCGGAATGGCTGAGTTCCAGCAAGTAGCACTGCAGTCGGCAGCGTGTTAGACTTGCCCCGATGCATAAGGAGCTAAAGTTTCTAATAGTTGCGCTCTGCCTGTATTGCTGGACGGCTCCGGCTTTAGCGGACTACACGCTTGTCCTGAAAAATGGGCGGCGAATTACGGTTCCGAGCTATCGCGAAGAAGGCCAGATAATAAAATTCCATGCCCTCGGCGGCGAGATCGGCATCAGCAAAGACCAGATTCAATCGATTGAAAAAGCCGCCCAGGTGCCGCCTCCACAACAGACCCAGCTTCAAGGGCCAGCAGCGGGCCCGCAGGTAGCCGAAAACCCGCTTACTCCCGAGGAGGAGAAAGCCAGGGAGGAAAAGGAATATCAGCAGAAGCTCATGGAAGTCACCGGTCAGCTAAAGGAGGTGCAGGATCGTTATTCTCAGCTGATTCGTGGAACGACCAGCCCGGAGCCAAGCCAGTTGGTTACCGAGGAACAGATCAAGGCTAGCCGCGATGACGTAATCTCGCGTTTTAGGGATGCGACGTCCAATCCCAGCGAACCCGCGGCCGTTAGGTTACTGACGCCGTCGCCTTTTAGTAGTCTTCCGCCAACAGTAACGGAAGAACGCCCTCCCGCCCGGGCTCCAACGACGTACGAAAATCTACCCTACACCGAAACACAGAAAGAGCTTAGCGATCTGCGCAATCAAGCGATCAAACTCGATAGAGAGAGGGAAAGACTGATCAATGAAATGCGGCAAAAAAACATGAGCATCGGATCGCTGTTTCTAGAATGACCGGCCTCATCAGAGCTGCTCTACGGCTGCTCTGAGGCCAAGCAAATAGCTCTGCATCCCGAATCCGGTAATCTGTCCCACCGCAGCGCCCGCGATATAAGAATGTTTACGAAATTCCTCTCGTCTGTAAATATTGGAAATATGGACCTCGACGGCGGGAATCCCAGCCGCCGTAATGGCATCCCTGATAGCCACGCTGGAATGGGTATAGGCCGCCGGATTGATAACAATGGCGCTAAAGTGTTTCGGTGCTTCCTGAATCCACCCCACCAACTCGCCCTCGCTGTTGGACTGCCAAATCTCTACTTCGACACCCAACTCTTTGGCTAGCGCGTTAATTTTTTTACCGATCTGTTCTAGGGTCAATCGGCCATAGATCTCCGGCTGGCGCTTGCCCAGTAGATTGAGATTCGGACCGTTAAGGACTAGGATTTTTTTCTTCTTTGCCATGACCAACTCGCCAGGCTCTTTTGCGTCGTCGAGGAAATCTTAAGCACCCAGCGCACCCAGAATCTCGCTGGGAGACAGCCAATGAAAACGGGTTTTGCCGATTCCGGCGCACATGACGAACTTGATTTTTCCACCCGCTGCTTTCTTGTCCACTTCCATGCCTTGAATCAGGTTTTGCATGGATACCTCGCGCGGGATCTCTAGAGGCAGGCCGACTCTTTTGATGAGCTTGCGAATGCGTTCGGCACTCCGCTGATCGCAAAAGCCTTCTTGTACTGAAATCGTTGCCGCTTGGGTCATGCCGATTCCTATCGCTTCGCCGTGAAGGTATTTCTGATAACCGGTTGCCGCTTCGAGCGCATGGCCAATCGTATGACCAAAGTTGAGCACCGCGCGATAATCGTCTTCGCGCTCATCCGTTTCTACGACCTTGGCTTTGATCGCGCACGACGTGGCAATGACTTGCGCCATCAGGGCGTGATCCAAGCCAATAAGCTTTTGGATTTTCTCTTCCAGGAGTTTGAATAAGCCAGGGTCCGCTATGATGCCATATTTGATCACCTCTGCGAGCCCGGCGATAAGCTCCCTGCGGGGCAGCGATTGAAGTACCGCCACATCAATAAGCACTAATCGTGGTTGATAGAAGGCACCGATGAGATTCTTTCCCTCTCGATGATTCACTGCGGTTTTTCCGCCGACGCTGGAATCGACTTGAGCGAGCAGAGTCGTTGGCGCCTGCACGTACGCTATACCCCTCAGGAAAGTTGCGGCGGCAAACCCAGCCAGATCACCGACAACTCCGCCTCCTAGTGCCAATACGCAAGATTTGCGCTCAAATCGTTCCGCGATTAGCCGGTCATATATAGCGGACGCTGAAGTCAGATTTTTGTGCTGCTCGCCGTCAGGAATAAGCACGGGCGTGACATCGAATCCGGCACGGCTCAATGATTCGTGAAGGGTGTCCAGATAGAGCTGGGCAACCGTAGGATTGGTGATGACCGCAACCTTTCCTCGCAGATCTGCCTGCTGGAGCAAATCACCAACCGTAGACAAAATCCCGTCGCCAACGTGAATCGGATAGGAGCGCTCTCCAAGGTTGACACTTAAGGTTTGCATTAAACTAACCCCTGCCGTTTTAAAGCCTCCATGATTTTCCCCGTAACTTGGTTGACGGTCAGATCGCTCGTGTCTATGGAAACGTGAGCCTGCGCGTAGTTTTTTTCGCGCAGCGCCAGCAGTTTCCGAATCCGTTGCACCCGGTCGCCGTCTTCGAGCAATGGCCGTCGCCGGTTGTTCCCGACCCTGAGCAAGAGCATCTCCGGGTTTGCGGTTAGACAAACCAGGAAACTCTTTTCCCTGAGCAACCGAAGATTCTCTTCATCCATCACGGCGCCACCGCCGGTCGCGATCACCTGCTCGCTCTGGAAAAGAACCTCCGCTAGCACTCGCTTCTCCGCCCGCCGAAAATAGCTCTCTCCCTTCCGGTTGAAGATATCCTTAATTTTCATCCCCTCGCTTTGCTCGATTATTTTATCCAGATCCACGAAGCGACGCCGGAGCTTGCGGGCCAGATTTCGACCGACCGCGCTTTTCCCGACCGCCATAAAACCCGTAAGGGCGATATTTCCTGCAGAGTTTTCTGCCAAAGGTTTAGAAATTCTTGATCTGTTCCAGGTAGCTTTGATAGTTCCGCTTGATTTCCGTGAGCGAGTCTCCGCCAAACTTTTCCAGAAAGGCATTGGCGAGCTCGAAGGCAACTACGGATTCACCGACGACAGCAGCGGCCGGCGCAGCGCACACATCCGAACGTTCCACGGAAGCGTCCGCCGGCAGCTTGGATCGGAGATCGACGGATTGCAAGGGACTCATGAGCGTCGAGATGGGCTTCATGGCGACACGAAGGACCAAAGGCGCGCCGTTGGTCATCCCTCCTTCAGTGCCGCCGGAATTGTTGCTGCCACGGTAGAAGCCGGTGGGTACGATCCGTGGAGTTCCCTCGGCAACCATCTTGCCCGGATCGAAGAAAATTTCGTCATGGACTTGCGAGCCGCGCCGCCGCGCCATTTCGAATCCGAGTCCGATTTCGACTCCCTTGATCGCCTGAATGCTCATCAAAGCTTGCGCCAAACGGCCATCGAGTTTCTGGTCCCATTGTGTATGCGTCCCCAGTCCCGGTGGTAGCCCCAACGCCACAACCTCGAAGATGCCTCCCAGCGTATTGCCTTCCTTCTTGCACTCCTCGATCAAAGCGATCATTTTATTTTCCGCCTCTTTGTCGGAGGTTCGTACGGGTGACTCCTCAGCTAGAGCGTAGGTCTCTTCGTAAGAGAGTTCCTCCAAGTCGGCCGCCACATCGCCAATGGACCGAATATACCCCATGACGCGGATGCCGAAAGGTGCGAGCAGTTGCTTGCTGAAAGAACCTACCGCCGTGCGGGACACCGTATCCCTCGCGCTGGCCCGCTCCAGGATATCGCGAATGTCTGTGCGATCATATTTGAGAACTCCCGTCAGGTCTGCGTGTCCGGGGCGGGGCCTGGTAACCGCGATTTTCTCATCGCGGTCTTCTGCCGCCGCCGACATTTTTTTGGTCCAGTTTTTCCAGTCACGGTTCTCAATACCGAAAGCGACGGGCGATCCCAAGGTTTCGCCCCAGCGAATACCGGAACGAATCTGGATTTCGTCCTTTTCAATGAGCATTCGACCGCCGCGGCCGTAGCCTTGCTGGCGGCGCCAAAGGTCGTGGTTGATTTTTTTTTCGTCAATAGGAAATCCCGCGGGCACCCCGTCAATGACCATGGTTAGACACGGTCCATGGGACTCACCCGCCGTGAAATATCGCAACATGCGGGGTATCCTACTCTTTTGTAAGGGTTTCGGCTAGGGGGTTTGAATCTGCGGAATTGGTTGATCAGCCGCCGTCTTACCAAGCTGGTCACGCCAAAGCTGCTCGGCGGTGGGCAGGTTAGTCGAACCTGCGCTGGTTAGCCGCGGAGTGATGAAAACCATCAGTTCTTCAAAGTCCTTCTGCAAACGTTGGTTCTTGAATAGCCAGCCAAGGACGGGAATATCTTTTAAATAGGGCACACCGCTCTCTGAGTCCTGGCTGGTGTCCTTTAGGATTCCGCCAATGACAATAGTCTCTCCATCCCTCACAAGAACGTTGGCCACTGCCTCACGGTTGAGTTCATCGAAAGGTATGACACCAGCGGTGCCGCTGGTGACGGTGCCGGGGGCTACGGTACTGGATTTAACGTTGATATTCATCAATACATATCCGTCGCTCGAAACTTGAGGCGTAACGGTCAATATGATTCCGACGGGCACTTTTTCGGTCGCCACCGCCGCTCCTGCCGCTGATGATCCGGTGCCGGTGGCAATGTTCGTCGATGACGGGAGGGCGATCCTCAATATCCTTTCGCTCCGAATGGTCGACGTGATATTGTTCAAGGTGACCACAGAGGGTCGAGAGATGATTCGTATGTTCCCTTCATTTTCAGCCGCTTCTAAAACGCTGGCGACATTGCGAAGGCCTCCAAGACTGTTTTGGATCACGGATACAGTGCCGCCCAAGCCGATGGGGGCGTTTGGAAATGGCGGAGTAATAGCAGTGAATGGCGAATTCCCCCCGCCTGCTCCGGCCGCGTTGCTGATCGTCGTCCCGCCGCTCGTGAACTGCAATCGCACACCCAGGGCACGCGCGAAAGTCGGGGTGGTTTCAATAAGATTCGACTCGATCAGGACTTGCGGCGTGCGGGTATCGAGCTTGGCGATCAAAGCGCTCACATCCTCCACAACCTTTTTGACATCGCGCACCATGATCGTATTGCTTCGCTCATCGACGACAAGGGAGGCATCCGGCCGTTTGCTCAATAAAGTCTTTATCTTGGGTTCGAGATCCCTAACCTTGGCGTAGTTAATATTGAAGTACACGGTATGAAGTGCCTCCAGGTTCTCCTCGGCCTTGCGGGCAGCCACTAAGGCGTCTCGCTCTGCTTTCAGTTGGCCGGCGCTAGAGATGCGCACCACGTTACCGATTTGCTCCTTGCCTAAACCGTTGGTATCGACGAGGAGATCCAACGCCTGATCCCAGGGAACCTCCACGAGCCGCAAGGTTACTTTCCTATTGACGTCGTTGGTTACGACGATGTTGAGGCCGCTCACTTCCGCCAGCAGCCGGAAAACGTTTTTGATATCCGCATCTTTAAAGTCCAGCGAAATCTTCTGACCCGTGTATTTTTTTTCCGAGCTCGACGCTGGATCGGCAGAAGCAGCGGGCGATTTCGTTTCCGTAGTTGCAGCCGTTGCGGTCTCAACAGGCGGGATATCGATTCGTCTTCCCCCATGATATAGCGCAACTCTCTTTTTTCCCGTTGCCTTCGAATCTAGGGCGCCAATGAGAATCTTTAGGCCATCGTCGTCTTGGGTGATCGTATAGGGCGGAACGGTCGCCGCCGCGACGTCTACGACTAACCTGAGATGGTTTTCAATAGAACTCAATCGCAGCGAGGTTACCCAGTTCGTGTCTATGCGAAAGCTCTCCGCTTGTGGCACAGGTTTGGTGTCGTCGAAGATATCCAACACGATTCGTGAGGGCTGGGTGACAGGGAAATGACGGTACGCTTGGATACGCTTTGAGAGTTTAAGCTGCACCAAAGTTTGTCCGGACTCCTCCCGGGCCGAGAGTTCCTCAACCTTTAGCAAGTTCCCTTCTGGCAAATCCTGCTTGGCCAGGGCACGTTCCTGTGAAGTTTGTGCCCGAGAAGAAGTTTGGGAAGAGGCCACATCCGCCGGGGGAGTCTTTTGCGGATTCACAGTTGACGCGCAGCCACCAACCCCGAAAGCGAAGCCAGTTAAAACACAGACAACGGAAAACAAGTACCCGTCGGAGATGATCCCGCTAGATTTTTCATTCATCAACATAGTCGTTCCGCTACTCTTCGCTTCCTTCATTCCGTCCTCTCCACGGATAGCTTGATGTTGACCTCCCGCCGTTTCTTCCCCCCGAATAGGTCAACATAAGTCTCCTCAACGATAATTTGGTCTGGCTTGATTGTTGTGACCTTGCCTTCGTTGGGGCCGATCGGAGTACCCACTTTTACAACATAACCAAGCCCCGCCGAGTCCTCGATCATTGCGCTAGGTTCTTTGACATGCCATACAATGCCCACTAATCTTAATTGCCC
>Ga0105092_10002282_pt1 | contig 10211 bp, 4 predicted proteins | sample PPLLak2March2015_FD_87021 | JGI IMG/M metagenome (GOLD analysis project Ga0105092, IMG submission 87021) | Freshwater sediment microbial communities from Prairie Pothole Lake near Jamestown, North Dakota, USA - PPLs Lake P7 Core (1) Depth... | ecosystem: Environmental > Aquatic > Freshwater >...
CGGACTTGCCCATGCAATGAAATCAGTTTCGTGCTCATAGATGGTTGCATCAGTCCACTGGGGATCTACATCCTCGATAGTATTGCCATATTTGAAATTCGGAAAATCCTCACTGCCGAACATTTGTGCTTCCCTTGAAGTCAAAGTGTCACGGGGCCAAACGATAGGATAAAGATATACACCGGGAAGAGGTGGATCCTGTTCTGCGCAAAACTGATTCATCTCATCAACGAGATCATAGAAACCCTGGGCCCTGTAGAGAGCATTATATTGAACAAAATTCGGGCGTGTGGAAGGCATAACTTCACCCTTCAGCGTATCTGCGTAAATGAGGTTAGGCTTGGGCATGCTCGGATCACCACCCGGCATCGGCTGCCAGTTGTTAGCATACGGGTCAACCTGGAGGTCGAACATCAGGTTGTTAGTCCAGTATTCTTCCATTTTTAAAGTTGTCCAGTCAATCTGGCTCTTGGCAAAAACGAATGTATTGTGGTTGAAAGCCACTACGTTATTTACCATGTCGCCGAAACTTCCCTGGAACACATTCATACCCATGCAAACGAAGGTATTGTTTTCAACCCATAAGGTATCAAGACCTTCACCTGCGCCGGTATTGGAGAAATTAAAGAAGTGACCATCATTCGGGCTCAACATGTGACCATGGTCAATTACCAGGTTATTGGTAAAATAGCATTTATTAACGCCACCTGAACCGGTTACACCCTGACCAACACAAGCAGGATGAAGTACACATTTGTCAACGATAATGCGGGCAGCTGAATCACTTTCAACCAGCCATTCATTAGCTACCTGGCCATTAATGTCGGCATTCACAAAATAAATGTTCTTCAGGGTTATGTCGCCCTTGGCATCAAACATCCTGGCAAAAGTAGCGCCGTTAACATCGGTACCTGTCTGCAGCGTTGCAGGCATTCCACCTTCTTCTTCAGGTTCACCGCCAATAATCTGTAAATGATAATCAACATTCTCAATCGGTGCGTCCAATCCGTACCATTCGCCAGCAGTCAACAGATAGATCCTGTCGCCGCCATAAGTAGCAATTGCCTCATTCAGCGTTCCTAAACCCTTGGGAACCTCCAGGACTTCCTGGGCGATAATATTCCCGACAAACAGGAAAGCCAGAAAAGTAATCATGTAAAATTTTCTCATTGTAATAGATTTAAATTAGTATTAATAGATCAAGTTAATAATTTCAATTGGATTGTAAGGTGTAATTTCTCTCCTTTCTTTTAATAGGGTTAGTATTTGTAAAATGGGTTAGTTCCTGCATAGTTGTTATTACAAGTTTAGGATTTAAATTTATGCCTGTCAATTTTTTTTTGTTGTTTCTTTTGTACTTTTTAGGCATTTATATATATAAAATGACACTAAATGTTTTCGTAATATTTTGCTATCCAGGGTCTGATTGAACTATTTTGCGCCTACTTAACAAACATGTCCTTGCCGGCTGACCAATCCAAGGCAAGATTCTGCAATTTATTTACAATGTTTTGGAATTCCGGATTAAGATACACATTATTCTGTTCATTCGGGTCTTTTTTCAAATTATACAAAGCCCCGTCCGGATCTGTGACCCGATTATCCATAAAGAAATCAAGTTTCCATTCCGCTGTCCTGACCATCACACGACGGCCGGAACCCTGCCGCAGTTCATCATACATACTCTGGCTATGATCAATCTCAGAAAAGCAGGCCTTTCTCCACTTTTTTCTTTTGCCCTGTATCAGGGGCATCATACTTGCTCCTCTTATGCCCGCCGGCGGGACAAATCCCGAAAGTTCCATTAGTGTGGGAACAAAGTCAACCAATTCAACCGGCTCTGATATGCTTGTTCCAGCCTGTATCTTTTCCGGAAAACGCATGATAAGGGGTACCCTTACATTGGCTTCGTAGAAAACCCTCTTTTTCCATAAACCATGCTCACCAAGCTGGAATCCCTGGTCAGATGTGAAAGCTATTATGGTGTTATCGAGCTGGCCGGCTTTTTCAAGTGCATTGATTATGCGTCCTACCTGGACATCAACAAGGGAAACCATACCATAATATGTTCCCCTGCATATTCCTGTTTGCTCAGGTGTAAGGTCTGCACTGCAATAAGTGTGCAGGGGCCCCTGCTCAAACTTTGATTTGGAAGTCAATTCGGTTTCAGACGGAACAGGAAGCTTAATATCTTTCGGATCAACAAGGAATTCCCGGGGTACATAACACGCCACATGGGGAGCATGGAAGGAAACCCGAAAAAAGAACGGATCTTTTTTTGCCGTTAGCGCATCCAGGGTGTCAATCGCCATGTCACAAAGGCGCCAGGTCTCCGTTTCCTCCGGTTTCAGGGATAACGTTCCCCCTATCTGCCAGTGATGCGTTTTTGTATAAAAACGGTCTTCCTGTAAAATGGGACTATTTTTACCGAACGTATTCAAAAAATATTCCGTAGGTTTTCCGTTTACGTCAAATAATACCTCCGCATCTCCATGATCATCAAAGCTTTCAGGAAAAGCATGTATCTTTCCGAAATTAACAGGTTTCATACCTGATTTGGTCCATGAGTCCAGCAGGTTGGGCGCTGCGCTTAACTCATTTGTTCTTTCAGTGTCGATATAATCACATGGAATTTCCGGATCCTTTCCCATTTCCATAGGGCCCATTTCATATGCATAATATCCGGTTTTCATACTTCGGCGTGAGGGAATGCATACCGGATTTTGTACAATGGCTGCATCAAACCTTACCCCTTCATGCGCCAGCCTGTCAATATGCGGGGTTTTTACCCACGATCTTCCATAGCATCCCACCGCATCATACCTGCAATCATCTAGCATGATCCAGACCACATTCGGGCGCCTGGCCTTCTGACCTGATTGAGTATTGTTTTCTTTTGTCAGGACTGAAAGTGAAAAGCCATTTACAAATCCGGCCCCGAGGAGGCCTGTTGCGCTGCTTACTAAAAATTGTCTTCTCTTCATGATTATTTTTTAAGAGATGAAGCATATCTTCTTTATTCGATGTTCTTATCCTGGTTAAGCACCCAGTTCATTACATTGGCCGGTGCCTTTCCATTTTTGAATTCATTTGCCATAAACTTCATGCAGGCATCAATATGGTTGAAAAAATGCCTGTAGCCGGCACACAGGTAATTCAGCATGTAAGGTTCTCCATCTACTCTCACAAACCGGTGTTTTGGACATTCTCCGTTGCATGCAAACCTAACTTCACACGAATGACAGCAGGCAGGTAAAAGATCAAGCTTATCATTTCCGAATTTTCTTTGCTGGTCAGAAACCAGTAATTTTACAAGCGGGGTATCCGCCAGGTTTCCCAGTTTATTTTCAGGGTAAACGTAATGATCACAGGAATATAAGTCCCCATTGTGCTCGATAACAGTGGCCTGGCCACAGGTGTGACCGAATACACAAATGGATGATGGCATACCCAGCCACACCTCCAGGGCGGTGTCAAAGTGCTGCACAAATATCTTCCCCACATCCTTTCTCACCCACTCATCAAAAATAGCGGACAGAAACTGCCCATATTGTAATGGATCAACTGACCACTCTGTAACTTTTGCATCTTCCGCATAACCAGGCGGGATCAATGCCAGACCATCCCTTCTCAGTCCGGGAGCCAGCCGTTCCACTATGGGTATAAACTGCATAAAACCACTGCCAACTTCTTTCAGGAAGTTGTACACTTCTAGTGCACTGCCCGAATTGTCCCGATGGACCACAGTCAATGTATTGAATTCAACCCTGTATTTTTTCAAAAGTTCTATGGCATGGATAACCTGGTTAAAACTGGAATGACCACTCTTATTTACCCTGTGCCGGTCGTGTAAGTGCCGTGGCCCATCGATCGAAATACCGACCAGAAATTGATTCCGGAAGAAAAACCGGCACCAGTCCTCATCGATCAGAATTCCATTGGTTTGAAAACTATTGGTGATGATTTTACCTTGTGCATATTTCTTCTGCAATTCCACCACCTTTTCAAAGTACGGAACACCTAACAGGGTAGGCTCACCTCCCTGCCAGGCAAAACTCACCTCGTTAGCCTGATGGGCCTCAATCTTTTGTTTTATAAACTGCTCAAGAATTTCATCCGGCATAACAGAATGGGTATTGCCGGGAAAAAGACGATGCTTCTCTGAATAGAAGCAATAATGGCAATGCAGGTTGCATGCCGGGCCTGATGGCTTAGCCAGTACGGTAAATGCCGGCGGCAATCCATTTCCATGCTGAACAATATTCATCTTTTTAAGGATTCATTTTACCGGATTAACATCATTTTTCGTGACAATTGAATTTTATCCGTCGACAGCCTGTAAATGTAAATTCCACCAGGTAAAGCTGTCCCGGAGGCATCCGTACCATCCCATACCAAATGATAGGTACCGGCAGACTGTTTCCTGTTGAGCAGCACATTGACCGTTTGTCCCATCATATTCAAGATAACCATTTTTACATGAGCACTTTCCGGGAGTTTAAATGAGATCGTGGTTGATTCACCAAATGGATTGGGATAATTTTCCAATGAAATATCCGGTCCTGTCATAGACTGATTCAGGATGCCGGTCACCACACCGGAGTTATTAGGGGCTTCCGGACTTCCTCCTGTTTTGCCGCTCGCCTCCCAATTGAAAGGCATTGAATTATCCAACAGCGGATCGATCAGCTCAATTGTGGATCCTTCCATACCAGTCAGGTCTGGCCAGGGAGTAACATTGCCGTAGGCCACCCTGTCAATAAGAGCACCCGCGGTATTATAGAGGCGTAATACATCCCCGGTGGATGAAAGTTTAAAATCAAGATCTCCGAAAACATGCTTTGCCCCCGGATTAAGCAGTTTAAATGCCTGTGCATCCCGGCACAGCATAAAATAATGATAAGGTTGAATTACAGCTGATTTTGGAAATACGTAGGTATGCTCATCATCATCATCACGGAATTTCCAGCCCGCCAGATCCATCGTCACATCAGAATTATTATAAAACTCGACCCAATCCTTTGTATCCAGGTTAACGCCCGATTTATAATTGATCTCATTGATGACAATGGCGAAATCATTATTGGCAGTTACTTCCTCAAAATTGGCAACATACTGTTGATCAACAGTAAGGTCTATGGTTCTGGTGATGGATTTGTTACCATCCGTCCAGCCTCTAAAAATGTGACCCGGTTCCGGCATAGCAGTGATTGTTACAGGATAATTGGGGAAATACCGTCCCGACCAGGGATAATTTTTTAATACCTGTGTATTGATCTGTATCCTTCCCTTGGTGGTGTCGGATACATCAAGAGAAATAACCGTAGTGGGCTTTAGTGAAAATTTGAATTTAAGGTGGTTAAAAACATAGCTTACCCGAAGATCCGCAAACGTGGTAAGCACCATGATATCATTGCTCCAGTTTCCCGCAGATTCCGGAAAACGCTGATGATGTCTCTGAATTTCAGGTGCCAGGTCGTTCCTCATTGCATTGATTTTATCATTTACAACAGATGCCTGAAAAGCAGTATTTAAATAATCACAAAAGGTATTGATAAACTGTGCCTTAAAGCTCATATTCTTCAATAAATTTCTAAACAGGAAAGTAGAATGCGGTGGATTTGGCCATGTTTCTCCTGTAGAAGCAGTGGCTGTTGCCAGCGTGTTGTGCTTGTAATGAAGGAGCATATCACCGGTTTCATCTCCGAAGGGACTAAGACCAAAACCGAAATCCGTATCGAAAAGTATCCATCTCCATTTCCCTTCAGGACTGTTCGGACGCCACCATTTAATATTGTTTCCCGGCCAGTCCCCATTATCAAAATAAATCTGGGCAATTTGATATAAAATGAAATTTTCCACATCAACCCGGGAAGCCACTGCAGCATAATTTGCACTATCTCCAAGGTCATGCGCGGTGATAAAATCAATCATCTGCTGCCAGGCATCAACCTTTCCTTTCAACACTTTCACATTGCTGTCATGGGGAATGAATTCCAGCATGTCAATTTTATCCTTATCGATCCCCGTGTGCGCAGCAATAAAATTCTCATTTATTTTTTCACGTACATGCTCAATTCCGTAATAGGCACCATTCAGAAATACGACAGACGGCATGTAAGAGGACTGTTCAAGGTCCATCTCATTCTGGATAAGTGAATGCATAAGCTCATCCCTGAAAATGGTCCATTTAAAATCGTTTCCTGCATTGCGGAGTACAAAGGACTGGTAAGTGGTTTGGGAAAGATCATCAAAAAGTTTATAATTTATCTGGTTTGTTCCATACACATTACGGGCATATATATTAAGTGCCTTCTGTGCCTGGCCCCTGGTAAGCCCGCCATGCACTTTCACGCCGGCATCCAGACTGAACCCCGGGGTTCCGTCCGCTTCAAAATATTCTACATGGATCGGTCGTTCCCAATCCTGAAACAGATTGGATTCATAATAAGGATTCCAGAATGGAAAAATGCCATATTCCGGATCATATAAATTATATGGGTCGGTCGTGAGCGATACCACAGGAAAGGAGCTGTGTTCATTAATCAGGTATGTTCCGGTGGATATGAGGCTGGGATTCGTTTCAGGAGAAAAACAACGTGCCCGGATCACCAAGGTGGCATTTACATTGATCGGTTCCGTAAAGGGGATGGATGCACTGGTTGGTTCTTTCCCATCCAGGGTATAATACAGCGATGAATTAGGGGTATTTGTTGAAACGGATATGGAAATACTACCCGGATAAAATCCTGCTGCCAGTGAAAAAACCGGTTTCTCACACAGCCTCAGGTTCACTGTATCAATATTTGTGGCAGCCGGTGTAGGATTGCTCATCACGAACCATTTTTCCATTCCGTCGGGAAACCGTCCGTATGATTTATCTATTGGTAATGCTATGGTGTGAAGGCTGTCGAGGATTTGTGCTTCCGGATTGGACAATGAAATAAATTCACCGGATGATTTAATGTCAAAATTCGTGTGCAGGTTGTTATCCGTGAGATTCCACCATTCCGGAAAAATATTTGGTTCCGGCACCGGGGCATTCAGGGCCAGAGAAAGAAAGGGAATCGCCGTCATATCGGTGGATCCGGTTCCCGTGTTATGCACCTGTATGGCAAGCAGATTCATCCCATTGCGAAGGAGGGAACTGAAGTTCTCAATCATAAATGCCTCGGGTTTACCTCCGGCATATATGACTGCCTCGTGCGATATTTTGGCCACTGCATTATAGGCTGGTCTGTCACCCACAATGCCGATGTTGGCCCTTGCAATTTCAATCCCATTCAGAAAGGCTATAAAACCGTCATCATAATCCATATGCAGGATTAATCGCCTGATCTTTGTCACATCCTCCACTGAAAATGTCTTCCGGATAAAAACCGAATTGACATTATCTAATTGGCTTGAATCGTCCTGATCCCCATACCCGAAACCTGCTGGACCCGATTGCCATCCGGAATCATCAAATTCACTGCTGATCCAGCTGTTCTGAACGGTGTCGTTATCCGTAGAATATTTCCATTGATCACCTTGCCGTATGATATTCTTCCAATAGAAAATATCTTTGCGGTCCTTTCCGGAAGTAAAAACCAGGATATGTCCTTTTGGGGACAAAATCATATTGGGAAAAATCCATTTCAACGGGTTTTCCTTATCATCAGATAAACCAAAACCCTGGAGATCGACGGGCTCATCCGCCTCGTTGTATAACTCAACCCAATTGCTGTATTCATCGTCTTCATCGGAAACGATGCTTGCATTGAGCGACATGGCTTCATTGATAAAGATCTGGGAAAAGGAAATGTCCGGGAGTGAAAAGAGAATTGAGAGGAAAATTAAATTGGAGAAGGACTTCATAATATTAACAATTCGTAAAATATTTACTTCAACTTTTAAGCCCTTTCAGGGCTTGTACCAGCACCCTGTCACAGGTTGCACCCTGCCAGTGGGTTGCACCCATGGTTATTGAGATTTGCCCCTTCGGGGCGCCAATGAACTCATCTCTCACTTCTCAACTCTCACCTCTCACCTATCATCTCTCATCCGTGGGCGTTGCCCACGATCCGCGGGCAATCCCTGCGATCCGTGGGCGTTGCCCACGGCTACCGATAGTCAATCCCTAAAGGGATTGTTCTCAATTCTCATCGTAAACAAAATTAAACCTTCCCCCGGGGGCCACATCCCCATTCACATAGAAATCCATAATATTGCCGTCTTCCTGCATGTTGTCGCTCCATTTGAATTCAATATCGAGCTTATTTTCCTTGCTGCCGATCAATGCCCGTGGAATTCTCAACTCCATTCCGTTATTGAGGACTGAATATTGCGCTTCTCCTGCTTTTTCCCATCTCCAGTCATTTTTGCTTCTTTCAATTACTGCTGTCTTACCGGGATTAAGACGGTTAACCACAAGATCATATCCTTCCCAGCCGGTATTTTTATTCCGGTCGGTATCGATAAACAACCTCATCCATTTTGGATCAGTATTGGGAGTCAGATTGGATACTGTTTCAACATAGAAATAAACATATTCCTTATCCCTTGCAACTTTGGCGAGCACAATATCATTACGTCCTGTATTGTTTGTATATATAAGGCTGTCTCCCTGTCCCTTGTGATTTCTGGCCATTGTGTTCCCTTTATAGTGCCTGAATTCCGGTTTTACATTCTGCCATCCTTCAAACTTTCCTATCCTGAAGGATTGCGGTGCGGAGGGGACTTCCTGTTCCTTCATACCCTTGAACTTCCGAATGTTACTGATCATCTGAAGATAGTATACATCACCTTTATTTCCCCAGGACTTTACCGGCTCAATGTCCCGGCTTTTTTCGGCGGTATACAGGTCAATAAAGCCAAAAGGCTTATAGGGTGAACCGATAGGTAATTCAAGGGTCAGCCATCGTCCTGCAACCCATTCATTCCACTCTGTAATAAATACAACTTCCGGATCCAGTTCAAATGCCCTATTCCATTGCTCCTGAAAATTCAGTCCATATAGGTAGGCATCCGGTCTGGTATCCTGCCCGTTGGCCTTTGTATAACTTCTTCCATAGGTTCCGGGCGCATTGAAAGCATGCCAGTGTCCGCCACTGGAGTCACTTGCATTTTGGGCCACGCCCACGGTGACTTCTTCAAAACCGCCATCCTCCTTTTTCACATACCCATGCTGGGGATAATTTTCAAGCCATGCCCACTGGTCATTTCTGGAGGGTCCGTTTACATAATCTGGCTGGGCCGGCCTGAAGGTAAAGAATTCCTTTATTTCGCGCCGCAGTTGAGTTTCTGCCGGATCTCCGGGAACGTCTGTCAACATTTCAAAATAGGACATGATCAGTGGCTTTCCCTTCCATGTAAACCAAAGATCTTTATGAAGTCCGGGTTTATAGAGATCCCTGTAAAGCTCCTTGATGGAAGCAAGACCGTTATCATTCGGTAAGAAAGGAAGGATGAAAGCGATACGTGGAGTTTTTACGCCATCCTTTCTGGCCTGTTCCCATACTTTAAGTAATCGGGTATAGGCAGATTTCCATGTAATTGTACCATTGGTGCAATCCATAACGATGAGATCGACTCCGGCGTCAGCAAGCATTTCAGCATGTCTCCGAAGCACCCAGTCATCGGTTGTCCTGTAGTAACCGAATATGGGTTCATCCCACCAGAAAACGCCGCCATCAATTCCTCTCCAGGCCGGGTGATCAACATCCCGCTCAGCTTCAGGGTATTTTTCGAGGATCTCCCGGATATTCAATACTGGTGAAAAATCAGCCATAAAATCCGTGTGCCAGGTAAGATAAAATATGCCCACATATTTGTCGCTTCGGGAAGCACCGGCGGTATTGAAATCGGTTGTTTTCCGGCCCAGGGCGTCTGTGGCCGTCCAGTAATCACTGTTTACCGACTGCAACTGGCAGTGGGTCAGGGAAGGATATAATAAAGCAAAGGCATATAAAAGGCTGATTTTCATTTTGTTTACGATTTCCATCGATTTCGGTTTTTTATAGATTTCTACTTTTTCATCACCCATTATCAGTAAGTTGCACCCATGATCAATGGGTTGCACCCACAGTTATTCAGATCTGCCCCTTCGGGACGCTGACGCCACTCATCGCTCACCCGTAAACGTTGTCCACGACTACCAACAGTCAATCCCTAAAGGGATTGTTCTTCCTCATAACTCGTCACTTGTCACTTGTCACTATTCACTACTCCCG
>Ga0105092_10002283_pt1 | contig 10210 bp, 6 predicted proteins | sample PPLLak2March2015_FD_87021 | JGI IMG/M metagenome (GOLD analysis project Ga0105092, IMG submission 87021) | Freshwater sediment microbial communities from Prairie Pothole Lake near Jamestown, North Dakota, USA - PPLs Lake P7 Core (1) Depth... | ecosystem: Environmental > Aquatic > Freshwater >...
ATCTCGCTTGTCTACAAGAGAGGCTTCGTCGCCGACGGCAAGGCGCCGATGCTGCTCACGGCCTACGGCTCTTACGGCGCCTCGAACGACGCCGGCTTCGACTCGACCCTCGTCAGCCTGCTCGACCGCGGCGTCGTCTACGCGGTGGCTCACATCCGCGGCGGCGGCGATCTCGGCAAGAAGTGGCACGACGAAGGTCGCATGCTCAAGAAGAAGAACTCGTTCACCGACTTCATCGCCGTCGCCGAGACGCTCGTCGCCGACAAGTACACGTCGAAGGACCGCCTCGTCATCGAAGGCGGCTCCGCCGGCGGGCTGCTCATGGGCGCCGTCGTCAACATGCGGCCGGACCTCTTCAAGGCGGTCGTGGCGCGCGTGCCGTTCGTGGACGTCATCAACTCGATGTACGACGAGTCGCTGCCGCTGACCGTCGGTGAATTCGAGGAATGGGGCAACCCCAAGGTCCAGGAGCAGTACGTCTACATGAGGTCCTACAGCCCCTACGACAACCTCGAGGCGAAGGCGTACCCCGCCATGCTCGTGAAGACGTCCTTCGACGACTCCCAGGTCATGTACTGGGAACCGGCGAAGTACGTGGCCAAGCTGCGGACCCTGAAAACGGACTCGAACCCGCTCATCTTCAAGACGAACATGGCCGGAGGCCACGGCGGATCCTCGGGGCGCTACGACAAGCTTCGGGAGGTCGCCTTCGACTACGCCTTCGAGCTGACGCAGATGGGGATCACGAAATGACGGCCCGCGTGCGCATCGTGGGCCGGGTCGTCGGGGCGGCGTTGACGCTGGCTCTGGCCAGCGTTGCCTATGGCCGGGGTCCCGCCGCCGCACCCGCCCCGCCGCCGCTCCAGGCGCAGTTCATCGGCAACATGGCCTTCGCCATCACGGACGGGAAGACGGTGCTCTACTCCGACTTCCCCTACGAATCCGGGGCGTTCGGCTACATGACCTACGAGTTCGCCAAGGTCCCGAAGGCTCCCGGCGGGCTGTGCCTGATCACGCATGGCCATCGCGACCACTTCGACGCCACGCTCTTCTCGAAGATGGACGCGAAGGTCATCGCTCCGCCGAAGCTCGCCGCGATGCTGCCGCCCGCCCGCGTCATTCCCTTCGCGCCGAAGATGTCCTACCGCGACATCGCGGTGGAGGCGTTTCCCACGCCCCACGGCAACGAGGACCACGCCTCCTACCTCGTGGTCTGGCACGGCCTCCGCCTCTACTTCACCGGCGACACCGAGAGCGTCGACCAGCTGCTCGCGATGAAGAACCTGGATTACGCGTTCGTCTCGCCGTGGCTCATCGGAAAGGTCGCCGCGCAGAACGGCCGGATCGACGCGCGGACGGTCGTGTGCTACCACCACAAGCTCGACGACAAGATCCCGCCGCGACCCAAGCAGCTCGTTCCGAAGCCGGGCGACACCTTCGCGCTCGAAGGCGCCGCGGCTAGCTCAGCGGCCGCCCCTCGCTGACCGGCGCGGAGGGCGCTGGCATCTGCCGGAGGTACGCCTCGATCTCGGCGATGCGCGTCTCCGGAAGCGGATGCGAGGAGAGCCACTCGGGCTGTCTCTCGCCGCCGCCCGCCTGCGCGAGGACCTTCATCACCTCGAGCATCGCCTTGGGGTCGTAGCCCGCGGCCGACATTGCGTCGAGGCCGTAACGGTCCGATTCAGACTCGTCCTGGCGCCCGTAGCGCATCTGCACCATCTGGTTCACCATCGCGGCCATCATCGCGGCCTGCTGGCCGCCATCCATGCCGTCCGAGGCCGCGACGCCAACCGCCTGCGCGAGGGCCTGGCCGAGCTGGCCCTTCGCCATCTGCTCGGCGGAGTGGCGGTGGATGACGTGGCCGATTTCGTGGCTCAGGACCCCGGCGAGGTCGGCCTCGGTCCGCAGGCTCTTGTAGAGGCCGGCGGTGACGAAAATCTGCCCGCCCGTCAGCGCGAAGGCGTTGATCGTTTCCGGATCCGCGAGGAGGTAGAAGTGGAAGTTCCCCGCGTAGGGGCTTCGGGCCGCGTCTCCCCGCTCGACGAGCCGCTGGCCGACCTCCTCGACGAGCGCCGCTTGCGGGTAGCTGTCCGGCACGACGCCGCCCATCTTCGCGGCCATCTCCGGCGCGGCCTGGAGGCCGAGGACCTTTTCCTGGTCGACGGAGAGCGCAACGCGCTGCTTCTCGCCGGTCACGGGGTTGACCTCGGTGCGGCTCATGTAGGCGATGACGCCGATCACCCCGATGACGAGCGCGATTCCCAGCCGGGCGCAGCCGCGATTGCGCAAGAGACCCCCGACACCATTTGCCATGGCTGCTCCTTCCGACAGTGCGTGCGATTATCCCCTCCGAGGAGGGGCCGCCGCGATGAGAATGCACGTTCCGTTCCTACTCGCGCTCGGCGTCGGCTTCGGCGCGAGCTTCCCCGGGCGGGCCGCCGATCCGCCTCCCTCCGAGTTCCGCGCGCGCCGCGCCGAGGCCATGCGGCGGATGCCCGACGGGATCCTGCTCCTGCCGTCCGCGACGTTCACGTTCCCATCGGACCAGCTTTTCCTGCACGGCTTCCAGCAGCGCCCCAACTTCTACTACTTCACGGGGCTCTCGAGCGCCTCGGGCGCAGTGCTGGCGATCGACGGGGCCTCGAAGGAGAGCTGGCTCTTCGTCCCGAAGGAGATGCCCGGGCTTCTCGGCGCGATGCTCGAGCGGCCGAGGATCGAACCGGGACCGAAGACCGCGGCTTCGCTCGGCCTCGACCGTGTCGTCGACCGCAAGGAGCTGCCGGCGTTTCTGACGCGCCGGCAGGACGCGCCGGGCCTGCGGCTCTACACCGCCGGGTTGGCCGATGCCCACGGCTTCCCCCTCGACATCGCGCTCGACGATCCCCAGGCGGCCTGGAACCACGCGCTGGCGGAGCTCTGGCCGACCGACGGCCTGAAGTCCGCCGACCCGATCCTCCTGCAGATGCGTCTCGTCAAGAGCCCGGCCGAGATCGACGTGCTGCGGCACGTCGGAAAAACCAGCGCGACGGCGCTCCGGGCGGGGCTCGCGGCCCTGCGTCCCGGGCGCTCCCAGCGCGAGGCGGAGGGCGACGTAGTCTGCGCCTGTCTCGACGCGGGCGCGGAGGGACCGTCGTTCTGGCCGTGGGTGATGACGGGCCCGGCGAGCGCTTTCCCGGCGCCCTTCGAGTCCCTCGTCGACTACCGGCACCTCAGCCGCGCGATGCGCGCCGGCGAGGTCGCGCGGGTGGACGTGGGCTGCGACGCGGACCATTACAAGGGCGACGTCGGCCGCACCGCTCCCGTCTCCGGCCGCTTCGACGCCGGACAGCGGGAGACCTGGGAGCTCCTGATCGCCGCGTACCGCTCCGGCCTCGCGTCCATCAAGAACGGCGTGAAGACCGCGGACGTCTTCGCCGCGAGCCTCGCCGAGGTCCGGAAACGGCAGCCCGCTCTCGCCACGCCGCTCGGACGAAAGGCGGCGGAGGTTCTGCTCGCGAAGGAAGGCCTGCAGTTCTGGGGAATCCACGGCGTGGGCCTCGAGGCGGGCGAAGGAAGCCCGGAGACTCTCTCGACGGGGATGGTCGTCGCGTTCGAGCCGATTTTCTCGGTCGAGGGCCAGGGCTTCTACCTCGAGGACATGGTCCTCGTGACCAGGGACGGCCACGAGATCCTGACGCCGGGACTTCCCTATTCGGCCGAGGAGATCGAGCGCGCGACGCGGCCGCGGTGAGCTGCGTCAACGCTTCTTCAGGCTCGCATCCAGGAAGTCGAGGGCCTCTTTCCAGGCGCTCTCCCAGTCGGCGCCGGAAAAGCCGTGCCCTGCGCCGAGCAGGAACTCGAATCGACCCGACACGCCGGCGGCCGAAAGCTTCTCCATGAGCGCGAAGGCCTGCGCGGGCGGAACGAGATCGTCCTTGGCCCCGTGGAAGGCGAGCACCGGCGAGTCCCCTGTGCCGACGTAGGTGATCGGCGAGGCCCGTGCGGCGAGCTCCGGCTTCTCGGCAGCCGCCGCGCCCGTCAGACACGCCACGAATCCCTTCGCCGTGTCCGAGAAGTAACGGGCAGTGAGATCGGTCGGTCCGTAGAAATCGACGACCGCCTCGACCCGCGCGCTCGGCACCCCTTTCGCTGCCGGCCCGTCGAAACCGTCCGCCGGTCCGGTCAGCCCCAGTAGAAGAGCGAGGTGGCCGCCCGCGGAGAATCCCATCGCCGCGATCCTGTCGGGGTCGACCTTGAGCGACTTCGCGTTCGAGCGCAGGAAGCGGACGGCGGCCTTGACGTCCTCGAGCTGGGCGGGGAACGTGTCCTTCGGACAGAACCGGTACTGCGGCGAGGCCGCGACATAGCCGTGCCGCGCGAGGGCCGCCAGGTAGCGGTGGTTCTCTTCGCGGCCGCCCTCGTGCCAGGCCCCGCCGTGAATGACGAGCACGGCCGGGAAGGGCCCGTCCCCCATCGCGGGCTGCGCGATGTCGATCCGCAGCTCCCCTCCGCCGGCCGTCGTGAAGGGGACGTCGTAGCTCGTCGTGTAGGCCGGATCCGCGGCGAAGAGCGCGCCCGCGAACGTGGCCGCGGCGAGAAGAGCGAACAGGGCGGCCCGAAGCCGGCGCGTCATGGGAGCCTCCGAGGTCGGGGGAGCGTATCAGAGGCTCCGCGGACCACGCATAGAATCGGCGGAACTTCGATGCCGCTGTCCGCCGGTGCCCGCCTCGGCCCCTACGAGATTCTCGCGCCGCTCGGCGCGGGGGGCATGGGAGAGGTGTACCGGGCGAAGGATTTGAAGCTCGGTCGCGACGTCGCGATCAAAATTCTTCCGGAGGCCTTCGCCGCGGATCCCGAGCGGCTCGCCCGCTTCCAGCGCGAGGCCCAGGTGCTGGCCTCGCTGAATCATCCTCACATCGCGCACATTCACGGGCTCGAGGAGTCGGGCCGCGTGCGCGGGCTCGTGCTGGAGCTCGTCGAAGGCGAGACGCTCGCCGAGAGGATCGCGCAGGGCCCGGTGCCCGTCGACGAGGCGCTCGAGATCGCGCGTCAGATCGCCGACGCGCTCGAGGCCGCGCACGAGAAGGGCATCGTGCACCGGGACTTGAAGCCCGCCAACGTGAAGCGCACGCCGGCGGGATCGGTCAAGGTTCTCGACTTCGGGCTCGCCAAGGCGCTCAAGCCCGACGGCTCGTCGCCGGACGTGACCTCCTCACCGACGATGACCGCGCAGTCCACGCAGGCCGGCATCGTGATCGGGACGGCCGCCTACATGTCCCCGGAGCAGGCGCGCGGAAAGGCCGTCGACAAGCGAACCGACGTCTGGGCCTTCGGCGCGGTTCTCTTCGAGATGCTGACGGGGAAAAAGACTTTCGGCGGCGAGACCGTTTCCGACACTCTCGCCGCCGTTCTCAAGACCGATCCCGACTGGAGCGCCCTTCCGCCCGAGACGCCGTCCGGGATCCGCCGGCTCCTCCGCCGCTGCCTCGAGCGCGATCCGAAGAAACGGCTGCACGACATCGCGGACGCGCGCATCGAGATGGAGGAGCGGGTTGAGGAAGCCCGCGAGCCGGTTGCGGCGTCCCGCGGCGCGCGACCCTGGCTCGTCGCAGCAGCTGCGCTTTCCGCGGCCGCGCTCGCGGCGTTGGTCACCTGGAAGCTCGCCGCGGACCGCGCGCCCGCGTCGCAGCTCGTCGTGACGAAGCTCGCGCGCCTCACGCGGGACGCGGGGCGCTCGGATTGGCCGAGCTGGTCGAGGGATGGAGCGTTCCTCGCGTACGCGTCCAACCGCACCGGCAACACCGAGATCTATGTGCGGCGGGGCGAGGGGGGACAGGACGTCGCGATCACGAACGATCCCGCCGAAGACTTGCAGCCGGCCTTCTCGCCCGACGGCGCGTCGGTGGCCTTCGTCTCGACGCGCTCGTCGGAGACCGGGCTCATCCGTATCGGCGGGACCTACGGACGCAACATCCGGACCTACGGCGGGGACCTCTGGGTTGTTCCTGCTCTGGGCGGCGCGGCGAGGCGCCTGGCCGCGGATGCGAACTTCCCCGTGTGGCGGCCCGACGGGTCCGGCATCCTCTACGTCTCGGGTCCCGAGAACCACCGCACGGTGATGGAAGTGCCCGCGAAGGGTGGAGCACCGCGCGCGGTTCTCCCGACCGAGCAGTCCGAGCTCGAGCTCACCCGCATCGGCTGTTCCCCGGACGGTCGCTGGATCAGCCTCGAGACCCAAACCACCGGACTCTCCCTGATGCCCGCCGCCGGCGGTCCGCCACGCCCGCTCCGGTCGGGTTTCGGCCACGCGTGGGACCCCTCGACCGGGCGTCTGTACTTCATCGAGATCGACCTCTACGGCGGCAGCCGCGTCCAGTTCATCGAGGCGCGGGACAATCCCTTCGCCGCCCGGCCGGTCACGGTGAGCGTGATGACGGCCGATCTTCTCGAGCTCGCCGTCACCCACGATGGCCTGCGGATCGCCACGCCCCAGCAGGAGGCCGGCCGCAACCTGACGCGCATCGCGCTCGCGCCGGGCGGCGGCTCGACCTCGGGCCCCGAGGATCCGCTGACGGCGGGGCTCGTGACCGACGCCTATCCGAGCGTCTCTCCGGACGGCAAGCGAGTCGCCATCGTCAGCGACGTCCTCGGCCACATGGACGTCCGGATCGTCGACGTGGCCAGCCGCAGAAGCGAGCGTCTCTCGCTTCCGGGCGAAGACGTGGCGCAGGTCTCTCCCACCTGGATGCCCGACGGCAGCCACCTCCTGATCAGCCGATCGCTCGAGGGCAATCGAAGTACGAACTGGATCGTCGCCCTCGACGGCAGCAAGGCCGAGCAGATCACCGAACGATCGGCGCAGGGGTCCTGGACGCTCAACAGCTCGCCGGACGGGAAAAGGATGTACTACCAGGACACCGTCGGCGGCGTTCAGCAGGTCTTCGCGTTCGATTTCGCCACGCGAACGAAGAAGCAACTCACCGACGGCCCCGGGGACAAGTTCGACACCGTCACCTCACCCGACGGAACGTCGCTTGCGGTGACCGCGACCAAAGACGGCGTCGTCCAGCTCTACCGCATGCCCGCGGCCGGAGGGCCGATGCAGCAGCTGACGACGGGCAAGGAGCGGATGCGGCACCCGTCCTTTTCTCCCGACGGGAAGTGGATCTACATCCAGCCGAGCCACGGCAACATCTACCGGGTGGCGGCCGAGGGCGGACCGCTCGAGCAGGTGACGCGCTTTCCCGAGGGCGGGCTCTTCCTCGAAGAGCCGACGATCTCGCCCGACGGCCGGTACCTCTACTACTGCCGCGCCACCGGCGGTTCGGTGCTGTGGCTCATGACGCTCGAGGATCCGGGCCGGCGGAAATGACACTCGCGGCCGGCTCGCGCCTGGGCCCCTACGAGATCCTGGCGCCGATAGGAGCGGGCGGGATGGGCGAGGTGTACAGGGCGCGGGACACGCGCCTCGAGCGCACCGTCGCGATCAAGGTCCTGCCGTCGCATCTCTCGGCTTCCCCGGAGTCCCGCCAGCGCTTCGAGCGGGAGGCCAAGACGATCTCCCAGTTCTCCCACCCGCACATCTGTGCCCTGCACGACGTCGGCCGCGAAGGAGACGTCGACTTCCTCGTCATGGAGCTGCTCGAGGGCGACACGCTCTCCGATCGTCTGGCCAAGGGAGCGCTACCGCTCGAGCAGACGCTGCGCTACGGCGCTCAGATCGCCGACGCGCTCGACAAGGCCCACCGGCAGGGCATCGTCCACCGGGATCTGAAGCCCGGCAACGTGATGATCACGAAGTCGGGCGTGAAGCTGCTCGACTTCGGGCTGGCCAAGGCGATGGCGCCCGCGACGCCGGCGAGCCTGACGGCGCTTCCGACCCAGCAGGGTCTGACGCAGGAAGGCACGATCCTCGGGACCTTCCAGTACATGGCGCCGGAGCAGCTCGAAGGCAAGGACGCCGACGCGCGGACGGACATCTTCGCTCTGGGCGCCACGCTCTACGAGATGGCGACGGGGAAGAAGGCGTTCACCGGCTCCACGCAGGCCTCGCTCATCTCCGCGATCCTGCGCGACGACCCCGCGCCGATCTCTCAGGTCCAGCCGATGTCTCCGCCCGCGCTCGACCGCGTCGTCAAGACCTGTCTCTCCAAGGATCCCGAGGATCGCTGGCAATCGGCGGGAGACGTCGCCAGGCAGCTCAAGTGGATCGCCGAGGGCTCGCAAGCGGGCGCTCCCGCGGCTGCCGCTCCGGCGGCTCGGCGAATCGCCAGCCGGGCAGCGGGCTGGTTGCTCGCTGCGCTCGCCGGCGCCGGCCTGGCGGCCCTGCTTCTTCTGGCCGGGCGGTCTCGCTCCGCCGCGCCCGGATCGATCCACGCGTACCTGCTTCCTCCCGAGAAAACCGCCTTCCGACTGACCGGGGACGACGGTGCTCCGATCGCGCTGTCCCCCGACGGCCGGCGCGCGGTCTTCGGAGCCGGCGGCAAGCTGTGGGTCCAGTCCCTGGAGACCGGGGCGTCGCTCGCTCTGCCGTCCTCGAGCGGCGGGAAGTTTCCGTTCTGGTCGCACGACAGCCGCTCGATCGGGTTCTTCGCGAACGGAAAGTTGAAGACTACCGAAGCCTCGGGCGGCCCTGTCCAGGATGTCTGCGAAGCCCCCAATCCGAGAGGCGGAGCATGGAACGCCGAGGGAGTCATCGTCTTCGCGCCCGACATCCGATCGGCGCTGTACCGGGTTCCGGCACCGGGCGGGAAGGCGACGCCCCTGACCGTGCTCGAAACTCCCAAGCACACCACGCATCGTTGGCCGTCGTTTTTGGCGGACGGCCGCCATTTCATTTACCTCGCCGCGAATCACAACGCTCCCCGCTCCGAGGAGACGGGCATCTACCTCGCGTCCCTCGACGGGAAGGCCAGCCGGAGGCTCTTCGCCTCCGACGGAGGCGCCCAGTGGGTTCCGGGTTGGATCCTCTCGGTCCGCGACACGATCCTCATCGCCCGGCCGTTCGACGATCGCCGGCTCACCCTCGACGGCACACCCGTCCGCGCGGCCGAGAGCGTCAACGACGACTCGGGGGTCTGGCGCGGCGTCTTCTCAGCCTCGCGCACCGGCCTTCTCTCGTATCAGACGGCACCTCAACAGACCGGGACGCAGTTGACCTGGTTCGATCGTGCCGGCAAGGCCCTGGACACCGTCGGAGAGCGCGGAACCTTCTACTGGCCCCGCCTCTCTCCGGACGGCCAGCGCGTCGCCGTCGCGCAGGGGGATCCGAACAGCGACATCTACGTCTACGAAATCGGCCGCGGAACGCGCATCCGTTTGACGATCAACACGAACCTCGCCGGGGCTCCCGTCTGGTCGCCGGACGGGTTGCAGATCGTGTACGTCTCGCAAGCTCGCCTTCCCAGGGGGTTCGTTCTCGCGCTGGTGTCTTCGAACGGCTCGAACGCCGGCCGCGAGCTCTCGACCGTCTCCGAGCGCATCGAGCCGACCGATTGGTCGCGAGACGGCCGTTACATCCTCTACAGCGCCGGCAACCTCGGTGCCAACGATATCTGGGCCATGCCGGTGGCAGAGCCGTCCAAGGCGTTTCCACTCGTCAAGTCCCCGTGGAACGAGGGCAACGGGCAGTTCTCACCCGACGGCCGCTGGGTCGCATACGCCTCGCTCGAGTCCGGCCGCCCCGAAGTGCACGTGACGCCCTTCCCGACTGGCGGCGCGCGATGGCAGGTCTCGACGGCGGGGGGAAACCTGCCCCGGTGGCGGGGCGATGGGCGCGAGCTCTACTTCCTCTCGCTCGACGACGAACTCATGGCAGCGGCCGTCGGTGGGAGCAAAGACCGGTTCGAAGTCACGAAGATCGTTCGGCTCTTCCGGGCCAACCTGTCGATCTCGCCACGCACCGATCAAAATCCCTTCGACGTCGCCGCCGACGGACAGCGCTTCCTCGTCACTTCCCTCGGCGACGCGGAGGCACCCCGCGTCGTGCTGCAAACCAACTGGTTGAAGCGGTAGCCCGGCTACAGTCCGAACGTCTTCACGAGGAACACCGCCATCTGTCCGCGCGTGTTGGGGTCTGACGGGCAGTAGTTCCCGCCGCCGCAGCCGCCGGTGATCGCGCGCGCGGCGAGATCTTCGATCCAGTCGGCGGCGAAGGAACCCACGCCCACGTCCGCGAACACCGTTCCCGTCGCGGACGGCGGCGCGTAGAGCGAGCCGAGCAGCGCCTTCA
>Ga0105092_10002284_pt1 | contig 10209 bp, 8 predicted proteins | sample PPLLak2March2015_FD_87021 | JGI IMG/M metagenome (GOLD analysis project Ga0105092, IMG submission 87021) | Freshwater sediment microbial communities from Prairie Pothole Lake near Jamestown, North Dakota, USA - PPLs Lake P7 Core (1) Depth... | ecosystem: Environmental > Aquatic > Freshwater >...
AAGCCCGTCGACACGCTTGATTTTTTCCAAAGGACCTCAACGACCAGAGACCTCAAGAAGGACGAGTTGAATAAGTCCCTTGTCCTTGAGGTCCTTGAGGTCCTTGAGGTCCTTTCCTCCGGTCGTCAATAATCAGTGGTAAGCAGCCGGCAGGCAGCCACCTAAACAATCGCTTCGCGCAGATACAGCGGGGTGAACTGCTCTCGCGTGCGGCGACGGAACAGCATGCGGAGTTTCTTGATGCTTGCGTGGATGACGGCGCGGTTTCCCAAGGTCTGCCGGGTGACATCCCAGACGATGTGCGGTCTCCGGTAAAACCGGAGATAAGCCTGTTTCTGCAATTCGTAGAGTCTCTCGTCCGAAAGATGGTTCCTCTTGAAGGCGACCTGATCGCTCGTGAGGTTGTCCCAGTTGATCGTCTCCAACTGGATCTGTCCCTTCTGCATGCAGTCCTTAAAAATGGCGGTTCCGGGGATCGGGATGACGATATTGAAATTGGCCCGAGTGAGAGGAAGCTCAAGGGCCAGGTTGATGGTGTCCCAGATTTCTTCCTCAGTCTCGTCCTCAAAACCGATCATAAAGTAACCGACCATGGCGATCCTGCTCGAGTCCGCCACCATCCGGGCCTTCTCGCGAATCGTGTCGACGGTGACTTTTTTCTTGATCAAACCCTGAATTCGGTCATTGCCTGATTCAATGCCGACCGCGATCGCCTGACAACCGGCCGCTTCCATCACCTTGATCAACTCCGGGGTCAGGGAATCGAGCCGGACCCCGACCGGACAGTCAAACGTCAGACCGAGTCCGGAATCGAGCATTGCCTGGCAGAGACGGTGGGCGTACTTTCGGTCCAGGGTGAACTCGTCGTCCATGATGCTGAAACTCTTGATCCGGTACCGCTCTTTCAGGAGCCTCAGTTCTTGGAGGACATTCTCGATGCTCCGGTGCCGCAGTTTCTTGCCGGAGAGCCCGGGAGTGTTGCAATAAGTGCAGGGATAGGGACATCCTCGGGTTGTCACGATCTGGTAATACTGTCCTCCCCAGACAAAAGCCGGGTAGGTCTCGGGGCGGAGCAACTCCCAGGCAGGGAGCCCGAAGCTCTCAAGGTCGCTGCCGAATGCCGGAGGATTGGCGACGACCCGGCCCTGCGTCTGATCCCGCCAAACCAGGCCCGGAATGTCGGCGAGCAGGGTCCCGGGAACCTCTTTTCCGTACTCCCCCACATAATCCAGGAACGTCGGCATCCCTTCTTCGGCTTCCGATTGCCACGCGAAATCCAGGGCAGGCATGCTGGTCAGCACGAACCCGGGCAGCTCAGAAGGATGAGGTCCTCCAGCCAGGGTTATCACGTTGGGGTTGACCTGTTTGGCGATCCGCGCGTGGTGATGAACATAGTTGTGATCGCGGCTGAAACACCTGAACCCGACGACGTCGAACTTCCTCTCTTCCAGAAATCGCTTGAAATCGCGGAAGGTAAAATTCTCTTTCGGGCAATCGAGTACGGCAACCTCGAAGCCCTTGTTCTTCAGAGCCGTGCCCAGGTAGAGAAGGCCGAGATCGGGGGAGACCACGAAATTATGGCCTTCGCGTATGGGCAGGACGAGAAGAATGCTAGGTCTCATGATTGAGGATTGACGATTGACGATTGGCGATTGGGGATTCAGCAGCAAAATCGTCAGTTGTCAGTGGTCAATGACTAATGATCGATCAACAGTCGTCAATCGTCAATTGGCAATACGTGAATCGCCTTAGAACGTGACTGAAGTTCTGCCCGTGCTGTTGGGGTCGACGATCACCACCATGTGGCCGTCTTCCACCCTGACGTCCTTGATGTGGTCGGGCAGCCGGAACTTCTCGCGGTTCTCCGGGGAATTGAAGACCTTGCGCATCGCCCTCTCGAGCACCAGGCTGGGGAGAGGGAGAGACCCAAACCGACCGCTGTCAGCATCCAGGCGTAACTGGTGGTTTTCCACGCGGAGCTTGCCTGTCAACGAAAGCGTGAGCATTTTTCCGTAGAATCGGAAAGCCACGTAAAGGTGGACCTTGTCGTTCTTTAACTTGATGCGTAAATCGCGGATGGACTCAACCGCTTCCCGTTGGTCGACATCCATTTCGGCCAATGCCGCATCGGGAGGTCTGAGGGCGATAGCCAGAACCGAGTTCAATTCGGTTTCTGAGAAGTGGAGGTCGTACGCCGAACCCCGGTTTGCAATTGCCTGCTGAACCCCGGCAATCTTCTGCTGCGCTCGTGCCGTCGCTGACGCATCCCGCTCGACTTTCGGCGGGGTCGGAAGACTGAAAATCAGAAAAATGATCAGGATCGTGACCAGCGGAGAAACAATTCGCAGGATGCGATAGGCACGCCGAAATGGGCTTGGCGGTACGACCTGCTCTTCTTCAACCTCTTCCCCTTCCTGCTGGAAGAGGGGACGGTCTTCCGGGGGGCGGTAGCGGTCGAAGATGATCCCACAGCGTTGGCACTCTTCTCCTCCAGCCTGCTGCCACTGGCAGCTTGGACAGACGATCATCGGCACGCCTCCCGTGCGTTCCCCTGCGGTAATTCAGCGAGAATTATCAAGGTGGAGTGCTAATCCGGTCAAGCCTCATTTCAGCGGTCGGGAGGTCAAGAATGGACGATCGAGCTGATTTATCCACGAACCAACACGAACGAACACGAACAAAAACGGTTTTATTCGTGTTCGTTCGTTGGTTCGTGGAGGTCCATTCCTTGATCCTTGCTGCCCTGAACTTCTAGAATCGAGCTAAGTTGAAGGCTAACCCGTTTGAATTGAAAGAAAGGCTGGCCCTGATCACTGGTGGAGGCCGCGGTCTTGGCTTTGCCATTGCTCAGGCGTTCGTCGAGGCTGGTTCCCGGGTTGTCATCTCGGGGCGCCGTGAGGAGATGCTCCGTGAAGCCTGTTACTGTCTGGGTCCGCAGGCGGCTTTCCTCCGCAACGATATAACTCAGTTGGACGCTCTCCCCGCCTTCGTCAGGGAAATTGAAACCACCTTCGGAGCGATCGACATTCTGGTCAACAACTCGGGGGTGCATCTTAAGAAAGAGGTCACACAGGTCAGCGACGAAGAATTCCACAAAGTCATCCACGTCAACCAGGAAGCGGTGTTCTCACTGACCCGTGAGGTGGCGAGAGTCATGCTAGGACGGGCCCGCGGCTCGATCATCATGATCAGCTCGATGGCTTCGCGCTATGGCATCCCGAAAGTCGTTCCGTACACGGCATCCAAATCAGCGGTAGAAGGAATGACCCGAGCGCTGGCGGTCGAGCTCTCACCGCGAGGTATCCGGGTAAACTGCATCGCACCTGGTTTTATTGAGACTCCGATGTCGACGAAGGCTTTGGAGCACGACCCGGAAAGGAAACGGCGCGTCCTGGAGCGGACTCCCCTGGGAAGGCTCGGGAAACCTGAAGAGGTAGGTCATGCGGCCGTCTTTTTGGCCTCCGAAGCCGCGAGCTTCATAACCGGAGCAATCCTGACCGTGGATGGCGGGAATTCGATCGGGTTTTAGGCCAACCGACAACACTATGAAGATCACCGATGCCAAGGTCCTGGTCGCCTCCCCCAGTCGGAATTTCGTAACACTGAAGGTTCTGACCGACGCGGGCGTGCACGGACTCGGCGACGCGACTCTGAACGGGCGGGAACAAGCGGTAGTCGCTTATTTGGAGCAGCACCTTGTCCCCTGCCTGATCGGGCGAGATCCATTCCAGACGGAAGACACCTGGCAGTACTTCTACCGGGGCGCCTATTGGAGGCGCGGGCCCGTGACCATGGCCGCCATCGGCGCGATCGACATGGCTCTTTGGGATATCAAGGCCAAGGCGCTGAACCTCCCGCTTTATCAGCTGATCGGCGGCAGGAGCCGCGGCAAGGTGCTGGTTTACTGCCACGCGAACGGACGGGACCTGGAAGAAGCCGTCGATGACGTCGGCCGCCACATCGAGCAGGGATACCGGGCGATTCGAGTTCAGTCTGGAATACCAGGCTTGGAGGCGGCTTATGGGATCTCGAAAGACGGCCGAAAATACGAACCGGCTGCCGAGGGACTTCCCCAGGAAAGCCTATGGTCTACCGAGAAGTACCTGAACTACCTGCCTAAGCTGATGAGGCGGGTGCGTGATACGTACGGTGACGATATCGAGCTCCTCCACGATGCCCACCATCGACTGACCCCGATCGAGGCGGCCAGGCTCGGCAAAGAGTTGGAACCGTTCCACCTGTTCTGGCTTGAAGATCCGGTCGCGGGCGAGCTCCAGGAGAGTTTCCGCCTGATACGCAAGCATACCGTCACGCCTTTGGCCCTTGGCGAAGTGTTCAACACCGTCTATGACTGCCTCACTCTCTTGACCGAGCAGCTGATCGATTACATCCGCATGACCGTCGTCCATGGAGGGGGAATTACACCGATTCTCAAACTGGCCCATCTCGCGGAACCCTATCACGTCCGCACTGGCTTCCATGGAGCCACTGACCTTTCCCCCGTCACCCTGGCCGCAGCGCTGCACGTCAACACCGCGATCAGCAACTTCGGGATCCAGGAGCATATGCCCCATGCCGATCTCGTGGATGACGTCTTTCCGCATGAGTACCGGTTTGAGGCGGGAGACCTCTACATCGGAGAGCAACCTGGCCTCGGCGTCGATTACAACGAGGAATTAGCTTCCCGCTACCCTTATCGCCGCGCGTACCTGCCCGTCGCCCGGAAGGCGGATGGCACGATGTGGAACTGGTGAGAGCTGCCCGGCTGACGGCTGAGGGCCGCCCGCTGCCCGGCTGACTGGCCGCCCGGCCAGCGGTCAGCGGTCAGCGAATCAGCGGTCAGCCGTCAGCCCTCAGGCAGCTGTCAGCTTCGCTTCGATTTCCACTCCTGCCCCGTTCTGGTAACATAATCCTAACCTCTGGGAGGGGGGAAGGCTCGGATTCATGAAATTGTCCCGCATCCGTAACCGTTGGCGGCTCTTGTCAGCCTACGTGACGAGACGCGCGGACGTGGCGGCTCTTCCCATCACGCTGATCGTCGAGAATACCGCCAAGTGCAATCTGAAGTGCCCGATGTGTCCCCGGGAGTTCGGGTACTATCCGCCCGAGGATTTTGATTTCCATCTCTTCAAGCATCTCGTCGATGAAATCCGGCACCAAACCGAATTGATTTTCCCCTGGGGCGGCGGGGAACCGCTGATGAACCCGGATCTCTTTAAGATGATCCGGTACTGCAAGGATGCGGACATTTTCACGGTCGTCTCGACGAACGCCACGTTACTGAACCAGGAGCGGAGCGTTCGTTTGCTCGAATCCGGGCTCGATCACCTGATCATCGCTTTTGACGGCACTACCCCAGAGGTCTACGAGAAGTACCGAAAGGGCGCCAAGTTCGAGAAGGTGCGCGCCAATATCCTGAAGTTCCTCGAGATCAAGAAACAGCGCAAGTCGGACATATTCGTGGTACTCCAGATGGTCCGACTGCCGGACAATCGCCACCAGGTCAAGGACTTTCAGAAGATGTGGTCGATCGAGGGCGTGGACGAAGTCCGGATCAAGGAAGACGAGATCGTGATACCGGGTGTCGCGCTGGAAGAACGGATCAACCACGACCGTAAGCGCCACCCCTGTTTCCTGTTGTGGCAGGGTCCAGCGACGATCAACTACAAGGGAGATTTCTTCCCATGCTGCTACACATGGCAGTCTGAGCCTTTCGGAAACGTGCGCGACAATTCGGTGTACGAACTTTGGAATTCTGAGAAAATGCGGAAGATTCGGGAAGCGCACCTGAAGGGCGATTTGAGCCAGTACCCGGATTGCGCGAACTGCCACGCGGCCAATCCCAGGATGCCGGTCATCCTGGGTAGTTTCCTGGTTGATGTCTATAAACTGCGGCAGTGGATTCCGAAGATGGAGAAAATGGCCATCTTCTACAAGGTGCCGCTTTTTCGGGATAGATAACGGCAATCCTGTCAATCCTGTGAATCCTGTCTAAGACAAGCTTTGACAGGATTCACAGGATTGACAAGATCAAGGAACCAATGAACATTCTTCTTGTTCGAGCCAAACCGACCTTCATGGACATGATCGTCGGCATTCCCATTGGGCTCGTTTATATAGCCCCGATGGCGGAACGGCACGGTCACCACGTGGAGATTCTCGATCTGGCCCTCGAGGTTGACCCGCACCCGGTCCTCCTCGCGAAGCTGAGGGAGCGGAAGTGGGACCTTGCCGGACTCAGCTGCATGACGCCCGAGTTCGAGGGGGCCGAGATCGCGGCCCGCCAGATTAAGGAATTCGACTCGTCGATACCGATAATGTTTGGCGGACAGCACCCAACGATCGTGCCTGACCAGGTCGCTTCGCAGGAATTCTGCGATTTTGTCTGCATCGGGGAAGGTGAGGAAACGTTCGAGGAGTTTCTGGACGTTTGGTCGGCAGGCGCGGACCTCGGCCAGGTTCGAGGTCTCGCTTACCGGGACAACGGGCAGGTCAGGCGCACTGATCCACGTCACGCGATCGCGGATGTCGATGGAATCCCGATCCCCGCGTACCAACTCCTCGACATGGACCGCTATGCGGAAGCCGATTCGGCCCGCTACACGCCGAAGTACAAGCGGGCCACGCAGATCTTCACCAGCCGTGGTTGCCCCTGGCACTGCACCTATTGCCACGATCTGTTCGGGAAGAAGTTTCGTGCCCGCAGTCCCGAGAATGTCCTCAAGGAGATCAGACTTCTCTACGACACGTACCGCATCCAGGAATTCATGATCGAGGACGATATTTTCAACTTCGACATGGACCGCGCCAAGAAGATCTGTGACCTGATTATTGAATCGGGGATGACGATCGCTCTGCAGTTCGGCAATGGGATCAGACTTGAGCGGCTCGATGAAGAACTGGTGCGCAAGCTGGCGGCTGCCGGCACTCATCACGTCTCTATAGCGATTGAGTCGGCGAGCCCGCGGATCCAGAGCCTGAGCCGAAAGAACCTCAAACTCCACATGGTCCCGGATGTCGTCCGCTGGACCCGGCTCTATAAAATCAACACTCTGGGTTTCTTCATGATTGGTTTTCCCGGCGAAACCGTCGAGGAAATAAACATGACGATCCGGTTCGCGTGCGAGACCGAGCTGGATGAAGCCCTCTTCAGTATCGTCATCCCGTATGCCGGCACGGAAATACGCAGCCAGGTCATACGGATGGGGATGTATGACCCGGGCGCCGAAGTCGATAACCTCCGCGGAGTCATCCGAATAGAGACCCCGGATTTTGATTTCAAAACGCTGAAACGGCTGCAGCGCAAGGCCTATATGATGTTCTTCCTGACCCGGTTCCGGTTCCTGAAGATGCTGCCGAAGTTGTTCAGTCTGAAGTCCAGCAAGCGATACCTGAGGGCGATTGAAAGGAATTTTCTGCCCGAGGCTTTGGTGGGCCCTAACACACGAGCGAACTGAAGGATGAAGGTTGAAAGATCAAAAAGAAACGAAGGATGAGGTAGTTCCACCTTCATCCTTCATCCTTCATCCTTTGTTTTTTTATGTACCGTTATCCCGATTTTCCGGACCAGGTCTACATCGAGCTGACGAACGCCTGTAACGCGCGCTGCACGATCTGCGCCACGCCGTCAATGCAGCGAAAACGGGCGATCATGTCCCTTGACCTTTTTCGGAAGATCGTCGATGAATGCGGCCGGCACCGCGCCCGGCGGATCCTGCCTTTTCTGCACGGTGAGACGCTCCTCGTCCCCGGCGTTCTGGACTACTTTCGCTACATCCGAAAAGCCGCACCCGGCACGCACGTGAACCTCACTACCAACGGATCCCGTCTGAACGCCGAGATGGCGGAGACGTTTCTCCAGGAGAACCTGCTCGACAGCCTGATCGTTTCCGTCGACGGAGCCGACAAGCAGACTTTCGAGGGAATCCGCCTGGGCCTCGACTTCGATGAGATCCGGAACAATGTGCTTCATTTCATCAAGCGGCGAAACGAGCTCGGCAAAGCAGCGCCTCGAGTCTGTGTCGCGATGGTCACAGTGGAGGAGAACAAGCACTGCCGGAAGCAATTTGAGGAAGTCTGGCGCGGCGCCGACGAGGTGCATTTCTCAGTCTATTTCAACTGGGCGGGCAAGCTTCAGAACGGCGGTCGCACCCCGCACAAAATCAATTTTTGCGAGCGGATCTACCACTACATTACGATACTCGCGGACGGCCGCGTGGCTATGTGCTGCTTTGACTCGGAGGCCGCTTACTCCGTCGGCGATGTCAAACAGCACTCGATTCACGAAGTCTGGCATTCGGACGCATTTAATGAGAAAAGGGCCTGGCTGCACGAAAGGAACTTTGATCGGCTGAAATTGTGCGGCCAATGTGACTACATCAACCACCCGGCTTGGACGGCTCCTCTGGTGCGGATTCGTCCCTACATTCAAAGGACTTTGCCGCAACTGAGCAGTGCCGCCGACCGGATCTATAAGAGGTGGTTGATAAGGTAGCAAGGAAACAAAATGGCGACTTATCCCTGGGATCGACCAAAAGAACCTGACCTTGGGAAGATTTTGCTCATCTACCCGATCACCGGGATGGATGTGTTTGGAATAAATGTCGGGCTGCCTCTTTCCTGCCTGTACCTTGGCACGGTTTTGACTCGGATCGGCTACCGGGTCGAGATCCTGGACGAGCGGATCAGCCAGACGTTTGAACAGGACGTGGCCGCCTCCATAGCCCGGGAAAAGCCCCTGTTCGTCGGGATTTCGAGCATGACCGGCATCCAGATCCGGGGTGGGCTGGAGGCCGCCCGCGCGGTTCGCAAGTCGGACCCGACCATCCCTATCGCCTGGGGAGGAGTCCATCCTACGCTTTGCCCCGATTCCACACTTAAAGACAGCCTGTGCGACATAGCGGTCCTCGGGGAAGGAGAAATAACGGCGATCGAGCTGGCGGATTGCCTGCGCACGAACGGCGATCTGAATACCGTGCAAGGCATCGGGTTCAAGCAGGACGGACGCCTCGTCTTTACCGAGAAGCGCCCGATGATCGAGGACCTCGACGTGATCCCCCGGCCAGACTACGACCTGATCCAGATGGAGCGGTACTTTACTCGGGCCCCTTCCACCAACGAAGCCCAGCTCCAGGTCGTGACGAGCCGTGGCTGCCCGTTTGATTGCGAGTTCTGCTACAACCTGAAATTCAACGAGCGCCGTTTTCGGTATCATTCGGCCGAGCGAACCGTCTCCGACATCCTCTATCTGCAGGAACGGTTCGGAGTGAACGCGATTTTCATCGAGGATGATTACTTCTTCGGTCATCCCGGGCGCGTCGAGAAGATCTGTGATCTGCTCACTGAACGCGGCTCAAAGCTCCTGATCCAGGTGCCCTGCCGCATCGACTATCTTTACCGTCAAAACGACGAGATGCTGGCCAAGCTCTACCGCGCGGGCTTCAAGGAGCTGTGGATCGGCGTGGAGTCCGGATCCGAGAGCCGATTGAAAGAGATCATGAAGCGCATGACCCTGAGGCAGGTGCTCGAGGTGAACGATATGCTGGCCCGGTCAGACGTTTACGTGAAGTATGGATTCATGGCGGGGTTCCCCAAGGAAGAACGCCAGGAGACGCTCGAGACGGTCGACTTCATGTTCCAGCTCCTCAGCACCAACCCGAACGCCGGCGTGGCGCCCGTGGCTGTTTATACTCCGTATCCCGGTACGACGCTTTACGACAAAACGCGGCTCATGCACGGGGTCCACTTTCCGGACACGCTCGAGGGCTGGAGTCACTTCCATTTCGGCGAGAACAACAACCCGTTCCTGTCGGCCCGGCAGAAAAGGTTCATCAGCAAGATCAACGTCATGAGCCGGTTCTTTGAGCGTCGGGCGTTCGAGCGTTTCTGCGACAACCGGTTCAAGCCGCTTTTGATGCTTGTCTATGCGGTTTACTACCGGTACCTGAGGCTGCGCTTCCGATGGCGCTTCTTCGAGTTCATGCCCGAGATACCGCTGATCCGGCTCATGGAGCGCCAGTACGTGAAGGCCTTCCACCGGGCGCAGCTGTCGAAGCTGGCGGCAACTGACAAACTGACAAACTGACAAACTGACAAACTGACAGACTGACAGACTGACAAACTGACAGACTGACAAACTGACAGACTGACAAACTGACAAACTGACAGGACTGACAAACTCAAACTGACAGACTGACAAACTGACAGTCT